>ERZ791934.115-NODE-115-length-102291-cov-5.542842_pt1 | contig 102291 bp, 86 predicted proteins | sample MGYA00510125_ERZ791934 | MGnify/ENA primary metagenome ERZ791934 (study PRJEB30046, sample SAMN00993240) | human gut metagenome | study: EMG produced TPA metagenomics assembly of the A metagenome-wide association study of gut microbiota in type 2... | reverse complement strand
TCCCGTCTTACTCTGCCCAGTCGCCGCGTCCGCGCATACTGTCAAGGTTATGTACGTGTACATACTCACCTTTTTTGATATCTTTTGTGGCGATACCGATTTCTTCGCCGTATTTGTTTATAAGTTCACCTTTTTTGATGTCCTTAACAGCGATTTTGTGGCCGTAGGGTACATCTCCGATAACTTTAACTGTTTCAGCATTTCCTTTTTTGTCACGTACTTCTACTTCTGTTCCATCTGTGATGTTGTTAGCAAAAATAGTCGCAACGTTGTCAAGGTCATTAACTTTAAGAGCGATATTTATACTCATATCCGTTCCCCTTTCTTTATTTTATATCAATCCTTTACAGCAAGAACGCTGACACCATCAGGTATTACAACTACCTTAGCATCTTTGCCTTTAAGCTGGTAAGCAATCTCAAGAGCTTCATCAGGTGTTGATGCAGGTATCATGTTTGCCTTTTTAACCAGTTCATGGTCAAGGAATGTTGTTACAAGGATAAGTTTGTGTTTCTTAAGTATTCTTGAGTAAATCTGAGGGCACCACTGTTCTGCGATAGTTTCCTTTGAAGGAATCTTTGAAAGATATTCATCGATTTCATCGGGAGTTCCCATTGTTATAAGTCTTTCAAAGTTTGATCCTCCCATACCGTCACAGCATGAGCAGCACATAATGATTACACCGTCTTCACCGGCACATACTTCAGCTGTAGCTACAGCCTTAGGGCTCTGGTAAAGGTTCTGGTCAAGAGGATATCCTCCGTTTGATGTTACTACGATGTCTCCTGTTACAACAGGGCACTGTGACTGGCTTCTGATGAACTCTACGCCTTTTGCGTGAGCTTCTTCAAGGTCGCCGGCAAATGCTGCGATAACTTTCTTTTCAGCATCAAGAGCAACGTTAAGAATGAACTGTACGTTTACTGATCTTGCTGCAACTACCATATCTTTATGTATAGGGTTTCCTTCAAGAACACCAGTCTTTGAGTAAGGGCTTGCTATTGCTGTATAGCAGTGGTTCTCATTAACTGTTGTTGAGTTACATATACCAGGAAGGATACTCTTTCTTCCGCCTGAGAAACCTGCGAAGAAATGAGGCTCGATAAATCCTTCTGTTACAAGGAGGTCACAGTTAACAGCGATCTTATTGCAGAAGAATTCTGCGCCTGAAGGAAGGTCACATACTTTTTCAAACTGCTCAGGATCAAATGCGTTGTTTGCAACGATCTTTTCGTTATCAACGATAGCATCGCCAAACATATTTCTCTGTTCTTCCTCTGTTGTAGGTCTATGAAGGCCTGTAGCGATAAGAATTGTAATATCAGCGTCAGGATTTCCTTTTCTTATTTCCTTAAGAAGGATAGGAAGTGTAAGTTTGCTGGGAACTGCTCTTGTATGGTCGCTAGTAACGATAACGATCTTATTTTTTCCTACAGCAAGCTCTGAAAGCTTTTTGCTTCCGATGGGATTTGCAAGGGCTTCTTCAACAAGTTCAGCCTCTCCCTTGTCTGCTTTAAACTCGTGCATTTTAGCTGTTATTACAGCTGCAAGATTTTCCTCTGCTACATGGATATCAATGGTTTCTTTGTAGTACGGAATTTTTATTGTTTTCATAACAATTTCCTCCTTTTAGATATACGTATCTCGTTCCACTCCGTATGATGTATACATAATACATTTTTCTATTTTATTATACTACTATCCCCCCTCAAGTCAATAAAAATTTGTACTTAAAAATAAACTTTATACACATTAAACAATATGTTGTTCTCATATTAGTTCAATTCAACGAAAAATTTTTGCCGTACATATATTTATAAATTAAGGTTCAGTTTTTAAGGTTATATACACATATACACTTGCAGCATAAAAAGCCAATGCAGCGTATACAAACCTTTTTGACCTGCCAGCTGTATTAGCTGGACATCAGGTTTTCCCCTGCGGTATATGTACTATATTTTTATACAGACACCGCAGGTACTGGATAGTATAATAATGGATTCTCATTTAAATGGACAAAACTCTGTGGGGATTAAAGTATTTGTCTGCTTATTTATATTTCAAGCTTTCAAAAAATGGATGTGATTTATTACGACAAATATTAACCTTAATATAATGTAAATTCATAATTAAATAAAAGCAGCATTTGTCGTTTAAGGAGTATTATCGGTAAGGCATTACCTCCTCTTTTAGTAATTGATATGCATACCCTGTTTGATAGTGTATGATGTATACATCATACTTTCTATAATCCAATTATAACTATAAAAGTATTTAAGTCAATACAAATTGGCATAAATTTTCAAGTTTATGTATTTTATATAATACATAAGACCTTTTCTTGAAAATTTAAGTTCAATTAAACCAAAAAATCCCCTGCCCAAATAAAATTTGACATATTTTATCGAGCAAGGGATACCGCGTCAAAGCGTACCCCGCTTCGACGTTATCTTATAAAGTTAGTTCTAATTTTCTTTTCCTGTTCAGGACAGACAATGCCAGCCTTCTTTCCGGCGTCAATACTCTTAAGCATCCAAGCCATATTTCTGCCTAAAATTCTCATGGTCTGAAGACCTTCTTTATCCTGAAGTACTTCTTCGGGAGTATTTCCATGCACGCCATTCCAATAGTTGGACGAAACTATAGGCATCTGAGAAATAGTAAAGTATTTATTCATTCTGTCCATGGTCGGTGTAAGACCGCCTCTTCTGCAGCTTGCAATAGCCGCAGCCGGTTTAAACGCAAAGCTGCTGCCTGCACTGTAGAAAAGTCTGTCCATAAACATCTGAGCCTGTGACGCAGGTCCGCCATAGTATACCGGCTCGCCAATAATTAATCCGTCAGAATTTCTCAAAAGTTCCGCACATTCATTAACGGGGTCGTCATCAAAGACGCACTTGCCTGATTTTGTTTTTGCACAAGTCATACAGGCAACACATGGATGTTTAAGCGATTTACCCACGTGTACTATCTGAGTCTCTATTCCTTCTTCATTTAAAACTTTCTCTATCTCACAAAGAGCTGTATAAGTACATCCTTTTTCATGAGGGCTGGCGTTTACCATTAAAACTTTCATTACCTTTCAACTCCTTACATTATTAATGTTGTTTTATTATATTTTATCACTGCTTTATCTTCTAAACAATAGCAATAAAATTATAAATTTTTTAATAATTTTTATTGCTAATATTTTTATTTTGATGTATATTTTTGAATTAAGCGCAGACAGCAAATTTAATATGACAGCGGAGGTAATCAAATATGTCACGACAGCTAAGAGCAGGCCTTTTATTAACGCTTACGGCACTCATATGGGGAGCAGCTTTTGTAGCCCAGAGTGTCGGTATGGATTATGTGGGACCCTTTACATACCTATGTTCAAGGAGTCTGATAGGAGGTATCGTCCTTCTGCCGCTAATAAAATTTTTCGGCAAAAACAATAATGATTTTACACCGCAGGACACAAAAGGCAGTAAAACGCTTATAATCGGCGGTATATGCTGTGGACTGGCCCTGTTTGTGGCTTCATCATTCCAGCAGGTCGGAATCAAATATACGACCGTAGGAAAAGCCGGATTCATTACATCATTATATATGATAATCGTACCTATTATAGGTGTTATGCTGGGAAGAAAAGCTTCCAAAAAAGTATGGGTTTCCGTAGTAATTGCCATAATCGGAATGTATTTCTTATGTATGAACGGAGAAAGCGGTATAAATAAGGGAGATTTACTCGTCCTTTGCAGTGCCGTAGGATTTTCCTTCCATATACTTATTATTGATAAATTTTCACCTAAGGTAAACGGTATAAAAATGAGCTGCATACAATTCTGGGTATGCGCGGCGGCATCTGGAGTATGTATGTTTATATTTGAAGAACCCAATATGAACAATATACTTTCAGCCTGGGCTTCTATCCTCTATGCAGGTGCCCTTTCATCAGGCGCAGGATACACTTTACAGATAATTGCCCAGAAGGATATCGACCCTACCGTAGCATCTCTTATATGCTCACTGGAATCTGTATTTTCCGTATTATTCGGCTGGGTGCTTCTTGGCCAGGCATTATCCGCAAAGGAACTTTTCGGATGTGCCCTCGTATTTGCAGGAGTTATACTTACTCAGCTGCCTGAGCGCAGAAAGGTCGTAAGCCCCCAAAGCAACTAATAAATATAAGCATAGAAAAAACCGCACATAATGTGCGGTTTTTTTTCAGTAGATTTCGATAGTAGTTATTGGGTTTTAAATAGGGTGTTGTTTATAAGGCAGAGGCTCTATGGGGAGTGAAAGTCTCTGCCTATATATCCTCCTTTACGGCTATGCCGTTAAGAAAGAGGTGTGACTAAGTTTTTTAACATGTTTCTGCGAAGCTCTGAACTCTTGTTCTTGTCTGTTCAAATGATGATGACTCCTGGTCAATTTCAATCATAAGACTCTTGATTCCAGCCTCTGTAAACTGTCTATAGTATACAGGATAATCCCACTCTTCGGGGTCACAGAATTTCATCATACAAACGATAACTGCATCTGCGCCTGTCTGTTTAACCATATCCATAAGCATTTTGCCTCTGATTTTCTTTGTATCAGTTGCAACTGAGCATCCATACATATTCTGCCATACTTTTGCAAGTCTGTATAAAGGAGCTGCCTCTCCTGAAGGTACGTCAACTCTTATCTGTCTTGATTCCTGTGCAAGGTCATCAGCAACTATTGCAAGGCCGTTTTCCTTGAATATGTCAAGTACTTCGTTGGGCTCAGCAAGGATACCTGTAAGGATAACTTTCTTGCCTGTCCAAGGCTGTACTTCGCTCTTCTTGATTTCTTCCATAAGCTCTTTTACAAGAACTGTATGTTTTGCCTTATCCATAAACATTCTTGATTTGAATACGGCATGTCTGGCAACGGGGTCGATTACCTGAGGATAATCAGCTGCTACCTTTACAAATTCACGCATTACAGCTCTGTTTTCGTTATAAACTGTGATAGCGTTCTCGATGGCTGCATTTGTTATAGGTGCGCCTACAATCTGCTCAAGTTTATCCTTAACAATCTTATATTCCTCAACAAGGAAAAGATTAGCTGATTCAAGTCCTCTGTTCTGAGGGTGTGTGAATGTGATTACAGGTGATGTTCCCTTCCATTTCTGGCTTAAGCACTTAAGTGTATCGCAGGGAACTGAGAATACAACAGCTGCAAGTTCATCGTATGCACCGCTGCACTGAAGTTCCATTACCTGCTGCATTATAGAACAGGCAAATGCAGGAAGATATGTACGTGCTTTTGAAATAGTCTTGCTTCCGCCCCAGATTCCCATGGGAAGATATCCTGTGGCATATACAAGCTCTTCAGGAGCGTATAAAGGCATAATACCGATAGCGCCTTTTCCTGTTTCGTTTTTATAGTCATCCATAGCTTTTTTGGGATTTGCTGCTATGTCCTTAAGCTGGTTTAATATTGTATCTACTTTGCTCATTTTCCTTCCCCCTTACTCTGCTTTTTCATCAATCTGCTGTTCCATCATTTCAACAAGCGCCTGAACACGTGTATCAAACTGTGCGGGTGAGAAGCTTCTAGGGTCTGTCTGGTCACCGTCAAAGCTTACATAAGGAACGCCTGTCTTGTCTTTGATGATCTCTGCTGTCTCTACATTAAGGAAGCTCATAAGTTTACAGCTTCTGTTAAGGTGGTATACAACACCGTCACATTTTCCGCCGTTTACAATGTCAAGGAGAACTGCAACCTTATTTTCAAGACATGTGTTGATATAAATTCTTGTATAAGCTTCAGCCATTGAATGGAGTGACTCGTCATTGGCATCATAATGGAGATCCCAAAGTCCGGGGTAAGCTGAGCCTGTCATAATTGAGTTGAGGTTCTTGAGTGATTTGAATGTATGTCCAAGGTGAGGCCATACAGCAATTCCTTCCCAAGTAATACGTGTCTTTTCATTTCCTTTGAATGCATAAACGCCGTTCTTAAGATTTTCCTCTAATTCGTCAGCAAATGCCTTGAATGTGATTTCAGCATAGTCACGGCTTCTTGCGCAAACGATAAGAGCCATGTAGTTGAATAAGTCAAATCCGTTAAGAGGTGACGGTTTGTTGTGTGCCATTGCAGCAATTCTGTTCCACTGGTATACGGAACGCTGTGTCTGCTGTCTAACCTCAAGGAATTTCTTATAGTCAAAAGGTCTTCCGCAGATTACTTCAAGCTGAGAAATAGCATTTCTGAACTGGTCTGCGATATATGCCTTTGCATATTCAGGAATAGGCATTGTGTGGTTGAAAGGTACGTCGATAACGATGCAGGGAATATCAAGCTCTACAGCAAGGTTTTCATACCATTTAAGAAGTGTATTACAGATGTTGTTACATGTAATTACAAGGTCAGGAAGAGGTACCCTCGCAGCGGGAGAATTTTTAAGAGCTTCAGGTGTAACGCCTGTCTGAGCCTCTTCTTTAAGAAGTTCCATATAACCGATGTTTACTCTTCCGTATGAACAGCAGTCGATTGAGTATCCTTTGCTGTCAGCAACATCGATCATATCAAGAGCGCCCTTTCTTGCTCCGATACCGGCTGCGTGTGTCTCGGGATATACCATTGCGATATCCATTGCTACACACATTTCCGGAGGTGCTACAGAAGCTGACCAGCAGACGAGTCTTCCTTCAGCTTTCGCCTGTCTTGCTTCTTCGTCCAGTTTAGCCTGATAGTAGGCTAACAGTTCTTTTGCCTTTTTGCCTTTTGTTTCAAACATCTCTTATCCCTCTTTCTTTTTAAAATCTTTTATGCGGCAGAATATTTTGCCCTCGCGATTATGACATTAAAATTTTTCTTTGAAAATCATTTGAAAAATTCATATCGTTAAAAGCAGGATATCATTAAATTTTTAAAAAGTATATAGCAGGCAACAAGCTAGAAATTTCTATCAAAACCTGTCAATTGAAAGTTTATGTATTTCAAATTTTCAACTTGCAAAAAATACCGTCATACACTATGATTAAATAAATAAACAGTAAATATTCCTTGATAACGGGGGGATAATTTTATGGAAAGTTCCATAATACTTGTTGTAGAACTTATAGGCATAATTGCCTTTGCCGTATCGGGCGCAGTCGTTGCCATAGACAAAGGCCTTGATGTATTCGGAGTAGCCTTCATCGGAGAGATTACTGCCCTTGGCGGAGGAGTTATAAGGGATGCAGTTTTAGGCATTTTCCCGCCTATTATGTTCACCTATAAGATATATACCGTCTTTGCAGTTATATCTGCCGTCATTGTTTTCATCATTGCCTACAGGGACAAATATCTTTTCTATGATAATGTTGAAAGAATTGACAGCATAGTCAATATATTTGACGCCATCGGAATTGGCATATTCGCCGTTACCGGTGTCCAGAGATGTATTGAGCACGGCTATGGTGACAATTCTTTTTTATGCATATTTATGGCCATGACAACCTGTATAGGCGGAAGTATTATGCGTGATATTCTCTGTCAGAAACTCCCTGCCGTTTTAAGAAGAAGGATTTATGCCCTTGCCACCATAGCAGGAGGAGCCACTTACTACTATATGTTTATGTATGGATTGGACAGAGAGCTTTCCATGGCAGCAGGCGCCTGCATAACTATTTTGATAAGATTTCTTGCCACAAAATATAAATGGAATATGCCAAGGATAGAACATTGAATATTGAAATATTCAAAAATGCCGCAGATATGGTTTCTGCGTTTTAGAATCATATAAAGAACATCGGGTGGATTCCAGAATCAGCGGCATCCACCCTTTTGATATACTTTAATATGTTTATTCCTGACTTGGAGGATATTTATGAAAGACCTATTTACCATTGGCGAAACAGCCGCCCTTTTTAAAATCAATATAAGAACTTTACGCTACTACGACAAAATCGGTCTTCTTACACCGGAAAAAGTTGACCCTGACACCGGATACAGATACTATTCCACAAAGCAGTTTGAAAGGCTTAATACAATACTTTATCTTAAGGCCCTTAAAATGCCCCTTGATAAAATATCTTTCTTTTTTAAGTGCAAAGAAATATCCGTTATGGAGGACCTCTTAAACGAACAGAAAAACAGTATCCATAATATGATTTGCGAACTGCAAAAGGCAGAAAAGAAAATAGATTCAAGAATAAGCCAGCTGAAATATGCTCTTGAATCCCCTATTAATAATATAGAAGTAAAAAATTTTCCCGACAGATATGCAATTTATTTAAAAAAGGATATGCCCGTCAGTGATGACCTAGAGTACCCAATAAGGGAGCTTGAAAGCAGCTGCCCTTCTATTCCCGGTATTTTCTTAGGAAAAGTCGGAGTAAGGGTTTCAATGGAAAATCTTTTAAAAAGGGATTTCGGAAGTTTTTCCGGTATTTTTATAACTGCTGAGACCGGTGAAGATATAAACTGCTCAACGGTCATTCCGGGCGGCCTTTATGTAATAATGAGATTTACAGGCACCCACAGTCTTTCAGGTGTATATTACTCCAAAATGCTTGAATATATAGAAGAAAACAGCCTGTCAGTGGCAGGCGACTCCATTGAGATAACACTTATCGACAGCGGAATTACTAATGATACCGACAGTTATGTGACTGAGCTTCAAATACCTGTCAAAAAATAAAATATGTTATACCATTGACTCTCTACCTGGTAGAGAGTTTATTATTATCTAAATAACGTAACGCTTTAAAGGAGTGAATTATTTTGACAGGAACAATAGTTAATACCTGCACTATTCTTGCAGGCAGTGTTTTGGGAAGTATTCTGAAAAAAGGAATTAAAGAAAAATATCAGTCGGCACTTTATAATGCCATGGGACTTGCCGCTTTAGGAGTAGGCATAAACTCCATAACCTCAAATATGCCAAACAGCCAGTATCCGGTATTGTTTATAGTGAGTCTGGCCCTTGGCTCCCTCATAGGCACAATTATAAATATAGACGGAAAATTCAAATCCAAGGCTGAATCCGCAGGAAAAGGCGAACTTGCCAAAGGGCTGTCCACCGGCATACTTATGTACTGCATAGGTTCCCTTTCCATACTGGGTCCCATACAAAGTGCCCTTTACGGAGACAACACATATCTTTTTACAAATGCGACCCTTGACTTCGTGACATCAACGGTCCTTTCATCTACATACGGAATAGGAATGGCCTTTGCTGCGCCTGTACTGTTTTTATGGCAGGGTTCCATATATTTGTGTGCATCATTCCTTCAGGGATTTCTCAGTGATGCCCTTATGTCGGAAATCTCGGTTATCGGAGGATTTTTGATAGCCGCTTCAGGATTTTCCATATTAAATGTAAAGGATTTCAAAACCCTCAATATGCTGCCTTCTCTGCTGGTTCCGCCAATATTTTTTATAATTTTAAAAATTTTTTGAAAATAAGTGAAACTTTTTCAAAAGCATAACAGTCTTAAGAGTGTAAACAAAATTAACTAACATATGGGTGTTAAAAGACCGGCATAATAAAAAAATAATTCGCCGGCAAAGGAGGACGTGTTATGAAAAAATTATCAGTAACTTTATTATCAGGAATTATGGCTGCATCTATGGCAGTTCCCGCAATAGCAGCGGACGGTACTATCAAAGTAGTCGTAAACGGAAAAGAAGTAGCATTTAAAGACCAGGCTCCCGTTATCAAAAATGACAGAACTCTCGTACCCTTAAGAGGTGTTCTTGAGACAATGGGAATCGAAGTTAACTGGAATGCAGACGAACAGAGTGTTACAGCTTTAAGAGGAGCTGACAGCGCATACTTTAAAGTAGGCAGCACAACTCTTACAACTGAAGACGGTTCAGTTACACTTGATGCAGCTCCCAAAATCATCAATGACAGAACTATGATTCCCCTTAGAGCTGTTGCAGAAGCATTTGACGCAGAAGTTAAATGGGACGACGCTACAAAGACAATAACTATAACAGACAGCGTTAAAGTAACATCTGTTGATGAAGGAACAATAACAAAAGAAGGCAAGGCTGAAGACGGAACTGTTATTTATACAGTAGATGTAAAATATCCTATTCTTAACGACAGCTGCACAGCAGAAGGAAAAGCTGCAATAAACGAAGCAATCAAAAAGAGCGTTGAAGACGCTGTAAACGCAGAGCTTGTAAACCTTGAAAAATCAGCTCAGGAAACTTATGCATCTATCGGTGAGCAGAACAGAGAATTCAGACCTCTTTCAATATACGGTGTATATAAAGTAACAGAACTTTCAGAGGATAAATACTCACTTTATGTTGATTTAAGCTCAGATTATCTTGGAGCTCATCCTATGACAGTACGTTTTGGATATACATTCGATCTTAAAACAGGAAAAGAACTTGCTCTTACAGATATAACAGGAAAATCAGAAGAAGAAACATCAGCTCTCGTTAAAAAAGCTTACACAGAAAAAATCAAAGCTGAGCCTGAAATATTCTTTGAAGATGCTCTTGACAAACTTGACGAAACATTAAAAGGCGTTGACTTCTATGTAGAAGACGGAAAGACAGTATTATTCACAAGCCTTTACTCAGTTGCTCCCTACGCAGCAGGTTTCGTTGAAGTAACTCTCTAATCGGTATCTCCTTTAAACTATATATAAATTTTACCATTAAAGGCCGCCATCCAAATGGATGCGGCCTTTTCAATCAATTATTCCAGATTAAGTTTTTTTGTAAGTATTGTCTTTGTCAATATGAAATATACTACACAGAGTATTACATATAACACTATAAAACCAATCATTACAATATTAAATGACTCCATTTCAGAAAGGTTCTCGAAAATTCCTCTGTAAATCATTTCTCCTACAGGTCCGTTAGCAACGCCAACAAACACAGCCATTATTATATTATTGATAACTATATTGAGTCCGATATATGCTCCGATGGAACAAAGGATTTTATGTTTATCAGAAAGCTGTCCTACAGCCATTGAAAGGTATACACTGAGTATGAAGGAAATAACTATGGATGCCATAAGAATTATAAATTCTATTAATGCCGGCCATAATCCCTGTTTGCCTGCCTCAATAAAAACACTTATCATCTGGCTGAATGCCAATGCAAAATCCGTTATATTTAAGAATATAATGCAGAAAGCAAGCATTCCTACTATTCCGCTTAAAACAGTCCACACAAGTATAACCAACAACTTACTCCATATAAGTTTTGAAACGCTTACCGGCAGTGTAAACATCAAATATCCTTCACTTGAAAGAAGATTTTTATAAAATCTCATTATCATCATTATGAAAGTCGTAACAATGACAGCCACAACAAGAGTAGTAAACAGTACCGGTATGGCTCCTACAAGAATATTCAGAGAAATGCTTCTCATATTCCCAAAGTTAAAGTCAAAAAACAGTTTTTGTAAAAATGATACTACTATCAGTGCTCCGTAAAGAGGTAAAAATATTCTTCCTGTAGCTATAAATTCATATTTAAGCAGTTTCTTTAACATTTGAACACCTCCCTAAAATATCCGTCAACTGATTTGCCCTCTTTTTCTCTTATGTTATCCACTGTATCATGGAGTACTATGTGCCCGTTGTTTATAAATATTGCTTCATCAAGAACCCTTTCGATGTCGGATATCAAATGTGTAGATATTACTACACTGGCATCCGGGTTGTATGTCGTTATTATAGTATTAAGAATATAATCCCTGGCAGCAGGGTCAACTCCGCCTATGGGCTCGTCAAGAAGATATAATTTGGCATTTCTGCTCATAACAAGTATAAGCTGTACCTTCTCCTTTGTACCCTTTGAAAGAGTCTTGAGCCTCTCATTTCCGTTGATATTCAGTTTTGAAAGCATATCCATCGCTTTAGCCGGGTCAAAGTTTTCATAAAAGTCCGAAAACATTTTTATTATGTCGTTTACTTTTATCCAGTCAGGAAGATATGTTTTATCAGGAAGATATGATACTGCAATCCTGCTTTCCTTTCCTATTTTGTTTCCGTCTACGGTTATACTTCCACTGTTTGGAGTTAAAAGCCCGTTTATAAGCTTTATCATTGTGGTCTTACCGCTTCCATTAGGCCCCAGAAGCCCCACTATCCTGCCCCTCTCAAGATTAAGATTTACATCCGTAAGAGCCTGTTTTTTACCGTAGCTCTTGTTTAGATTTTTGATTTCAAGAACGTATTCGTTCATATTTTTTCCCCTCCTTCAACTGCTGTCTTAAATGCCAAAAGTGTCTGCTCAGGTGTAAAGCCAAGCTTTTTCATACTCTCAATGAAGTTATTTATATTTTCCGCAGCAATTGCGTTTCTTACAGAATCAATCATACTATTGTCCTCCGTAATAAATCTTCCGCTTGTTCTCTTTGAATATACAAGACCTTCTTTTTCCAAATCAGCTAAAGCTCTCTGCATAGTATTAGGATTTACCCCCGCTGTCTCAGCTAAATCTCTTACTGACGGCAGCTTATCTCCCGGTTTCCATTCACCTGAAATTATGCCTAGTTTTATAAGTTCAACTAATTGGGAATATATCGGTCTGTCCTCTTTAAATGACCAAGTCATAGTATTCCTCCCTTCTTAGTAATTGTATTATTGTATTGTTGTATTAATTATTTAATACAATTATACAATATTGATATCCGTTGTCAATAGTTTTTAATAAAAAAACTCCGGACAATTTGTCCGGAGTTCTGATTTTAATATTTATTTCTTTGTTTCGTCTTCTTTTATAAGCTCTTTAAATGATGTGGCAAGTCCCGCAAGTCCCTGTATTTCCGACGGTATAATTATCTTTGTTGACTTGCCGTCAGCAATTTTCTGAAGGGATTCAAGACTCTTTATGGCAATTACTCCCGCATCAGGGTCAGCAGCATTGAGCATTCTTATACCTTCAGCCTGTGCCTGCTGTATTTTGAGAATGGCTTCGGCTTCACCCTCTGCTCTCTTTATGGCAGCCTCTTTTTCGGCTTCGGCACGAAGTATTGCGGCCTCTTTTTCACCTTCTGCCACAAGAATGGCGCTTCTCTTCTCACCTTCTGCCTGAAGTATCTTTTCACGTCTCTCACGCTCGGCCTTCATCTGTTTCTCCATGGAATCCTGTATTTCCTTTGGAGGCATAATGTTTTTAAGCTCAACACGGTTTATTTTTATTCCCCAGGCATCTGTTGCCTCATCAAGTATAACTCTCATCTTTGAATTGATTATGTCCCTTGATGTAAGCGTCTGGTCCAGTTCCAAATCACCAATTATATTTCTGAGTGTTGTGGCTGTAAGATTTTCTATGGCTCTCATGGGATTGTCAACACCATAGGTATACAGTTTAGGGTCTGTAACCTGTAAATATATTACGGTATCTATCTGCATGGTTACATTATCTTTCGTAATTACGGGCTGGGGAGGAAAGTCTGCAACTATCTCCTTAAGTGTTATTTTTTTAGCCACTCTGTCAAGTATGGGAATGGCAAAGTGAAGTCCTGTGCTCCATGTGGCATTATATGCTCCAAGTCTTTCAACTACATACGCATGTGCCTGAGGAACTATTTTGATATTGGAAATAACTATAACTATTAAAAGAATTATTATTACTAAAAGAAAGATTTTAAAGAACGGCATAGTGTTTACTCCTCTCCGATTTTTTCAACTATTACCTTAACTCCCTGTATATCCAATATTTTAACCTTTACACCCTCATTTATTATAACATTTTCGTCCGATGATCTTGCTGACCATAATTTACCCTGTATTTTTACTGTACCAGCTCCTTCTATATTATTTATTTTTTCAGTTACAACACCCTGCTCTCCAATTATAGCCGGTGCGTTTGTGGCCTCTATTCTGCTGTGAAGTCTTTTCACCATAGGTTTTGTCAGAATCAAAAGAATCACTGACACCGCTATGAAAATAACTACCTGCCATATAAAAGAAGCCCCGGCCATAGCTGCAAACATTGAGACTAATGCTCCAAAGCAGAACCATATGGATACGAGCTGTCCCGCAGTAGCTATTTCTGCAATTACAAAAACAACAAACAGAACGAGCCAGATAATGCTCATTGAAATGTCAGGCATACAGCCACCTCCTGCTATTATCAGATTTAATTTATGTGATGATTATAGCATAAACCTCCTGTTTTTTCAATTTTCGACAAGTGGGAATTTCAGTAAAGGACCCCTTGACAAACGGCATTCTTTTAACTATTATAAATCTATATGTGCAGTAAATATCTAAAATGCAGTTATCGGGAGGAGTATTCTGTAATCTCCAAAAGAGAGTTATGTTCAAAGGCTGAAAGACATAACGGGAATCATTGCAGAAGAAGGTAGCCCGCCAGCAGTTCCGGTGAGAACGATACATTAGCCGGAAACGTGAGCCGCGTTAAGGCACAAAAGCCGTATTTTTACGGAAATTAAGGTGGTACCGCGGACTTTCGCCCTTATCTGGGCGCAAGTCCTTTTTTATTCAGTAAACTAACAGAAAGGACAGATAGTATGATACACGAACTTGAAAAAACATATGATCCGAGTATCGAAGAACGTATTTATAACAACTGGCTTGACAAAAAATACTTTCACGCTGAAGTGGATAAATCCAAGAAACCCTTTACAATAGTTATGCCGCCCCCCAACATCACAGGCAAGCTCCATATGGGCCATGCCCTTGACAATACTCTTCAGGATATTCTTATCCGCTGGAAGAGAATGAGCGGCTACAATGCTCTCTGGGTTCCAGGAACAGACCATGCTTCTATTTCAACGGAAGTAAAAATCGTTCAGAAGATGGCTGAAGAAGGAATAACAAAAAATGATATAACACGTGAACAGTTCCTTGAAAGAGCCTGGGCTTGGAAAGAAGAATACGGTTCAGAAATTCTTAAACAGCTCCGTAAGCTTGGTTCAAGCTGTGACTGGGACAGAGTACGTTTCACAATGGACGAAGGCTGCTCAAAGGCCGTTCTTGAAACATTTATACGTCTTTATAACAAAGGCTACATTTACAGAGGCGAAAAGCTTATAAACTGGTGCCCTAAATGCCAGACTACAATATCTGACGCTGAGGTAAACCACGTTGATATGGCAGGACATTTCTGGCACATCAAATACCCTATCGCCGGCACAGACGAGTTCCTTGAACTTGCTACAACTCGTCCCGAGACAATGCTTGGCGATACTGCCGTTGCCGTTCACCCCGATGATGACAGATATAAAAACCTTATCGGAAAAACAGCAATTCTTCCTATCGTTAATAAGGAAATCCCCATTATTGCGGATTCTTATGTTGATATGGAATTTGGTACCGGTGTAGTTAAAATAACACCCGCCCATGACCCTAACGACTATGAAGTTGGCGAGCGCCACAACCTTCCTAAAATAAACGTATTTAACGACGACGGAACTATCAATGCCAACGGCGGAAAATACGAAGGCATGGACAGATACGAAGCAAGAAAGCTCATCGTTAAAGAACTTGAAGACCTTGGACTTCTTGTACGTGTTGAGGATATTACTCACTCCGTAGGTGTTCACGAAAGATGCAACGAAGTAGTAGAGCCCATGATAAAGCTTCAGTGGTTCGTAAAGATGGACGAGCTTGCTAAGCCCGCTATTGATGTTTATAAAAAAGGCGAACTTCGTTTTATCCCCGAACGTTTCGGAAAAACATATATGCACTGGCTTGACAATATCCGCGACTGGTGTATTTCACGTCAGCTCTGGTGGGGACACCGTATACCTGCATACTACTGCCAGAAATGCGGACACATAGAAGTTACAAAGGACCCCAACGGTCTTGTATGCTCAAAGTGCGGTAGCACTGAATTCAAACAGGACGAGGATACTCTTGATACATGGTTCTCATCAGCTCTCTGGCCCTTCTCAACTCTTGGCTGGCCCGATGATACTGAAGAGCTCAGACACTTCTATCCTACAAGCACAATGGTAACAGGTTATGATATCATTTTCTTCTGGGTTATAAGAATGGTATTTTCAGGACTTGAACAGGTTGGAGAATGTCCTTTCCACGATGTTCTTATCCATGGTCTTATCCGTGACGACCAGGGACGTAAGTTCTCAAAGAGCCTTGGAAACGGAATCGACCCCATTGACGTAATCAATAAATACGGCGCTGACGCTATGCGTCTTATGCTCGTTACAGGAAATGCTCCCGGAAACGATATGCGTTTCTACTGGGAGAGACTTGACGACTGCCGTAACTTCAATAATAAGCTTTGGAACGCATCACGTTTTGTCCTTATGAATCTTGAAGGAGAAAACGACGAAGATAAACTTCTTTATCTTACAAGTGCAGATAAATGGATACTCAGCAAAGTAAATACTCTTACAAAGGAAGTTACAGACAACCTTGCATCTTATGAACTCGGTCTTGCAGCTCAGAAAATAAGAGACTTCCTCTGGGATGAATACTGCGACTGGTATATAGAAATGGTTAAGCCCCGTCTTTACAATAAGGAAGACAGCACAAGAGATGCAGCTTTATGGACACTTAAGACAGTTCTCATAAATGCTCTCAAGCTTCTCCATCCTTTTATGCCTTTCATTACAGAAGAGATATTCACACATCTTCAGAGTGAAGAAGCAACAATTATGCTTTCTTCATGGCCTGAATATAAGGCAGAATGGAACTTTGCTGATAATGAGGCAGAAATCGACCTTATCAAAAACGCCGTAAGAGCCATAAGAAATATCAGAGCTGAAATGAACGTTGTTCCCAGCAAAAAAGCAACTGTTTATGTTGTTACAGCTGACGGCAGCATAGCTGATATATTTGAAAGAAGCGGTGTATTCTTCAAGACTCTTGCTTATGCTTCAGAGCTTATCATTCAGGAAAATAAAGACGGTATTGCTTCAGATGCTGTATCGGCAGCTATCCCCGGTGCTACACTTTATATGCCTTTTGCGGAACTCGTTGATATAAGCAAAGAAATCGAGAGACTCAGCAAAGAGCGTGACAAGATGATAAAAGAGGTTGAGCGTGTTGAAAAAAAACTTGCAAACCAGGGATTCATCGCAAAGGCTCCTGCAAATGTTATTGAAGAAGAAAAGGCAAAGGGAGTAAAATACAGAGAAACTCTTAAGCAGATAGAAGAAAGACTTGAGTCACTTAAAAAATAATAACTTTTTACAGCAGCAGAAATGCTGCTGTATTTTTATATAAAAAATAATTCCCTTACCCATAACGGATAAGGGAATATTAATATCAGTTCATTTTTTTCAGTACATCCACACCTATGGCTATGGAAACAAAGAATGATATAACATCAGCCGCTGACTGAGTACACTCTATTCCGGTAAGTCCGAAGACTGCGGAAAGTATATACAGACAGGGAATAAAGAATATAAACTGTCTGGAAGTTGCCAGTATGGAAGCTCTTACGGTATAGCCTATTGTCTGGGTGAGCATATTGCATATTGTAACCCAGCCTAAAAGAGGGAATGTAAGACACTGCCATCTGAGAGTTCTTGTTCCTATCTCAATAACTTCAGGGTCATCTCTGAATGCAGCCACAAGATTAGGAGCAAAGATTATGCCCAATATAGCAAATACTATGAGCACTATTAATGATGATTTCACACAGAAGCTTACGCCCTTTTTAACTCTGTCATACTTCTTGGCACCATAGTTAAATCCGCATACCGGCTGAAATCCCTGTCCATATCCAAGCATTGCTGAAAAGGCAAACATAACTATTCTCTGAACAACTGTCATAGCCGCAATTGCTGCGTCACCGTAAATTCCGGCCGCATGGTTAAGCAGTACAAAAGAAATTGTCGAGCATCCCTGTCTGAAAAGAGAAGGAAGCCCTCCCCTTATGATTTCTTTTATATAATAAAGATTAAACCTTATATTGGCAAATCTTAAAGGTATACCCTTCTTATTTGTGAACACTATAAGGATAATAAGACTTATTAACTGACTTAATGTGGTAGCCATTGCCGCTCCCGCAACACCAAAGTCAAAAACAAATATAAAGACAGGGTCTAAAACTATGTTTAAAATACCGCCTGTCATTATTCCTATCATTCCATAGAAGGCATTTCCCTGAAATCTCAGCTGATTGTTAAGAGTAAAAGCCGCTGTCATAATAGGAGCGCCAAAAAGAATATAAAACAGATAATCTGATGCATAAGGAAGTATAGTATCAGTGGCTCCAAGCAGTACGGCAAGGGTATCTCCGAGGATAAGACCAACTATCATAATAATTAAGCCGCCGGCAAGAGACCAGAAAAATCCCGTTGATGCCATTTCGTTGCATTCTTTTGTCTTTCGTGCTCCCAGCTGTCTGGAAATATAATTTCCTGAGCCATGTCCGAAAAGGAAACCTACCGCCTGAATCAGTGTCATAAGCGGGAAAATAACTCCGACCGCACCGGTAGCACTTGTTCCTATTCTTCCGACAAAATAGGTATCCGCCATATTATAAATTGAGGTTATAAGCATACTTATTATTGTCGGCACAGCAAGCTCAAGTATAAGTTTATCCACCGGTTCTTCGGTCATTTTTTTAAATTTTGCGGCCTGGAATTCTTCATTTTCCACCGCTGAAGAACTGTTTCGCATGGCAAAGCCTCTTTTCACTTATATTTGCAAATTTATTTACATAGCCTTTACATTGATTTTAGCACAAAACATACTCCAATAAAAGCTATTCGGCCCATATTTAATCTTGATTAAATCAAAGGCCCCGGATTGTGCCAGATCGGCTTATATGTTATAATCATATATACAGATATATGTTGACGCGGTATGAAAAAATATCTTTTTCATTCATATAAAGTATCGGAAGGAGGATCTTTATGATAAATTCAATACCTTTAGGACTGGCGGTCATAATGCTCTCATCGGGAGTCGGCGGTATACAGACCTCTTTTTCTCCCCTTTCACTCCCTGAAACAGAACCCTATGAGGCAAAGTCGGAGTTTGACGATGAATGGGGAATAAGATTATCCGCAAGGTACATAACATCCGATGGTCTTACCCTGTATTTTGCCCAATCGGGCGGAACAAATGTGGATGAACTGTTATACGGCACGGAATTTTCCCTTGAAGTTCTGGATGACGGACAGTGGGAAAAGCTCCCCTACGTTTCAGACAGCGTCGGCTGGGATTCCATAGCATTTTACATAAGGCCCGACGCCTTTACCGAATATGAACTGAACTGGAAAAATATTTACGGCAGTCTGCCTTCGGGCACATACAGGCTCACCAAGACCATCTCAAATCACCACAGCCCTGGAAACTCCGATGAAAAACCTTACTCTCTTGTATTTGAAATAAAATAAAAACGGATGAAATTTCCGCAAACAAAAAACCGGCTTTTCAGCCGGTTTTATTTTTATTTAAGATTGAATCCCTTTTTGCTGAATGCATCCAGAAGCAAATTCATATCGGGCGCTATTGATATGGGCTCTCCTGCCGCCTTAATGGCGTTATTTACGTCCTTAAGACCGTTTCCTGATATAATTCCAACAACGGTTGCATCCTTAGGAATAAGGCCAAGCTGGCAGGCTTTTTTGATACCTGCGGCACCTGTAACTCCGGCAGGCTCTCCAAAGAGTCCGCATGTGCGTCCAAGCATTCTCATGGCGCCTAAAATTTCCTCATCAGTTACATTTACCGCAATACCGTTTGACTCCCTTACGGCTCTGAGGGCCTTATCGGCGTTTCTGGGAACTCCTACAGCTATGGAGTCTGCAATAGTGTTTTCTTCCATTGGCTGCCAGGGTTTGCCTGTCTGAAGCTCTGTATTAAGGGGGCAGCATCCGGCTGCCTGAACACTTATAAGTTTAGGAAGTCTGTCAATAAATCCTGCGTTATATAAGTCCTTAAAGCCCTTCCATACACCCGCTATTGTACATCCGTCCCCAACGGATACAGCCACATAATCAGGCATTTTAAAATCAAGCTGTTCTGCTATTTCAAGGGATACGGTCTTTTTACCTTCAAGAAGATAGGGATTTATGGCCGCATTTCTGTTGTACCAGCCCCATCTGTCAATGGCTTCTGCTGAAAGTCTGAAAGTTTCTTCATAGCTTCCTTCTACGGATATTACATTTGCTCCGAATATCATAAGCTGTGCTACTTTTCCTTTGGGAGCTCTTGAAGGAACGAAAATATATGTCTTAAATCCTGCCGCAGCAGCATTTCCCGCAAGAGATGATGCGGCATTTCCTGTTGATGAGCAGGCAATTGTATCCGCTTTAGCTTCATAGGCTTTTGCAACAGCCATGGCAGATGCTCTGTCCTTAAGGCTGGCTGTGGGATTGATTCCGTCGTCTTTTATCCAAAGCTGTTTGATGCCTATCATTTCAGCCAGTCTGGGAACCTCATAAAAAGGTGACCAGCCTACTCTTAATGGTGTATTGGGTGTACTTTCTTCAACGGGAAGAAACTCTCTGTATCTCCACATTGAGTAGTCTCTGCGCTCTTTTATTTCTGATGCAGTTACCTTTGAAGAAATGTATTTATAATCATATTCGATATCAAGAAGTCCTCCGCAGTGGGGGCATACAGTTATATCCGGTCTGGGTTCAATTTCTGCGCCGCATTTTATACAAACGGCAGATATCACATTACGCATATTAAAACCTCCGCTGTTTTACAAAATCCGACGGACCTTAATTAAGGCCCATCGGATAAGCTGCAGTTAAAAATTATTAATTATAAGCTTTTAAGAACGCCTGATGCTTCATTAAATGCATTGATAAGCTCATCAAGTTCTTTAGCCTGTGAATGTACGCCCTTCCATGTCTTTTCAGGGTTGTACCAAAGGTCATTGAGTTCTTCAACAGTTCTTCCCTGCTGTTCTACCCATGTGTAGTATTTAAGGTTATGAACTCTCTTTCTTCCAACATAAGTGAGTTCTTCCATATTGTCTGTACGAAGTCCGAGCATATGGAGATTATGGTCAACGGCTGCACTTGTCATTGTGTAAGGTCCGTACTGTTCCTCAAGCTCTTTAATTCTTGAACCGTACATATCGATTGAGTCAGTAAGAACAGTTGCAATAACATCATGCTCTGTCATTTCATAATACTTAGCCATCTTTATAGCACAAAGTACATTGGCTGTTCCTGAAATTCCAAGGTATGCAAGGTTTTCAACTACTTCTTCAGGAACGTGTGCCTCTTTGACGAGATACTCTTTTCCTGCAGGGTCGTTAAACAGACGTATAAGTCTCTGGCTGTCTTCATCGTCGATGTCGATTACCATATCTGTATTCTTTACGTTATGTATCCAAGGAATATGCTTATCGCCTATACCCTCGATTCTGTGTCCGCCAAAACCGTTATTAAGAATTGTAGGGCACTGAAGAGCTTCGCCGACTGCAAGTTTCATTTCAGGATATACTTCTTTAAGATAGTCTCCGCAGCCGATTGTTCCTGCTGAACCTGATGTGAAGCAAGCTCCTGCAAGTCTGTCTCCGTCTCTCTTTACCAGTTCAAATGCTTCAGCAATGGCGCTTCCTGTTACCTGATAGTGCCAGAGATGATTTCCCATTTCCTCAAACTGGTTGAATATCATAACGTCGTCTCTTGTTGTTTTAAGTTCCCAAGTCTTATCAAATATTTCCTTAACGTTTGATTCGCATCCGGGTGTTGCGATTACTTCTCCCGCAATCTTTGAAAGCCACTCAAAACGTTCACGGCTCATTTCTGCGGGAAGGATAGCTATTGAGTCGCAGGCAAGGAGCTTTGAGTTGAATGCTCCACCACGGCAGTAGTTTCCTGTTGAAGGCCATACAGCTTTATGACGTGTAGCGTCAAACTGTCCTGTTACAAGTCTGGGCGCAAGGCATCCAAAAGATGCTCCAACCTTATGGCATCCTGTGGGGAACCATTTTCCTATAAGGCAGATAATTCTTGCATTTACACCTGTAAGTTCTTTAGGAAGCTCAATGAAATTGGGCTTTCCAAAAAGACCGCCTGATGCCTTCTGCTCATTTTTCCAAGTAATTCTGAAAAGGTTTAAGGGGTCAACGTCCCAAAGTCCTACATTAAGAAGTTTATTCTTAATTTTATCAGGAATAGTTTCAGGATGTTTCATCTGTTCATAAGTAGGAATAACAATTTTGTTTTCTCTCGCTTTTTCTATGTTGCGTTCGAGATTTTCCTTATTTATCGTTAAATCTATCATACCGCGGCCTCCTAATTTAGATAAATAGATGGTTTACTTGTATATAATTAATATAGCACAGCAAATTATTTTTGTAAATAACTAAAAAATTTTTAGGTGCCCTTAATATTTACTATTTTATAGTTTATCAAAATAATTTCCGCTTTAATTTATCACTCCCCCATAAACACCCCTTAATTATTCAAATAAAAAGCAGACCCGAAAATCTTCAGGTCTGCACTATTGTAAGTATCAATTTGTATATAATATCAGTCAGACATTTATAAAATTTAGGTTATTCACTTATCATAACGGCAACTAGACCTCTTGTAGCATATGGAGCTCCTCCTTGATAGGGCTTTGGAGATTTGCCATTGGCTATGTCCAGCATAATAGTAAACTGCTCTGTGGTCACATAATCATCCGGTCCGTAAGCTGTACTGCTATAGCCGGATGTTATGCCGTTTTCATAGGCCCAAGCAACAGCCTTTGCATACCATGCATCTGATGTAACATCAAGGAAGTGGCATATACCAACAGGTTCAGGTTTTCCTGCCCTGTTCCAGAGTATCTGTGCTGCCATTCCTCTGGTCAATGTATCATCGGGAGCAAACGTTCTGTCCCCAACTCCCATCATCCAGCCTTTTTCATATACATTTTTAACTGCCAAATATCTGGAATCCGATATACTTACATCATCAAATACACCTTTATCCATTCCGCCTATCACAGGAACATTCTCTTTCTTCTCTGCCGTATTTTTATCTTTTTTTCCGTTTTTTACTTCATCAAGACTATAGGATGAACCTCCCTTTAATCCGTCTATATTTATTACTGTTACATCACATTTGGCTGTTTTTCCATTGGAAGTTTCAGCAGTTATCACAGCTTCTCCTTTTCCTACGGCCTTTATAATACCATTATTTACCGTAACAGCATTTTCATTATCCGATGACCATTTTATTGTTTTATTTGAAGCATTTGATGGAGATATCTGAACTTTCAACTCATAGGTCTCACCCTTATCAATAGTTATTTTTGATTTGTTAAGAGTTATAGCTTCTACTTGAATAGTCTCATCTTTTTCTCCATTTTCAGGGATTTCGTAATTGCCCATATCAGGAATACCTAAAGGAGGATTCCAATATGTAGGTCTATCCGTGTTTCCTCCTATATTTATTATCTTTCCATCATTTAAGCTGCTGTTTGACCTGCTGCTAACTATAACACCGGCAGACGCTGCGGATCCAGCTTTTCCATTATCTGAAAATATAGAATTTCCGCCTTCAAGATATACATTTTTAACTGATATATCTCCATTTCCTGATACAGCATCACCGCCATTTCCAAACCATCCGCTTCCGCCAAGGGCAATAAGCGTTCCGTTGCCGGTAATTTTTCCGTTTTCAAGAACTACTCCATTTCCTCCTTCTGATGTTAGAGGTGAATTTCCTCCACCATATACAGCAAGTACAGCACCATCAGCCAAGGAAAGTATACCATTTTTTATTTCAAGGCCATACTGCCCAGACGTTCCTGTTGCAGCTTCATCTCCGGCAATATATACACTTCCATTTACCTCTACATTTCCAGAAGCCGTTACAACAGGTTCTGCATTTTTTCTTGTCTCGCCATCATTATCAAGATAGTTTGTATTAGAATATATTTTTGCATTTTCAAGAACAGCTCCGTCTTTTAATACAACCTGTCCGTTTATCATGGCTCCGCTTATAAATTTGCCGTTATATTTATCATAGTTCATCGAAAACTTTCCGCCGTTTTCGACTTCAATCACACCATCTATTGATGTATCAGTAAGTGAAAGACTTCCCCTTACTACTATTTTAACACCGCTGAGCACTTTCATATTTACCAGGGTTAAATCGCATCCTTCGGGTATGATAAGAGTCTGATATGTAGGAGTACCAAAGGCTGCTGATTTTCCAAGCTCCCCGTAAGTTCCCTTTGTATGTGAACCATACCATGTCTTAATTTTATTTGGCACTGTTACTGTTTCTGTAAAGTCACTGAAATTTTTGATTTTCCAGGGCTCCATATCATATATGTATTTTCCATCCTGCATCTGTGTGCAGTATTCAAGCTTGAGCCTTGATTCAAGGGTTTCTTCTCCTGTATAAATTTTGAAAGGAAGTTCGTTGCTTTCTGCTGTTCTGCCATCCCTGTCGGTAACATATACCTTTATCATATATGTACCGGCTTTTTCAGGAGTACCGCCGAGGGTAACGGCACTGCTCATTATATTGTATACACCAACCATACCGCTTCCGGCAGGGCTTATTTCAACATACGACTTCGAAGAATTTCCGTTTACCTCTGTCACATCCTTAAGCAGTTTCCACTCGGTATTTTCATCAGGCACTTTATCCTTCGGAAGTATAACCGCCTGTACCTCTGCGCTGCTATTTTTATTCACCGTTACGCTCGTTGAAGCACTTGTTACTCCGTCATAATTTTTCTGTCCGATTATGGCAGCTTCAAAAGTACCTACAAGACGTATATGAAGTTTATATTCATCCTCAACCGCTTCGCCTTCTTTAAAAGGAGTAACACTGAATTTATCACCTATTACGGTTGCCTTAAGCAATACATTTTCATAGTCAATATTAATGATTTTAATTATGTCGTTATTTTTGAGTACAGGCGCCTGGCCATACTGGTCAGGTGCGAAAAGGACTCTCTTTTCTTCTTTATCTATATAATAGTCCTTACCCAAAAGATAATTTGAATTCTTTTCTTCCCACTTTTCTCCATTTACATATATTTCGTTTATTCCGTTTATGTATTTTTCATCGTCTGCCATAAGGGCATAGTAATATTTAGGCAAAAGACTTCCTACGGAAATTTTTTCGCCTGAAACAGTGACAACTTTTTTATTGATTTCGGTAACCGTTACTTCGCATGTATCTTTTATATTGCTGTTTTCTTCGGATTCAGCAGTTATCGTAGCTTTTCCAACGCCAACAGCCTCTATTCTTCCTTCGCTGTCTACTGTTACAACTTCATCATTGCCGGACTTCCATTTTAATTTTTTGTTTTCAGCTTCCTCAGGCAATACTTCAGCCTTTAAAGACTTAATCTCCCCAATTTTAAGGCTGACTTCAGATTCCTTTATTTTAACGCTTTCCACGGATACTTTTTCCCCTTCAGCCATACCAGTCACACTGAATCCGCCATCATTTATTGTTACTCTTAATTTAGTATCTTTATAAGCAGGATTTATTATTGTAATTATGTCATTATTTTCCAAAGTATCATTACTTATATGGAATCCCTCAGCCGCAAACAAAATTCTGTTATTGTTTGCATCAATATAATAATCTTTGCCGTATAATGCACTGCTTGCACTTTTGTCCCATTCTACATCATTTACTTTTATTTCACTGATACCCTTAACATATTCTGTGTCATTATTTGGTATTAAGCTATAGTATTTATCATTGTATTTGTCAACAAAAACGTCACCTGTTAATGAAACAGTCTTTTTTGCATCTGCTGTTACCGATACTGTGCAAGTATCTTTTATGTTGCTGTTTTCTTCGGATTCAGCAGTTATGGTTGCAGTACCTTCTTTTATGGCTGTAATTTTACCCCTCTCATCTACCTGCACTGTCTCATCATCACTTGATGACCACTTAACCTTCTTATTCGCAGCATTATCCGGCTTTACTGTTAATGTAAGTTCCTTTTTCTCTCCGACTTTCAGCTGTATGTTTTCTTCTTCTATTTCTACGCTTTCAACTCCGGTTTCATTGGATAATATACTTATTTCCCAGTTTGCGTTTTCTTTTCTGGCATTCAGACTGAGGTCAGAGTATCCATCGGCGCCGATAACTATTTTATTATCGCCACCGTTTTTATCTACATATTCGTTTCCTATCTGTATATTATAGCTGCCCGATGATGCTAAAAATTTTTCATCTGACATTGTAAAGCTGCTGTCTGCTTCTTGATACTTTTTTCCATCAACCGTTATACTATCCACAGCTTCAAGCCAGTCAGTATCCGTATACGAAAAATTTATCTGCAAATATTTTGAAAAAAATTCTTCCGATGCATTTACAGGCTCGGGAGGCTGTTCTAAAGCCATAGCTGTTGACGGCACAGCTCCTATTATCATTGTTGTACTAATAATCAATGATAAAATCCTTTTCATTTTCATTATATAATCACAACCTTTCTTTAAGTTAGTTTATACTAACTAAATTGTAAAAACAAAAGTTAGTTTATACTAACTAATGGATAAAATAAAAATTGACCATTACGGCCAATAATCCCCTTAATATTCTGTATTGCTATTACATTATCCCTCCATTCTGCCCCAAAATACTAATGTCCGGCTGATAAAACAGCAATATAACACAGAACAATAATATTTTAGCATATATATATTAAAAAGTAAACTGCCATAAATGCAGTTTGTTGAAATTTTAAAAATATCTTTCTAATTCTTTTAATTGCTTCTCCCGTATTTTTTCTGCTTTTGAATGCTGTAAGTACAGGCATTCCCCTATCCCTTATCTGAAAATCCGGCAGTATCGACAGTCTAATTGTTTTCAAAAATCGACTCAAAATATAACACGCTTAAATCCACTGATATCTAAAATTTAAAAAACAGGTCTGAATATATATTCAGACCTGCTTTTTATACTATGTTATATTTAAACACAAGAGTAGATATACAACTTAGATAAATTTATTCACTTATCTTAACTGCAACCCAGCCTCTCTGAGCATTGGGAGCTCCGCCAACATATGCCTGTGGTGTTTTTCCGTTTGATATATCGAGCATTAAATTAAACTGCTCTGTTGTAACGTAATCATCAGGTCCGAATGTAGTACTATCATAGCCTGATATTATTTTATTCTCATATGCCCATGCAACAGCTTTTGCATACCAAGCATCTGATGTAACATCAAGGAATGGACTTATCTGTGAAGGTTCAGGTTTTCCTGCCTTGTTCCAAAGTATCTGCGCCGCCATTCCTCTGGTTAATGTATCGTCAGGAGCAAATTTTTTGTCTCCTACTCCTGTCATCCAGCCCTTTTCGTAAGCTTTTTTAATTCCGGCATATCTTGTATCTGTTGTGCTTACGTCATCGAATATTCTGTCATTTACTACTGCAGGAGCTGTATTAGCAGTAGTCTTTTTCTCTTCGTCTTTTTTACTGTCTTTACTGTCTTCCTTTTTAGTCTCTTTCTTATCGTCCTTTTTACTCTCTTTTCTTTTTGACTTTTTATCGTCCTTATTTTTGGATTTCTTAGTCTGTTCAAGACTGTATGATTTTCCACCTTTTTTTCCGCTGGCATTTTCAACGGTAACAGTACATTTTGCTGTTGCTCCGCCTTCTGTTGTAGCTGTTATTACAGCCTCGCCTTTAGCCACTGCCTTTATTTTTCCGTCTTTAACAGTTACAGCCTTTTCATTACTTGATGACCACTTAACCTTATTCTTATCACCGGAAGTTACTGTAGCCTTGAGCTCATAGCTCTCGCCTTTTTCAAGGGTAATCTTTGTCTTGTTAAGTGATATTTCATCTTCAGTTACAGTTACTGTGCATGTATCTTTTACCTTATCATTATCAGCAGATGACACTGTTATTTTAGCTTTTCCAGTTTTGAGTGCTTTAATTTTTCCGTTTTCAACTGTCACTACTTCTTCATTATCTGATTTCCATTTAAGTGACTTCATTTCCTCTGTGGACAATTTTGTTTCAAGCTCAAGGTCAGTACTTTCACCTTTTCTAATGCTTACGGATGACTCTTTAAACTTTAATTCCTTAACATCTTTTTTCACAGTTTCATTCATATCTTTAACTGCAAACTTATTTTCGTCTATTGAAACTTTAAGTTTAACTGTCTCATAGTCGGGATTTGTAATCTCAATCACATCGCCGTCTTTAAGAATATCATAGCTTACAATTAAACCTTCTTTAGCAAACATTATCCTGTTATTTGCCTGGTCTATATAGTAGTCTTTTCCGTATAATGTATCCTTGCTGTTTTTGTCCCACTCTGAATTATTTACGGTAATTTTAGTTATTCCTTTTATGTATTCCTGGTCTGCTGTAGGAGTGATTACAAAGTATTCGTCACCGTAATTGTCTTTATATTTGTCACCTGTTAACACGATAGATTTTTTATATTCAGCCACTGCTCTAGGCTGCTCTGCTGCCAGTGCCATTGACGGTACTGATCCTAACATCATTGCTGTACTGGTTATTAATAATATGGCTTTATTTAATTTCATTATAAATTCACAACCTTTCATTTTGTCAGATTAAAGTGGTTTTTTGCGTTAGTTCGAACTAGTATTAACGTAAAATAAGAATTGACTTTTTGGGTCAATCTTCCCCCCGCTATAAATCTGTTATGGTTTGTTCTCTCATCCCTTCCTTTCAGCCCCATATATTAATAACAGCGCTGGCTGTCAATTCGCTTCTAAAGCAGTAACATATTAACATAACTACAAAAAAAAGTAAACTGCCCTAAGGACAGTTTACTAAAATCTTAAAGAATTTTTAAAGGATTTTTTTGAGTCTTTCGATTGCTTCTACAGTATTTTCTCTGCTGCCGAATGCTGTAAGTCTGAAGTAGCCTTCTCCTTCAGCTCCGAATCCTGCTCCGGGAGTTCCTCCAACCTGAGCATTTTCAAGGAGCCAGTCAAAGAATGACCAAGAGTCCATACCGTTGGGGCATTTAAGCCAAATATAAGGTGAGCACTCTCCGCCTGAGAACCATATTCCCTTTTCTCTTAAAAGTTCGGCTATAAGCTTTGCATTACCCATATAGTAATTTATATTTTCCATAGCCTCTTTATATCCTTCAGGAGAAAGGGCTGCCTCAGCCGCTCTCTGAATTACATAGGGAACACCGTTAAACTTTGTAGCCTGTCTTCTTGCCCAAAGTTTTTTAAGAGATTTTCCGCCGGCCTCAAGCTCATTGGGGAAAATAGTCCAAGAACATCTTGTTCCCGTGAATCCTGCCATCTTTGAAAAACTGCATATTTCAACGGCACATTCTCTTGCGCCTTCAACAGCATATATTGAACGGGGATAGTCACCGTTTATAAATGCTTCATAGGCAGCGTCAAATATAATAAGTGAGCCGCTTTCTTTTGCATATTTTACCCACTCAGCAAGCTGCTCTTTTGTATATACAGCTCCTGTAGGGTTATTAGGTGAGCAGAGATATATAATATAAGGCTTCTTAGCAAGGCCGTCAGGCATAGGAAGGAAGTTATTATCTATGTTTGCCTGAAGAAGCTCAATATTTCTTCCGCACATTATATTGCTGTCCATATATACGGGATATACAGGGTCAGGAATAAGAATATCATTTTCGCCAAGTATATCTACGATATTTCCGCAGTCACTTTTTGCTCCGTCACTTACGAAAACTTCATCAGCGTCAATTTTTACTCCATGTCTTCCGTAATACTCAGCAATGGCCTCTCTGAGGAAATCATAGCCATATTCAGGTGGATATCCTCTGAATGTATCTTTATCAGCCATTTCATCAACAGCCTTATGCATTGCCTCAATAACTGTCTTTGTAAGGGGCAGTGTAACATCTCCGATACTGAGCTTTATAACCTTTTTATCAGGGTTTTCAGCACTGTATTTGTTTATTCTTTTTGCTGTTTCAGAAAAGAGATAGCTTTCTTTAAGGTTATCATAGTTTTCATTAATCTTTATATTCATATTCAAACACTCCCTCGTATGCAGTTTCGGCTTTTCCGGTCATAAATACAGTTCCGTCAGAGCAGTATCTTATTATAAGGTCTCCTCCTATAAGATGAACCGTAACATCCGTGTCCTTTTTACAGATACCGTTAAGGCAGGCTGCCACAACCGTTGCGCAAGTTCCGGTTCCGCAGGCAAATGTCTCGCCGCTTCCCCTTTCCCATACTCTCATCTGGAGCGTCTTATCATCGATAACTCTTACAAATTCTGAATTCACTATGTCAGGGAATATACTCAAATTTTCAAAATCCGGACCGATTTTTTCAAGGTCAAGACTATCAACATCGTCAACAAAACATACCGCATGGGGATTTCCCATGGATACAGCCGTAAGCTTATATTCCTTTCCAGCAACGGTTACAGGCTCATTTATCATTATCTTATCGGCCTTTACAGGAATCTTTTCCGGCTCAAGTATGGCTTTTCCCATATCTACACATACCGTGTCAACTTTTCCGTCTTTTACGTTGAGCTTAAGTTTCTTCACTCCGCTCAGTGTATCCACAGTAATTTCTGTTTTATCGACAATTCCCTTATCATATAGAAATTTTCCGACACATCTTATACCGTTTCCGCACATCTTTGCCTCACTGCCGTCGGCATTGAATATCCTCATCTTAGCGTCTGCCTTATCGGATGAGCATATCATTATAAGACCGTCTGAGCCAACGGAAAAATGTCTCGGTGATACTGCGGTTGATATTTCTTCGGGTTTTTCAAGTTCTCTGTCCATGCAGTTTACATATACATAGTCATTTCCTATACCATGCATCTTTGTGAAGTTAAATTTCATATAAAAACCCCTTTCTGTCGAAAATTATGTCATTAAATTAAATATCAGTGCTTAAGAGCTGCCTTAACAAGGCCTACAAAAAGCGCATGAGCTCTGTTTGGACGGCTCTTGAATTCAGGATGATACTGTACTCCTACATAGAAGTCGTTTTCAGGTACTTCTACAGTTTCAACTATTCTGTCATCAGGTGATGTTCCGCTTATTACAAGGCCTTTTTCCTGCATAAGGTCTCTGTATTCGTTATTGAATTCATAACGATGACGGTGTCTCTCATAAATGAGCTCTGAGTTATAGCACTCATACATCTTTGTGCCGGGCTTAACCTTGCAGGGATAAGCGCCAAGTCTCATTGTACCGCCCTTAGCTATCTCATTGTTCTGGTCAGGCATAAAATCGATTACCTTGTTTGCTGTATCTTCATCAAATTCGCCTGAGTTTGCGTTTTCTAAGCCGCATACATATCTTGCAAATTCGATAACTGCAATCTGCATACCAAGACATATACCAAGCATAGGAAGATTATTTACACGGCAGTAGTGGGCAGCGGCAATCTTTCCTTCAATACCTCTGTTGCCGAATCCTCCGGGGATAACTATACCTGAGCAGTTTCTTAAAATGTCTGCTACATTATCATCTGTTATTGTTTCAGAGTCTATCCACTCTATTTCAACATAAGCTCCGTTTTCGTATCCTGCATGTCTGAGTGCCTCTGCAACTGAAAGGTATGCGTCATGCAGCTGAACGTATTTTCCAACGATTCCTATTCTTACTTCTTTTGTTCTTGATTTGATTCTGTCAAGCATTCTTTCCCATTCTGTAAGGTCGGGAGCAGGTGCATTTATACCAAGCTCACGGCATACGATGTTTGAAAAACCGCTCTTTTCAAGCATAAGAGGTGCTTCATAAAGAATAGGAATAGTGATGTTCTCCAGTACACAGTCAGGCTTAACATTACAGAACATAGCAATTTTTCTGAAAATAGATTCTTCAATGGGCTCATCACATCTGAGTACAATGATATTGGGGTTGATGCCCATGCCCTGAAGTTCCTTTACAGAGTGCTGTGTAGGTTTTGACTTATGTTCCTCAGAACCTCTTAAATAGGGAACAAGTGTAACATGGATGAAAAGAGAGTTTTCTCTTCCTACCTCAAGGCCTACCTGTCTGATGGCTTCAAGGAAAGGCTGGCTCTCGATGTCGCCTGTTGTTCCTCCGATTTCTGTTATAACGATATCAGCATCTGTTTTCTGTGCAACCGCATATATAAATTCCTTGATAACATTTGTAACATGAGGAATTACCTGTACGGTTTCTCCAAGGTATTCGCCTCTTCTTTCTTTATTGAGAACATTCCAGTAAACCTTTCCTGTTGTAAGGTTTGAATACTTGTTCAAATCTTCATCAATAAAACGTTCATAATGTCCGAGGTCAAGGTCTGTTTCAGCTCCGTCTTCTGTGACAAACACCTCACCATGCTGATAAGGGCTCATAGTACCGGGATCCACGTTGATATACGGGTCGAGCTTCTGTGCGGCAACCTTTAAGCCCCTTGCCTTAAGAAGTCTTCCCAGTGATGCTGCGGTAATTCCCTTTCCTAAACCTGATACAACACCGCCGGTAACAAAAATAAACTTCGTCATAATGATTATCCTCCAAAATTCCTTGAAAAAACCTTTATAGTAGCAAAATACGTAACAACTTATCATAAAAAGGGCACTCATCCTGTATGAGTAATATAACCAGTATAGGATGAACGCCCTTTGTCCTTCATTAAAATAGCTTAACACTACAAATTGTTACTGTCAATATGCGGGGTAACAAATTATTGTAAAAAATTAAAAAAATTTTAATCAAACCTATTGACATCACTTTAAAGCGGTGATATACTACCCGCATATTAGCAAAGGCGCTATGGATTTATTCCGTAGCGCCTTTTTTGTTACATCACGACAGACAGCTTGTTGACATCAGAGTTTGGCATTTCATACGACTTATATGGATAAATAAGAAAAGGAGCGAGACATCATGAGCACAATGACAGATTTATTCGGAACAATGGTATTTGACGACAAAGTAATGGAAGAAAGACTGCCTAAGGAAACCTACAAGGCAATGCAGAAGACAATCAAAGACGGCCTTCCTCTTGTTGACCTTGAGGTTGCCAATGTGGTTGCCAATGCTATGAAGGACTGGGCCATTGAAAAAGGCGCAACACATTTTACACACTGGTTCCAGCCTATGACAGGCATCACCGCTGAAAAGCACGACAGCTTCATTTCACCTAAGGGCGACGGAAAAATTATTATGGAGTTTTCCGGCAAGGAGCTTGTAAAGGGTGAACCCGATGCTTCTTCATTCCCTTCAGGAGGCCTTAGAGCAACATTTGAGGCAAGGGGCTATACAGCCTGGGACCCCACATCATACGCCTTCATTAAGGACAAATCACTTTGTATTCCAACAGCCTTCTGCTCATACGGCGGCGAGGCACTGGATAAGAAGACCCCTCTTCTCCGTTCCATGGAATACATTAATAAGGAAGCCTTAAGAGTCCTTAAGCTTTTCGGAAACGACGATGTAACATCGGTTAAAACAACGGTTGGCCCCGAGCAGGAATACTTCCTCATTCCCAAAGAACTCTACGATAAAAGAAAAGACCTTATCTACACAGGAAGAACTCTTTTCGGAGCCAAAGCTCCCAAGGGCCAGGAACTTGATGACCATTATTTTGGAACAATTAAACCCAGAGTTGCAGCATATATGGCTGACCTGAACGAAGAACTTTGGAAACTTGGAATACTTGCAAAAACCGAACATAATGAAGTAGCTCCCGCACAGCACGAGCTTGCTCCTATTTTTACAACAACAAATATAGCAACTGACCACAATCAGCTTACTATGGAAATTATGCAGAAGGTAGCCAAAAAGCACGACCTTGTATGCCTGCTTCACGAAAAACCCTTTGAAGGTGTAAACGGTTCAGGAAAACATAACAACTGGTCCATTTCAACAAACACAGGAGTAAACCTCCTTGAGCCCGGTGAAACACCATACGAAAATGCACAGTTCCTTTTATTCCTTTGTGCTGTAATCAAAGGTGTAGACGAATATCAGGACCTTCTTAGAATTGCCGTTGCTTCAGCAGGAAACGACCACAGACTTGGTGCTAACGAGGCACCTCCCGCAGTAGTATCCATCTTCCTTGGCGATGAGCTTTATTCAATCCTTGAAGCCATCAAAGACGGAAAACCCTATAACGGAACATTTAAAGAAAATATGCAGATTGGAGTAGATATCCTTCCTCCTTTCTTCAAGGATACAACAGACAGAAACAGAACTTCACCCTTCGCCTTCACAGGAAACAAGTTTGAGTTCAGAATGGTAGGTTCCACAATGTCAATCGCAGGTCCCAACTTTGTTCTTAACACAGTTGTAGGAAAAGAGCTTAAAGAATTCGCGGATGCCCTTGAAGGCTCAAAGAACTTCAAAGCCGACCTTCACAACCTTATCGTTAAAACAATTAAGGACCACGAAAGAATTCTTTTCAACGGCAATGGATATGATGACGCTTGGATTGAAGAAGCCGAAAAGAGAGGTCTCTGCAATCTTAAAACAACACCCGACTGTCTTCCCTACTTCCTTTCAGACAAAAACGTTTCACTTTTCACAGAAAGCGGAGTACTCACAAAGACAGAAATGGAATCACGTTATGACATCACTCTTGAAGCATACTGCAAAGTTATCGGCATAGAAGCGGCAACAATGCTTGATATGGCTAAAAAAGATATTCTTCCTGCCGTAACAGCTTATATCAAAGAGCTTGCTGATACAGCAGTGGCAAAGAAAACATTCATTCCTATGTGTGAATGCTCCTATGAGGAAGATATCGTAGCTAAGGCTTCTGCCCTTTCTTCAAAGCTTTACTCAGCAGTTAAGGAACTTGAGGACAATATGGCAAAAGCTTCAGAAATAGGCGGTATCACAGAGCTTTCAATGTTCTATAAGGATTACATTATTCCTTCAATGGACGCTGTAAGAGCTCCCGCAGATGAGCTTGAAACTATCACAGCTAAAAAGTACTGGCCATTCCCCACATACGGCGATCTTCTTTTTGGCGTAAGATAAAAAATTATCCCGCCGCAGCCTGAAAGCGGCGGGTAAATATAAATATTTTCATAAATCTTGACATAATTTTTGACATTAGTATTGACATCAGAAAGAAGGAATGACAATGGATCTTACAGAATTTATCTCAAGCATCAACACCACCTGGGTACTTATCGCAGCCGCACTTGTATTCTTTATGCAGGCAGGCTTCGCGATGGTAGAGACAGGATTTACAAGGGCTAAAAATGCCGGAAACATAATAATGAAAAACCTTATGGATTTCTGTATTGGTACTCCCCTCTACTGGTTCATAGGATTCGGCATTATGTTTGGAGGAATGAGCAGTATTTTCGGAGGATTTGACTTTTTTACAAGGGGAGATTATTCCTCTATCCTTCCGGAAGGCGTTCCGTTCTTCGCATACTTCATATTCCAGACCGTTTTCTGCGCTACTTCAGCAACAATAGTTTCAGGTGCTATGGCTGAAAGAACAAAATTCAGCGCATACTGTATATATTCAGCTATCATAAGCCTTATCATCTATCCCATAAGCGGTCACTGGATTTGGGGAGGCGGCTGGCTTGCTCAGATGGGCTTCCACGATTTCGCCGGTTCAACGGCAGTTCATATGCTCGGCGGCATATGTGCCTTCATCGGAGCTAAAATGCTTGGCCCCCGTATCGGAAAATATGATAAAAACGGAAAATCAAGAGCCATTCCCGGACACTCTATTCCTTTAGGAGCTCTCGGATGCTTCATACTCTGGTTCTGCTGGTTCGGTTTCAACGGAGGCTCAACAGTTTCCATGGTAGACGGTTCTCAGAACCTGGCCGGTAAAGTATTCTTTAACACAAACCTTGCCGCTGCGACTGCAACTATTACTGTTATGCTGCTTACTTGGTCACTTTACAAAAAACCCGACGTTTCAATGACATTAAACGGCTCCCTTGCAGGCCTCGTTGCCATTACTGCAGGCTGTGACGTAGTAAATCCCTGGGCTGCCGCTATAATCGGTATTATCGCCGGATTTGCTGTTGTAGGTGCCATCGAGTTTATAGACAAGAAGCTTAAAATTGATGACCCTGTAGGTGCCTGCGGAGTTCATATGGTCTGCGGCGGTCTTGGTACACTTCTTACAGGCGTATTCTGCTCAAACGAATCCCTTGAAGCCATGGGAATGACAAGAGGTGCTTTCCTCGGTGTTCAGTTCGTCGGTGTTATCTCAACTATCATTTGGGCAGCAGTTGCAATAACTATCACATTTACAATAATTAAGAAAACTATCGGACTCAGAGTAACAGCAGAAGAAGAAATTTCAGGACTTGACCTTCCTGAACATGGTCTTGTATCTGCTTATGCAGACTTTATGCCTGCCATATCACAGGTTGACTCATCAGAAGGCATTACAGTATCAGGAAGCGTTCCCATGGACGAGGCTGTACCCGTACAGGTTAAATCAGCTCCTGCAGGTACCGTAACAGCTTCAGATGTTAAGATGACCAAAATCGAACTTCTTATCAAACAGGAAAAATTTGAAGCTCTTAAAGAAGCCCTTATGGGTATCGGCATTACAGGTATGACAGTAACACACGTTCTTGGATGCGGTGCTCAGAAAGGCAAACCTGAATACTACCGTGGTGTAATTCAGGAAGTAAGCCTTCTTCCTAAAGTTCAGGTAGAAGTAGTTGTATGTAAAGTTCCTGTCCGTACAGTTATTGAAACGGCTAAAAAAGTTCTTTACACAGGACATATCGGAGACGGAAAAATATTTGTTTACGATGTTGAAAACGCTATAAAAGTTCGTACAGGTGAAGAAGGGTTTGACGCTCTTCAGGATGTTGAATAATTAAAATTGAAAATGCAAAAGGTACTTCAAAGTGCCTTTTGCACTTTTTCACAATCAGTTAGGGGTTGCATAATATGAGTGAAAAATATATGGAAAATAAAAACAAGGGATTATACGAAAGTCAGTTTGAACATGACAACTGCGGTATCGGAGCAGTTGTAAACATCAAAGGAAAACAGTCACACAAAATCGTTGACGATGCCCTTAAAATAGTAGAAAAACTTGAGCACCGTGCCGGAAAAGATGCCGAAGGCAAGACCGGTGACGGCGTAGGAATTATGCTTCAGGTATCACACAGCTTTTTCAAAAAGGCTGCTGCGGAAATCGGTATTGAATTAAATGAGGAAAGAGATTACGGTATCGGTATGTTTTTCTTCCCTCAGGACACACTTAAACGCAATCAGGCGAAAAAAATGTTTGAGGTCATTACTAAAAAAGAAGGCCTTAAATTTCTTGGCTGGCGTACAGTGCCGGTAAACTCTTCTATACTCGGCCAAAAAGCCAAAGACTGTATGCCCCACATAATGCAGGCAATAATTGAAAGACCCGAAAATATAAGCAGAGGTCTTGATTTCGATAGAAAACTTTACATTATAAGACGTGTGTTTGAGCAGAGCAACGATAACACATATGTTGTTTCTCTCTCAAGCCGTACAATAGTATACAAAGGAATGTTCCTTGTGGATCAGCTCAGAAAGTTCTACCTTGATCTTCAGGATCCCGATTACAAATCAGCAATCGCTATGGTACATTCCAGATTTTCAACAAACACAAATCCCAGCTGGGAACGTGCCCATCCCAACAGATTTATCCTTCATAACGGTGAGATAAACACTATCCGCGGAAACGTAGACCGTATGCTAGCCCGTGAGGAAACCATGTCATCTAAGATAATGGCAAAGGATATGGATAAGGTTCTTCCTGTAGTAAATGTATCCGGTTCTGACTCGGCAATGCTCGATAATACTCTTGAATTTTTTGTTATGAACGGCATGGAACTTCCCCTTGCCCTTATGATAACCATTCCTGAGCCTTGGAGCAACGACAAGAACATAAGCCGTGAAAAACGCGACCTTTACAGATACTATGCTACTATGATGGAGCCCTGGGACGGTCCCGCATCCATTCTCTTCTCAGACGGAGATATAGCTGGTGCGGTTCTTGACAGAAACGGTCTCAGACCTTCAAGATATTACATCACTTCCGACGATCATCTTGTTCTTTCATCCGAAGTTGGTGTTCTGGATTTTGACCCCGGAAAGGTAGTTAAAAAGTCCCGTCTTGAGCCCGGAAAAATGCTTCTTGTAGACACAAAAGCAGGACGTGTTATATCCGATGATGAGCTTAAAGAGCGTTATGCCCTTAAACAGCCCTACGGTGAATGGCTTGACCAGTATCTTGTGGACCTTAAGGACCTGCCTATCCCCAATAAAAAGGTAGATATCCACCCTCAGGAAATTAGAGACAAACTTTATAAAGTATTTGGCTACACATACGAAGATGTTAAAACAGCAATTCTTCCTATGGCTGCCAACGGAGCTGAGCCTACAGCTGCAATGGGTATCGATATTCCCCTCGCGGTTCTTTCAGATAAGCATCAGCCCTTATTCAACTATTTTAAACAGATATTTGCTCAGGTAACTAATCCGCCCATTGACGCCATTCGTGAAGAAGTAGTTACAAATACATCTGTTTATATAGGTTCAGACGGTAATCTTCTTGAAGAAAAACCTGACAACTGCCGTATGCTCCATATCGGAAATCCCATTCTTACAAGTGTGGATTTAATGAAAATAAGAAATATGGATATACCCGGATTCAAAGTTGATACGGTTTCTCTTCTGTACTATAAAAACACACCTCTTGAACGTGCCATTGACCATTTATTTGTAAGCATTGACCGTTCATACAAAAACGGAGCAAACATAATTATTCTTTCCGACAGAGGTGTAGATGAAAACCATGTGGCTATCCCCTCTCTTTTAGCCGTATCAGCCGTTGAACAGCATCTGATTAAGACTAAAAAGAGAACTGCCGTATCAATAATCCTTGAAAGTGCCGAACCCAGAGACGTTCATCATTTCGCTACTCTTCTTGGATATGGCGCAAGGGCAATAAATCCTTATCTTGCCCATGAATGTATCGGAGAACTTATAGACCTTGGTATGCTCAATAAGGACCTCCATGTTGCCATAGACGACTACAACAGTGCTATCCTCCATGGCATCGTAAAAATCGCTTCAAAAATGGGTATATCAACACTTCAGTCATATCAGTCAGCACAGATATTTGAAGCTGTGGGAATAAGCAAAGAAGTTACTGATAAATACTTTACAAATACAGTCAGCCGTGTAGGCGGTATCGGCCTTAAGGAAATCGGAGAAGGCGTTGAATGGAGACATTCCCACTCCTTTGACCCCCTTGGACTTGGTGTAGATACTACCCTCGACTCAAACGGAGCCCATAAACTCCGCAGCGGAGATGATAAAGAAGATCATCTTTACAGCCCTAAAATCATTGTAACTCTCCAGGAAGCCGCAAGAAACGGAGATTACAGTAAATTCAAAGAATATACGGCAATGGTTGACGATGAGACTAAGCCCCATACTCTCAGAGGTCTGCTTGAATTTGATTTTGACCCTGAAAAGAGTATTCCCATTGAGGAAGTTGAACCCGCTTCCGAGATTGTAAAGAGATTCAAGACAGGTGCCATGAGTTACGGTTCAATCTCACAGGAAGCCCATGAATGTCTTGCAAAGGCTATGAACAGCATCGGCGGAAAATCCAATTCAGGTGAAGGCGGCGAGCTTCCCGAAAGACTTCATTCCGACTGCTGCAGTGCTATCAAGCAGGTAGCTTCAGGACGTTTCGGAGTAACAAGCGAATATCTGGTAAGCGCTAAGGAAATACAGATAAAAATGGCTCAGGGTGCAAAACCCGGTGAAGGCGGACATCTTCCCGGCAAAAAAGTTTATCCCTGGATTGCCAAGACAAGATATTCCACACCCGGAGTATCTCTTATCTCACCTCCTCCCCACCATGATATTTATTCAATAGAGGACCTGGCACAGCTTATATACGACCTTAAAAACTCCAACAGAGATGCCCGTATATCAGTTAAGCTGGTTTCCGAATCAGGTGTAGGAACTATCGCTGCCGGTGTTGCCAAGGCAGGAGCCCAGGTAATACTTATTTCCGGCTACGACGGAGGAACAGGTGCCGCTCCTAAAAGCTCAATACACTCTGCCGGTCTTCCCTGGGAGCTTGGACTTGCGGAAACACACCAGACACTTATTGAAAACGGTCTCCGTTCAAGAGTTGTTATCGAAACAGACGGTAAACTTATGAGCGGCCGTGACGTAGCTATCGCTTGTATGCTTGGAGCTGAAGAATTCGGTTTTGCCACAGCTCCCCTGGTAACCATGGGCTGCGTTATGATGAGGGTCTGCAACCTTGATACCTGCCCCGTTGGTATCGCAACACAGAACCCTGAACTCAGAAAGAGATTCAGAGGAAAACCCGAATATGTAGTAAACTTTATGCTGTTCATAGCAGAGGAACTCAGAGAAATTATGGCTAAATGCGGTGTACGTACAGTTAACGAACTTGTAGGCCATACAGAATTCCTCAAAGTCAGAGAAAAGAAAGCAACGGACAGAGCAGCCCTCGTGGATATGAGCAAAATACTTTATAATCCTCATACCAATGACACTGATATTCATTTTGACCCTGACAAAGTCTATGACTTTAAGCTTGAAAATACAATAGATGAAAAAGTTCTCCTCAAGAAGTTTGCTTCTTCTTTAAAGACAGGAGAAAAACAGAAAGTCGAAATAAAAGTAACAAGTACAGACCGTACCCTCGGAACAATTCTGGGCTCAGAAATAACAAAACAGCTCGGAACATCCGTTGAAGATGATACATTCACGGTAAAATGCCTTGGCGGCGGCGGACAGAGCTTTGGAGCATTTATTCCAAAGGGTCTTACAATGGAACTTGAAGGAGACAGCAACGACTACTTTGGAAAAGGCCTTTCAGGCGGAAAGCTTATTGTATACCCTCCTAAAGGAAGCCGTTTCAAACCTGAAGAAAACATAATCATAGGTAACGTTGCCCTTTACGGTGCTACCAGCGGAAAAGCATTTATAAACGGTATAGCCGGTGAAAGATTCTGTGTAAGAAATTCAGGTGCCACAGCCGTTGTCGAAGGAGTCGGAGACCATGGATGCGAATATATGACAGGCGGAACAGCACTCATACTGGGAAAGACAGGCAAAAATTTTGCCGCAGGTATGTCAGGAGGTATCGCCTATGTACTTGACGAAAATCATGACCTTTATCTTCGTGTAAACAAAGAGCTTGTAAATATCGAAACAGTAAGCGAAAAACACGATATTGCCGAAATAAAACGACTCATAAGCGAACATATTGAAGCGACAGGCTCTCCCCTTGGCAGACGTATTCTTGAAAATTTTGATGAATATGCGGATAAGTTCAAAAAGATAATGCCAGTTGACTACAATCATATGATTCAGTCAATTTCTCAAATGGAAGAGAAAGGCATGTCAAGAGAACAGGCAGAAATCGAAGCTTTCTATATGAATACAGGCAGATAAGGAGGTCGCAGATATGGGAAAATCAACAGGATTTTTAGATTATAACAGAGAATTGAATCCCTCAGTGGATCCTAAAGTAAGAATAACAAACTTCAATGAGTTTCATAAACAGATATCAGGAGAAAAGAGACGTTTACAGGGCGCAAGATGTATGAACTGCGGTGTTCCCTTCTGTCAGTCAGGAATGATATTAAACGGTATGGCCACAGGCTGTCCCCTTCATAATCTCATCCCAGAATGGAATGACGAGATATACAATAACAATCTCGAACACGCTCTGGCAAGACTTTTAAAGACAAACAACTTTCCTGAGTTTACAGGCCGTGTGTGCCCCGCCCTCTGTGAGGCAGCCTGCACCTGCGGTTTAAACGATACACCTGTAACGGTAAAGGAAAACGAACTGTCACTTATTGAAAACGGCTTTGAAAACGGATATGTTAAGCCCCTGGTTCCACCTGTAAGGTCCGATAAAAAAGTTGCCGTTATAGGCTCAGGACCTTCAGGCCTTGCCGCAGCTGATATGCTCAATAAAAGAGGACACAATGTTACGGTATATGAAAAGAATGACCGTATCGGCGGACTTCTTATGTACGGAATACCAAATATGAAGCTTGAAAAAAATATAGTTGAACGCAGAGTCAAACTTATGGAGCAGGAAGGCATAAAATTCATCACTAATGCCGATGTAGGAAATACAATTCCCGCAAAAGATATTCTTGATTCATACGATGCTGTAATACTCTGCTGCGGAGCCGAAAATCCGAGAGACATAAACGCTCCCGGAAGAAACGACACAAAAGGCATATATTTTGCCGTAGACTTCCTTACAAGGAACACAAAGAGTCTTTTGGATTCGGATTTCAAAGACGGAAAATATATAGATGTGAGAAATAAAAATGTTGTAATAGTCGGCGGCGGTGATACGGGCAACGACTGTACAGGAACAGCCATAAGACACTGCTGCAAGTCAGTAACACAGATTGAAATGATGCCTAAGCTCCCCGATGAAAGAACACCAGAAAATCCCTGGCCTCAGTGGCCCAGAGTATGCAAAACAGACTATGGCCAGGAAGAAGCCATAGCAGTATTCGGCCACGACCCCAGAATTTATGAGACAACTATAAAAGAAATCATATCCGATAAAAAAGGAAATCTTAAAGCTGTTAAAACAGTTAAAGTAAAACAGGAAAAAGACCCTGTAAGCGGTGCGGTATCAATGGCAGAAGTTCCCGGAAGTGAAAGTATCCTTGATGCTGATGTTCTCATAATAGCCGCAGGATTTTTAGGAAGCAGGAAATATATTTCCGAAGCCTTTGGCGTTGAACTCAATCTGAGAACAAACGTAAAAACCGAAGAAGGCAGATATAAGACAAATGCCGAAAAAGTCTTTACAGCCGGCGATATGCACAGAGGCCAGTCCCTTGTTGTATGGGCCATAGCCGAAGGACGTGCCGCTGCAAAAGAAGTAGACGCCTATCTTATGGGATATTCAAATATGGTTTAATTTTGCCCCTAATTTATTTATTCATATATTTTCACTTGGACCGGAAGGAGAAATCCTCCGGTCCTTCCTATGTAAAAAATGTATCTTTTCATACGGAGAATATTGGGATATACTGAATTTATAAAAGGAGGTATAGTATATGAAGAAACAGTATAAAGTCTACAGCGTATCTCTGGAAATGCCAATGCTGAAAGAAAATATGTTTCCCGGATGCACAGCAGGCAGAAAAGAGGATGCACGCTGTGAAAACATCAAAATATTTGACAGTCTTGATGACGCAGAATTAGAACTAAAAAAACATACCTCCATGGTATACCCCCGTTTTGAATGCCGAAAAGCATACTACGAAGTAACGGAATGGTATCTTGATGAAGTGCTTATAGATGAAAACGGAAATGTTTCAGAGGCTAAAAATATCGGATACGCTAATATGGACCTGGGATACCTTGAAGACCAAAACGACTATATGCCATAATCATGGTATTAAAAAAGGAGCAGAATTATCTGCTCCCTTTTATTTTACTGTTTTACTGTTTTTCTCTGTATTCTGCTTCAATTGTCCCGTCATCTTCAGGTATTATGAATGCGCAGGCAATATACAGTATAAGGAATAAACCGTATAAAAGAGTACCAAGCACCCATAAAATTCTTACGATAGTAACGTCGATTCCAAAATAATCGGCTATACCAAGGCATACTCCGGATATTTTTCTTCCTTCTTTAGGTCTAACAAGTTTCTTATCCTTCATAATTGTCATCTCCTTATTCAGACAAAACATTATCATCTTTAAAACTATAGTATTTTCCGTCTGCGACAATGATATGATCCGTAAGCTTGATTTTTAATATTTCAAGGGCTTTGCGGCAGTCAATGGTAAATCTGATATCCTGATAAGACGGTTTTATGTTGCCGCTTGGATGATTATGCATCAAAATAATATTTGATGCGCCTGACTTTACGGCTATCTCAACTATCTTTCTTATATCAATATAGACGGAATCTATATTTCCGCTTGAGGCTTCAACACATTTTATGACTGACATTGAATTGTTGAGACACACCACGTAAAGCTTTTCAACATTTATGCCGTTTAAGTATGAAACCGCATACTCTCCCGCAACAGCAGTTTTATCAAGCACTATATTCCTGTCCCATTTTTCAATGGACATTCTCCTGCTGATTTCACCGATAAGGGAAAATAAAGTTGCTGCATTAATACTTATGCCGCACATATCCGATATGGTTTTCGGGTCCGAATTGACAAGTCTTGTAACAGACCCGCCAAACTCATTAAGAACACGGTGTGCAGTTTCGTTCATATCTTTTCTTGGATAGGCATAATAAAGAAGCATTTCTATTATTTCATGGTCATTAAAGCTCTGACCGCCGTATTCAATATATTTACTTCTCATTCTTGCTCTATGTCCGTCATGCAAACCCATATATTACGCCCTCATGTCAAAATATTCACGGGTCATATCTTTCCATTTTCCACTGTAAACGATTTCAAGAAGCTTATCAAGTTTGACAAGAAGTTCTTTTACTGTCTCCTCATTAATGAGACCGCTGTCTAAAGCTTTAGCTACCTCTCCTACGTCGACTACTTCTACAAAACCGCTTGGGTATATTTTAACATCTACCAGCAGATCCGTAAATATCCAGGTATTTTTTTCCTTCTGGTATTCGCTGTTTATTATATCGCAATAGTAATAAACGGTTTCTCCGTTATCCTTCATAAATTTGCTTATTTTATATCCTTCATTTAAAAAAGTATATGATACTCCCTTTGAAAACTCCTTCTTAGGTTTGAATGTATTCCACTTTGTCACTATGACATCGTCCGTAACAAGCAGTATCTCATCATCATTGAGGGATTTTATTTCAAGGGGTATATATCTTTTTCTATAAAGCAAAGGCTTCTCCATAAAATTTCCTCCTAAGCACAAATTACTCGCTCTGCTGGCTTGTCTCACTCTGCTGTGTAGTATCATTTCCTGCTACAGACGCACTCAGCGTATCTATACTGTTTTGAGCATTTGTTGCCTGAGACGAATTCGGATAATCATCAACTACCTTCTGATAGTATGATATGGCTGTAGCTGTCTCGCCCTTTGCTTCAGCTATCTTTCCAAGATAATATATGACATCTCCCGTATAGTCCTCATCGGTAATAAGGTCAAGACAGTCATTAAGAGCCTTTTCGGCATCGTCATAATTTCCGGCAAGATAATACATCTTTCCTTCACTGTAAAGGTCCTCTGCCGCCTTGGCAAATGTCTCTGTTCTTACTTTATCATACATTGCGATGTCTTCATCAGACATATCGCTTATATCAACGTCTTTTACAAGAAGGGCCGCCTCTTTATACTCGCCGTTGGCAAGAAGCGCATACGCCTTGCTGACATTGCCTATCTTTGTCTGAAGCGCAACGGACTCTTTATATTTTTCTACTTCTTCCTTAAGCTGGGCATTTTCCTTAAGGATATCATCGTAGCTGGCACTTCCGTCTCCGCCGTTATAGGACTCATAATTTTCAAGAGTTGTTTTAAGGTCGTTTATTGTTTTATTCTTGCTTTCAAGCATTGTAGGGAATGCAAGTGCAAGAAGTACGGCCGCAGCGCACACAACGCCGCCTGCAAAAGATATTATCTCCTGCTTTCCTATCATTCCCCTGCCCGATTCCTTATAGGCAAGACGTCTTTTTCTTCTGGATGAAGTTTCTTCTTCTCCCGTTTTCACATCAGCTGCATTATTTGATGCCACCTTGCTGACTGGTGTTATCTCCTGCATATATCTGAGTGCTGTGGGATTTTTCTTATCAAGGTACAGCACCCTTTTTACAAAGGGCTCGGCAGCGGTATTGTTTCCGCCGGCCATATTACATAAAGCTGCTAAGTTATAGGCATCCACAAGCTTTGGATTATAGGAAATAGCCTTCTTTAACTGAATGAGCGCAAGGTCCTCACTATGCTGTCCCATATACTGTATGGCCAGATTATACAGTCTGAGCGCATCATTCATTTTTTCAAGCTCTCTCGCATTTTTCTGCAGTTTTTCCATATATTCAGCGGCTGTTTTATCGTTTTTATTGAGATTTGAGCTCATAACCCATTCTCTCAACGCATCAGCGACAAGGCCTTTTTCATAATATACAAGTCCGAGCAGGTTTCTGGCTTTAGTATTAAACTTGTTTACCATTATACTCTTTTTCAGATTGTCAATGGCTCCTGTCAAGTCTCTCTCATTAGCGCATTTAAGTCCGGCATTGTAAAGTCTGTCGGAAATGGCTCTGGTCTTATTGTATAATATGATATCCGTACCGCAGTCAGGACATATATTGCCGCTTTTAAATATGTATCCGCATACTGGACATTTCACGGCAATCTACTCCTTTTCTGTTTTCTTTTTTGAGCTGTCTACAATATACTGCATAAGCTCGAATATATCTCTGAAATCAGCCGAATATATAGAGTCTTCCATATCCTCTATAAGCATAGCCGGCTCATATTTCTTTAATTCGTCTTTATAACTGAACAAATTATATTCCTCCCATAATTATCGTACGCAGACGCCCTATAAGATAGAGCGAACCGGCACACAAAAGCACGTCGTCCTTATCTGTAAGACTAAGTGCAAAATCATAAGCCTCTTTTATATCTCCTATACTGTAAACATTTTCGCAGTATCTGCTTACTACCTTTTTAAAGCCTTCGGCAGACAACGCTCTGTCACTGTCAGGTTCTGTTATTACTGCCGTATGGACAAGGGGCACTATCTCTGATGCCATTTTGTCGTATTCCTTATCGCCAAGCACGCCCATAAGCAGCACTATTTTTTTGTCTTTAAAATATTTCTTTACGGATTCGGCAAGCATATACACACCGTCGGCATTATGCGCTCCGTCTATAACCACAAACGGCTCCTTTGAGCATACTTCCATTCTGCCGTTCCATTTTGTATCTGCTATACCTTTAAGTATGTTTTCATCACTTATATTTATACCGTATTTTCTGAGAACTACAGCCGCTAAAACCGCTGTTTCACAGTTTTTAAGCTGATATTCTCCTATAAGCGGCAAAAATATATTGTTTATATCAAAAATATCATTCTTTATCGAAATGATGCTTCCGTTGATGTCACTTTTAGTTGTCTTGATTTCTGAAACTGAATTATAGTACAGCTCGGCATTTCTTTCAATACATAATTTGCTTATAACGTCAAAAACACGCTTATCCTGCCTGTAAAGAACAACAGGACAGCCTTCTTTGATTATTCCGCCCTTTTCAAAGGCAATGCTCTCTATTGTATTTCCAAGAAATTCAGTATGGTCAAAACTAATTGATGTTATTATACTGAGAACAGGTTTCTTAACTACATTCGTAGCGTCAAACCTTCCGCCAAGTCCTACTTCAATGACGGCATAATCAACATTTTTATCTGCAAAATATAAAAAAGCCACAGCCGTAAGCTGCTCAAATACCGTCGGCCTGCCGATTTCTTCTTTTTCCATCTCATCGGCATAAAATTTTATCTTTTCGATATACTCAGCAAAATCCTCATTGCTGATTTCTATATTATTTATTTTATATCTTTCGTTGTATCTTTCAAGATGCGGCGAAGTATAAAGCGCCGTTTTATATCCGGCGTCCATAAGAATCTGTGTGAGCATTGAACTTACGGAGCCCTTTCCGTTTGTTCCCGCAACGTGTATAACTTTAATTTTATCCTGCGGGTCACCAAGTCTTTTCAATATTTCACTTATCCTGCTGAGGTCAAGTTTTGACCCGAGGAAATTCAGATTTTCTATATAATCCAATGCTTCGATGTAATTCAATTCAGGTTCCTCCGAAGTTAAATTTATGTCAGACAGTAATTCTAATATATAGTAACAGCTTTGCCTTTTTTTATCAACAACTTTATACTTTTTTAGTCAAAAAGCGAAAGCTGGACAAAATCGTCTTTTTTCTGCTTGGTATATCTCTGTCTGAAAACTTCCATATAGTTTTCATTTATCCCGTACTTCTTCATAAGTTTAGATGTTTCTTCAGCCAGTTTCATTCTATATTCCTTTGGTGCATATCCCGTTTTATACATATCCATAAGTCTGTCATAAATTTTTGGATATTCCTTTCTTATGAATGACATAAATACGGTCTTTGTATCGCCCCTTAAATTAAGGGCCTGCACAATGGCATAATCCACTCCCGCCTCTTTTCCGCATTCAAACAGTCCGTTGAGATTTTCATAAGAGTCCGTCAGATACGGTATCACAGGCATAATATGAAGTCCCGTATTTACCTTCGTATTTTTAAAGGCCTTAAGCATCTCAAAGCGTCTTTCATAGGAGACACCGTTAGGCTCTATCTTTTTTCTTATGTTTTCATCAATTCCGGTTATGGTGGACGCAACATTTACATAGGTCATTTCCGCCAGCTGATTAATAAGGTCAAAGTCCCTTAATATCAGGTCGGATTTTGTGGATATGGTACATGGATTTTTATACTTTATAAGAAGTTTCCATATTTCAGGCATAATTTCGTATTTTTTCTCGATGGGCTGATAATTATCAGTAACGCCTCCCAGATTTATGGGCTCGCCCTTCCAGCTTTTTGAGCGGAGGAGCTTCTCAAGGCTTTCCACAATATTTATTTTAACATATATTTCATTAAAAAAGTCATTAGATTTAATATATTTATGTGTATACAGCGCAAAACAGTATTTACAGCCGTGTCCGCAGCCCCTATACACATTTAAATCCCATAAATACGGAAATCCGCCCTTTACTTTATTACAGGCAGATACGCATTTCGTTTCCTTTATATCATATAACATAAAAACCACCATATTTATTATATCACAAAATCATTAAACTTTTATGACTGCCAAAATAACCGCAGACTTTTGTCTGCGGTTATCCCTATTGTTTGTTTATGAAAAATATACCTGTTCAAATTCTTCCACTGCTATTCCCTTTAAATCGCTTTCCTTTACAGGGATATATGCTTTATACTCTGCGCTGTCATCAAGGGGTGTATAGTATAAAATAACTTCATCATCTTTGAAGTACATTTTCATTCCTTCTGCTTCAATCTTATCTATGCCTGCTACTTTTGCGCTGCTTTCAAGTACAGATTCAAACTTTGATTTTTCATCCTGCTTTATATAATTGTTTACGGTTATTTGCTGTCCTGTTTTTGCGGTATCAAGATTAATGCTGTCAACTATTTTTATATTTCCTATGCCTTCCATATCAACTGTTCCTTTATATAAAACGCTGAGTATGTCATTATCCATTCTTGTTATCTCATAGTCCAGTTTTAAGTTGGAATATCCTTCATTGCTGAATTTTTCAACTACGCTGTAAAGGCTCTGATTCATATAGTCAGCTAAAAGCTCTCCTTTATATCCGCTTATTTCGGGATAGGCAATATTTTTATCCGTATCAGCATATTTTTTTGTAACTGTATAATCTGCCTTATTTTCTGAAAGGGCTGCCTTTTCTGCACCTGCTTCTATAACAAATTCGGGTCTGCCTTCACTTCCCGGTGCTATCTCATATTTATCAAATACTATAACTGGGTTTCCGTCAGCATTGATATAAAAGTCTGTATCATCGGTTATTGTCGTGAAGCCCATTTCTCCGGTAAAGTAGCCTTCGCTTTCTACTCTTTCTGCGATTTCTGCTGATATTGCCTCATTTGCAATATTTATATAGTCTTCTCCAAGAAGGTCTTTAAGGGTTATAGTTTCTCCTGTATGTGCATCAAGGTTGTAGTAAATATATCTTGCTGAAGATGAAAGCCAGTTTTCATACATACTTATTACAAATGAAATGTATTTTTCGTTATCGGCTTTTACCTCATAATCAACAACAACTTCAATATTCTTTGCTTCAAATTCTTCCTCTGTGCCGCCTGTTGCGATAAACGCTTCCTTGTATTCATCAATGCTTTTCTGTGCTTCTTCTTTATACTGGGCAATGGCATTTTCAATTTCTTTGTTGATATGAACTGCTCCCTTTACTTCAGGCTGGTTGACCTTTACTGTATTGTCATCATTCTTTTCCGTATATGTGCGCAGTGATACAACTTTTGATACTACTCCAAGTATCGGTATGTTTTCCATACCTGCTGCGAATGTGGGGCTTATATTTACTCCTGATACAAATATTGCTGCACATGCGGCAACTGCAACAGCCGCTTTATTTATACGTTTTCTCATATCCGTCACTCCTCCGTTTTTACAAATTCTTTTGGTTTTTTCCTTTAGTTTATTGTCGGCCTTTATGTCTGAAAATGTTTCTCTGTATTTATCCTTAAACATAGTCTTCCTCCTTCATAAAGCTCCTCAAAATGCTCCTTGCGCGGGTGAGCTGCGTCCTTACTGTAGATTCTTTTCTATGTAATATTTCAGATATCTGTGCTACTGATAAATCTTCATAATAAAACAAATGTATAACCTCACGGTACCTTTGAGGCAGTTTCTTTAATTCCTGAAAAAGTTCGATTTTCTCCTTGTCTTCCGTCTGCAGCGTCTCTTCCAGCGGCTGAGTGTTTTTCCGCCAGTATGAAAGGAAAATGGATTTGCTGCAATTCACTGTCACTCTTATGAGCCATGCTTTCTGATGCTCTTCACTTTCAAACACAGGAGCTTTTTTCAGGTATTTCATAAATACAGTTTGGAATACATCTTCTGCGTCATATTTATTCTGTGTCTTTGCAAGAGCCAGGCGGTATACCATGTCTGCATATTTATCAATGACCTGCTCTATGCTTTCATCTGCCTTAAATTCCAAATTGCACATATAAAATAACCCCCTTTCATCTATAACACTTTCCATAATTAAAAAAAGCTACATAAAAGTAAAAACAGTATAAATATTTTTTTACCTGCACACAACAGCTTTATGGAAATATTATGATAAACTTAATATAATTTCCACACAAAAAACAGGCCGTTTTATAAACGGCCTGTTTTTGTTTAGTTCAAATCATTTTATTAGTCAACGATGAATCCTTCATCATCAAACTTAAGCTCATAGGGTCCCTCAACATACTCAATTTCGGGATGTGATTTAAGTTCTTCGTAAAGAGGTTCTGAAACTTCGATATTTGCTGTTTCAAGAGTATTTTTGATTCTTACGATACGAGGTCTCTTCATATCGATACCTGAGCAGCATTTGATAGATGTGTATATTGCATCTTTATCGTTGTTTCTGTATGTGGGGATTCCACCGCCGCCGCCAAGTACTGTTGCTGTAACAACGTTAGTCCATGTAGCGTCCCAGTCAATGCTGTTAAGGCATCTTCTTGTTGACATATCAGCAAGTCCGATACCAACACCTGAATGGTGGGATTCCTCTGTCACACCTCTTACCATTATGTATCTTATGCCTGTATCATCAACGAATGTCTGAGCCATGTTACGTCCAACAACGTTGGGGTCCATACCTGAACCTGAAATGTTTTTACCGATTTCGTCGATAATAAGAAGGTCAATATCCTTAAATTTGAAGTTAGGAATCTTTGCTTTTGCTTCTTCCTGCATCTCCGCATCCACCTGGAAAATGTTGCTCTTATCGCACATCTTAATTGTGCAGATATCATCATAAGCATTCTGAAGAACACCTATACCAAATACGAACTTGCAGTTATCAAGGAATACCTGTCCAAGTTCAGGTAAGAGTGTAGGAATGTTTTTATATCCCTGAGCGTGGAACATTGACGCACCCTTATGGTTTCCAAGTCCGATGGCAACCATTTTGAAAAGTCCGCTTTCGTGTTTTCCTCTAAACTCAGTATGAGGTTTAACCTTATTGAAGAGAACGATACCGTCTGCTTCTGTAGCAATTTTATCAACATATACGGGAGCACCGTTTGAAAGTCTTCCTACCTCAACAACTTCCATGGATGAAGGGATTTTTACTCCCATGCTTTCCTCTGTAATTCCAAGGCTTTCAAGCACTTCAAGCTGGCCTTCAGCTGTTGCTCCGCCGTGGCTTCCCATTGCAGGAACGATGAAAGGTTCTGCTCCCCATTCTTTCATTGTATCAAGTATTGCTCTTACCATTTCGGGAAGGAAAGGAATTCCTCGGCTTCCTACTGTAACGGCAATTTTCTTGCCTTTTAAAGCTTCTTTGTCGATGCCCTGGTAATCAGCCATCATTTTTTTGATATATGCCGCAGGGTCGTCAATTTTATTTGAATCATAAATCTGTTTCATCTTATACATGGGAGGAATCGCCACCATGTCAAGACCCTGGATAACAAAATCCATTTCCGGGAAATCAATAAATCTCATAATAATAACCTCCTTGTGATGTGTAAAAATTTTACTGTGTTCTTCAGTCTAATCCCCATTAAAACCGAGGAACACTCATTATCCCAATAAAAATTATAAACTGTAAATATGTGTATGTCAATGAAATTTGTTCAATTTTTAAATGATTTTTGACTTGTATTATGTGTAATCTGACATAATACAAGTCCCATTTTACACTGATTATTATAATTTATTGTAATATTTTTTGTTCATTTCTCCTATTTTTGCATATATTTTTATACAATATAAACAAATCCAATTTTTAAGCCTGTTTACAGTTATTCTCAATAAATGCCAAATAAAAATTTTGCTTATTTTTCCTGTATTATATTTCAAACATTGCAAATAATAACAGCACATAAAAAATTTGTGAATTTGGAAAGGATAATGATAATATGAAAGCTACAGGTATTGTAAGAAGAATAGATGACCTTGGAAGAGTTGTTATTCCAAAAGAAATAAGAAGAACATTAAGGATAAGAGAAGGAGACCCCCTTGAAATATTTACCGATTCCGACGGAGAAATAATTCTCAAAAAATATTCACCCATCGGAGAATTAGGCGCTTTTGCAAAGGAATATGCTGAATCTCTTGCCCAGACAATCGGACATGTAACATGCATTGTTGACAAAGACCAGATAATAGCCGTTTCAGGAGGTCCTAAAAAAGATTTCTATGAAAAACACATCAGCGGAGCCATGGAAAAATGCATCAATGCCAGAAGCACACATATCGCCAACAGAAACGACAGCAATTTCGTTCCTTTACTTGAAGAAGATACACCTGCTGAAGGCAAATACAATTACCAGCTCATTGCTCCCATTATCTGTGAAGGAGATGCCCTCGGCGCCATTGTATTTCTCTCTCCCGATAAAAAAATGGGTGAGGTAGAAGGAAAGCTTGCCCAGACAGCGGCAGGATTTTTAGGAAAACAGATGGAACAGTAACCGCATATTTATTCTCAGCTTATAAATCCCTCCTGTTTTAAGCTGTACCCAAAACACCATATTTCTGTTTTCTCCTATAAACTGTTTAAGATAAAAATGGCGGATATGCCTTTAAGCATATCCGCCATTTTATTAGTTATTTCTTTAATTCATATATTTTTTCAGTAAGGTCGGCAAATTGTTTTATGCTCATTGCCTCTCCTCGTATTTTCTCATCGAGGCCGGCAGAATTTATTACAGCTGCCATTTCCTCTTTTGAAATATCAAATCCGCCCTGATTGCACAAAGTATTTAAAAGTGTCTTTCTTCTCTGGCCAAAAGCACATTTTACAAGCTTGAAAAACAGCTTTTTATCGCATACTTCAACGGGAGGTTCATTTCTAAGCTTTAAAGTTATTACAGCAGAAGCAACCTTAGGTCTGGGCATAAAGCACGAGGGCTGCACTATCATATCTATCTCCGCTTCGGAATAAAACTGTACAGCTATGGAAAGAGCTCCGTACTCACTGTTTCCTGGTCCCGCCTGCATACGCTCCGCAACCTCTTTCTGAACCATAACCGTCATGGAATCAACTGCGTTTCTTTTTTCCAGCATATCCATTATTATCGGCGTTGTTATATAGTAAGGGAGATTGGCAACGACTTTAAAGGGCTTTCCGTCATTTTTTTCTGCGGACAGCTTTTCGATGTCACACTTAAGCACATCGGCATTTATTATCTCTATATTGTCATAGTCGGCAAGGGTTTCCGAAAGTATGGGTATGAGCTTGGTATCTATCTCAAGCGCAATAACTTTTTTCGCCCTTTCTGCCACTACCTGTGTAAGCGCTCCGAAACCGGGTCCTACCTCAAGCACTGTATCTTCTTCTGTTATACCTGCTGCATCGGCTATATTTTCAAGAATATTTGAATCAATAAGGAAGTTCTGGCCAAATCCCTTTTTAAAATTAAAGCCGTAGCGTTCCATAATAGCCTTTGTTCTCAGCGGTGTAGCAATACGTTCTGTCATCTTTACTTTTCTCCTTACATAACAATTCCGAGCAGTCCATAGCTGAATATGGATATGATTATTCCTGCCATAATTACACCAAGAGCAATAACTCCAAAGGATTTTTTAATATCCATATTTAAAAGGGCTGCAATCAACGAGCCTGTCCAAGCACCTGTTCCCGGAAGGGGTATTCCAACGAACAGCAGCAGTCCCCAGTAGGCATATTTCTGTATTTTATCACTTTTACTTATGGCCTTTGCTTCCAGCCTTTCAACCATTCCCTTAAGCCTTGTTTTTTTCATAAGCTTAAAAATGAATTTTATAAAAATCAGTATAAAGGGTATGGGTATTATATTGCCTATAAACGCTATTATAAATGAAGTCTTCAAACTAAGTCCCATCAAAAATCCGGCAATAATTCCTCCCCTTAACTCAAGTATCGGTAAAAGCGATACAATAAAAACAATTGCTTCCGGGCTTAAAACTCCTCCCAGGTTCTGCACGAACCAGCCCGCTATCTGTTCTGCCATATACAACCTCCAATTTTAAATATTTTTCTCAAACCAGTTGTAAAGAATACTGTAGACCTTCTGTCTCTTAACGTCATTAAGGATTTCGTGTCTTGCTCCGTGGAGAAGCTTAATGTCTACAGCCGTACAGCCGGCCTTTACCATCATATTATAAACTTTTCTTACACCTTTGCCGTAGTTTCCAACGGGGTCATCCGAACCCGATATAATAAGCATAGGAAGGTCCTGCGGCAGAGATTTCGCCCATTTTACGGTATTTACATCTTTTATAAGAAGGAATAAATCTCTATATCCTTCATTTGTAAATAAAAATCCGCATTTATCATCATTGATATATTTATCCACCATATCTTTATCCGTGGACAGCCAGTCAAAGTTAGTCTCGGAGTCCTTAATTTTTCTGTTAAATGACCCAAAGGCGATTCTGTTTAAAAGTTCTCCCTTTTCTCCAGGCTTTTTCTTTGACATATACTTTGAAAGAAGTATTCCTCCGGGGAGCATGGGATTTGTATATCCGCTTCCCATAAATACGGCTCCGCTGAATCCGTTTCCATAGGCTGCAATATATTCCCTTGCAAGGAATGAACCCATACTGTGTCCCAGCATAAAATAAGGTATGTCAGGGAATTCCATTCTCATCATACCTTCAAGGTAGTTCATATCATTGATGAGATATTTCCAGCTGTTATCATTTTTTCCAAAGTATCCTCTGTTTTTATCTCCCTCAACGGAACGTCCGTGTCCTGCGTGGTCATTTCCCACTACGACATATCCGCGTCTTGCAAGATAAACGGCAAACTCCTCATATCTGAGTATATATTCAGCCATACCATGAACAAGCTGGACTACGGCTCTGTAGTCTTTGCAGTCCGCATCTCTCCATACGCAGGCATATATATCATGTCCCCCGTTTGAAGCAGGAAAAGTAAGTTCATATCTAGTTATGTCCATTTTTTCACTCTCCGTCTACGTTTCCTTTAAGTCCGATAGCTTCGGCACATTCTCTCATTCCCTCGATGGTCTCCTTTATTACATCATCAAGGGTAAGTCCAAGCATACCGCACCCTTTTTCGATAACTTCTCTGTTAACTCCAGCAGCAAAGCTATGGGTTTTAAATTTTTTCTTTACGCTTTTTACCTCAATGTCCATTACGCTTTTAGACGGTCTCATAAGACAGGCTGCCATAATAAGACCTGTGAGCTCGTCAATAGTATATAAGACCTTTTCCATTTTTTCAACAGGCTCTACGTCTGAGCAGAGTCCCCATCCATGGGAGCATACCGCATGTATATACTCCTCATCTATGCCCTTTTCGCGCATTATTTCAGCAGACTTTGTGCAGTGCTCTTCGGGATACATCTCATAGTCAAGGTCGTGTATAAGACCTATTATTCCCCATTTTTCAATATTCTCACCATATAAAGAAGCAAAATGTCTCATTACTCCTTCAACTGTAAGGCCATGTTTTATAAGTGCCTCTGACTTATTGTACTCGGTAAAAAGTTCCCAAGCTTCATCTCTTGTAAGTGTCATTTCTATTTTTTCCTCCGTTAAAATTTATTAATCAAGTCCGAGGATTTTCAGCGCATTGTTAAGGTCATAAACAGTCGCTGCCTCTTTCGGATTTATCATATTATTATCATCAGCCTCAAGTATGCCTTCGCTTACAGCCCATCTCATACTGTCCGCTGCCCATTCGCTTATTTTTTCGCTGTCATCAAAGTTTAAAAGGAGATTTGGAACTTTTCCGTCAGCAGCATATCTGAAAAGCATAGCCGCAAGCTGTTCCCTTGTGGCGTAGTCTCCCTTTCCAAACTGGTTATCTCCATATCCGTAAAGGATTTTATTATAATAAGCCCAAGTTGCGGCATCTTCACTTGAATCTCCAAAATACGAAACTCCTATAACGCCGCTTACAGCAACTTCGGGCTTTCCTTCAAGCTCATAAATTTTCTGCATAAGCATATCCCTTGTGAGTATCTGGCTTTTTTCTTTCTCTGCTATGTTTTTTTCTAAGCCTTCCTCATTCTCAAGTTCATATACGCTCGATGCCTTAGGAGTATTATATGAAGGCTGGTTTATGTCATTCACAGCAATAACAGCCTTGAATACTCCCTTATTTATAGATTCTGTGCCATCCTGTGCATATACTGACACCGTATTCAATGCAGCTGCGGCAATAACAAAAGAACATAATAATTTTTTCATAATAATACCCCCTTTTATAATGCAAGTTATCTACATTATAAAGCAAAGGGGGTATTTTGTCATTATTTAAGTGTTTATGTTAATCATTTTTAAAGAATTATACAGATGAGTCCTCCGCCGCCTTCATTGAGTATTTTCTGCAGGGATTCTTGAAGCTTCATCTGTGCGTCTTCAGGCATGGTATATATTTTATTATTCATGCCTTCATTTACAAGGGTGTCAAGCGTCCTTCCAAAAAGATTAAGCTCCCATATCTTATTTTTATCCGTCTTATATGTATTGAGGATATCTTCGATAAAGTCCTTACTCTGCTCCTCGGTGCCTACTATGGGCGCAACTTCTGTTTCTATGTCGGTCTTTATCATATTAATCGCTTCGCCCTTAGCCTTTATACGTATGCCGTATCTTGAACCGTGTTTAAATACTTCAGGCTCCTCAAGGCTGATTTCATCAAAGGCAGGACCCACTATGCCGTATCCCTTTCTTCTTACGTCCGACAAAGCTGGGCTGATTTTTCCGTATTCATTCTTTATTTCCGAAAGTTCCTTCATTATACTTATAAGCTCGTAATCGCCCTTTATATCCATTCCTATGGTCTCGCTGAGAACCTTATAAAAAAGACTGTCATTCATTGCCACATCTATATCAGCGCTTCCGTTTCCGGCGGATATATCTCCGATATAGGCTTTTCTTACATACTCATTTTCTTCAAGCTCGGATACGCAGTCGGCTATCTCTCTAAGTCTTGCCGTTTTTTCCGTAAGGGACAGAAGCGTGTTTATAACCGAGCTTTTGAGCCAGTGTCCGTTTTCCAAGCCCTCAAGCCATCTTGGTATATTAATATTGATTTCATTTACGGGGAACTCATATAAAAGACTTTCCAGAAGTTCGTTTATGTCCTCGTCCTTAAGTCTTGCACAGTCTGCCGTTTTTACTGGGACTTCGTATTTCTGTTCCAGCTCTGCCCTTAAGCTGTCAGTCTCGGGACTGTACGGCGTTGCGCTGTTTAATACCATAACAAAGGGTTTGCCGGACTTTTTAAGGGTATTTACAATATCCTCCTCAGCCTCAACGTAATTTTCCCTAGGTATGTCAGTTATGGTTCCGTCGGTTGTCATCGCTATGGCTATGGTGGAATGGTCGTTTATTACTTTATTGGTTCCCGTAAGAGCTGCGGCTGCCAGCGGCATAGGTTTATCCGACCAGGGAGTGCTTACCATCCTTGGCTCGTCTTCGTCCAATATGCCTTCCGCGCCGTCAATTATGTACCCAACACAGTCAATAAGCCTCATTTTGAATTTAAGATTGTCTCCGGCCTTTATTTCAGCGGGTCTTGAGGGGACAAACTTGGGCTCCGTTGTCGTTATCATCTTACCTGCGCCTATAAGAGGAAGTTCGTCCGTTGCTCTTTTTTTCTCAAACTCGTCTGTCATATTTGGCAGGACTGCCTTTTCCATAAACCTCCTTATGAATGTTGATTTTCCTGTTCTGCAGGGACCCGTTATGCCTATATATATGGCCCCTCCCGTTCTTTCGGAAATGTCCTGATATATATTCGTATTTGTCATATTCTCCTCCGATTTTCCTTTTGTAAAAATCTATGAGGCTTCTCCCTTCATTATTACTTATAAACGAAATTGCTTATTACAGAGCATATAAAGGTTTGTAGGAAATTGATATTGCAAAAGGAACGCAACTTATATAATATTGTAAATATCAAACTAACGGAGGTATATTATGTCGATAGATAAAGTCAGAGAATATATGAAGCAGTTTTCAAGAGAAAACGATATTATGGAGTTTCCCGTTTCAAGCGCAACCGTTGCACTGGCGGCAGAGGCTCTTAACGTTATACCCGCAAGAATAACAAAAACACTGGCATTAAAAAACGGTGACGGCTGTATGGTAATAGCGGTTGCCGGTGACGGAAAAATAGATAACCACAAATTCAAGAGCGAATACGGCTTTAAGGCAAAAATGCTCTCACCCGAGGAAACCCTTGAAATGACAGGACACGCCATAGGCGGAGTATGTCCCTTTGCCCTCCCCGAAGGAGTAAAAACATACTGCGACGTGTCCCTTAAACGTTTTGATACCGTATTCCCTGCTTGCGGAAGCTCAAATTCAGCCATCGAAGTTACATGCGACCAGCTTTTTGAGTACTCAAACGCCGAAAAATGGGTTGATATATGTAAAGACTGGGAATAATTTTTCCTTCTTTATATATTAGGTATATCAATGTAATTTGAAGGCAGGTCTCCTTTTATTATTGTATCTGCCAGCATTATTTTTCTGTTCATACTTATATTTCGGTCATAAATGGGATTAACAAGGCTTATGGTTATATTAACCGTAAGCCATATTTTATAATTAGTCTGATTTATGCCCGCCGATGTAAATTCAGTCTCATAATCCACAGTTGTATCTCCCGCCGGCATTATTTCAAATTCCAAATCTGGCCCGCTGTTTGCAAAAATTCCTATTCCCGATGCTGCGCCATAGGGTACCTTTACTATATTGTTTTCCATATCGGCAATTTTTTCGGTTATACTTGAACTGATTTCGGCGCATATTAAATTTATGGAGATAGTGTCCGCCATTATCATGGTTGTGCCGTTTTCAGTTTCCAGACTAAGTATGTTTCTGCCTCCTTCCGATTTTTCCTTCAAAACTTCATCTACTGCAGAGTTGATTATATTGTTGGCAGTTTCCTTTGCCTGGATAAGGCATATATCAGCTGCGGCAGGCATTATATACTTTTCTGTGGCAATTATAAAAGCCGCAGCCATAACTGATACAGTAAATGTAAAAAACACCACATACTTTCTAATTTTACGTTTGATAGAGCATATCTCCTCCACTTTTGATTAAAAAAACAGCTGTCTAATGAATTTTGTAATATAATCTTAAAGAAAATACGCAATTATTTCCTTTATTCCGATTGCCTTATCTGTTATAATATATTCTGAGTTGGGAGGCTTAAGTATGGATTACTCGGAACATAACGGAAATAAACCTAAAATATTCAAATATACCGATGAAAACGGAAATGTTCATTATGTGGACGAGAACGGAAATCCTGTAAGAAGACGAAGAACGGATTCCAGTGGAACTCATTCATCAAGGAGTTCCTCATCTCCGCCATCTTCTCAATCTACACACCGCAGGCGGTCTTCTGATCTTCCTGCAACAAGACAGCGTTCTTCCGCTGCTCCGGTCCGCAAGAAATCCGTTTCTGATCCACCGGTGAAGAAAAAGAAACCTAAAAAGAAAAAACGCAGAGGTTTAAGGATTTTCCTGCTTGTGATGGCAGTGCTTGTCCTAGCTGTAATAGGAGTTTGTATCGGCATCTGGATAAGCATAATAAAAGACGCACCAAAACTTAATACTTCGGACATCGTTCCAAGCAACTATACTTCCATCATATATGATGATAACGGCGTTGAGATAGACAAGCTTCATGGCGAGGAAAACAGAGAGTATGTAACCCTTGACCAGATACCCGAAGACCTTCAGCATGCCGTTGTTGCAATTGAGGACGAACGTTTCTATGAGCATAACGGTATAGATATCAAAGGTATATTCCGAGCGCTTATTATTGATATAAAGGAACGTAACTTCTCTCAGGGTGCAAGTACAATTACTCAGCAGCTTATTAAAAACGAAATGCTTACCAGCGATAAAAAAATCACCCGTAAGATTCAGGAACAGTATCTTGCAGTTAAATATGAGGCTGAGCTTGAAGAAACCCTTGGCAGCAAGGAAGCCGCTAAGGACTACATTTTGGAACTTTATCTGAATACCATAAGTCTTAACCATGGTCTTAACGGTGTAGGCGCCGCAGCCGAATATTACTTTGGCAAAGAGGTCAGCGAGCTTGACCTGGCGGAATGTGCCTGCATTGCGGGAATAACGAAGAACCCTTCTAAATATTCCCCCATAAGCAATCCTGAAGCCAATAAAGAGAGACAGACTCTTGTACTGGATAAGATGCTTGAGCTTGGATATATAACCCAGGAAGAACACGACAGTGCTCTTGCTGAAGATATTTATTCAAATCTTGTTGGTAAAAAGACCAGTGATGAAGATTCGGTATCGCTCCACAACTATTTTGTTGACCACCTTATAGTTACGCTTGCCGAAGACCTTCAGACAGAAAGAGGAATGACAAAACAGGAAGCATATAATCTCATATACAGCGGCGGCCTTCAGATTTATTCAACAATGAGTCAGGAAGTCCAAAGTACCCTTGAGACGGCATTTAAAGATGATTCGCTGTTCCCTCCTTCTGATACAACCTACGATGCAACGTACACTATATCAGTTTTAAATACAGAGACTAACGAACAGGAACATCATTCTGAGTCCAAGACGGTTTCAAACAGAGAAGAAGCCGAAGCTTTTGCCGAAGAAGTAAAGGCAAAATATGTTGACGATACTCATAAGCTTGTACTTGATAACCTGGCCGTATCAAATTCACTTCAGGCGGCTATGGTAGTACTTGATTATAAGACAGGAAACATAAAGGGACTTGTAGGCGGAAGAGGAACAAAGAGCGGCGACCTTGTATTTAACAGAGCTACTCAGTCATACCGTCAGCCCGGTTCCTGCTTCAAGGTACTTGCTGCATACGCTCCTGCCATAGACCAGGATATTTATTCAGCCGGTTCATTCATCAAAGATGAGCCCTACACTGTAGGCGACTGGAGTCCCAGAAACTGGTGGGGAAGCAGCTACAGAGGATATGCTACCGTAAGAGAAGGTATCAGAGACTCAATGAATATCCTCGCAGCAAAGGTTATAGTTGATGCAGGCGTATATAATGCATACAACTATCTCTTAAACTTCGGTTTTGAAAACATAACTGAAGACGACATCAACGCCAATACTTCACTTGGCGGTCTTACAAACGGTGTTACAGTACTTGAGCTTACTGCTGCATACGGCGCAATAGCCAACGGCGGTGTATATATGGAGCCTACTCCTTATACAAAAGTACTTGACCATGACGGAAACGTTCTTCTTGAATATGATTATGAAGGAAAACGTGTCATAAAAGAAACTACAGCTTATCTTCTTACGGATATGATGGAAGATGTAGTTTCTGGAGGCGGAACCGGCGGTCTTGCCAGATTCCAGAAGAATAATATGCCTGTTGCAGGTAAGACAGGTACAACAACAGATGATAAAGACCTTACGTTTGCCGGATATACACCTTACTACGTAGCCGGTATATGGATGGGTTATGATACACCCAAGAAAATAAACTATGATAAGAGTTATCATCTAATTGTATGGCGGACGGTAATGGACGCCTTGCATGATAATCTTCCATACAAGGATTTCGAGAAACCGGAAGGCATAATAACCGCAAGCTATTGTGCTATACAGAATGCGGCGCCCATAGACGGAGTATGTTCGGCTGATTACTATGGCGCAGGATACTATGGAAATATGGTTTCTACGGACTATTGTGTGGAAGCGACTGCACCGAAGTCACAATGTACTGCCCATTCAATGTACAGAATATGTACTGAAAGCGGATGCCTTGCAGGTCCTAACTGCCCTGACGATGTGGTTGAAGAATATTCACTTGCAGTTGTCAACGGACAGATAGTAAACAGGCCAAGCAAAGAATCCTGTGCTGAAAACGGAAAGCTTTATATCGATATCAGCCAGACCTGTTCACTCACCACTCATGGATCATCAGAAATATCTGTTCCGGATGATATGGTAATAGGCGGCGAAGGCCTCAACGGCGAAGGAGAAGGCAGCACAAATAACGGCCAGTCCGGAGATTCAAATTCCGGCATCCACCAGAGCGGCAACAGCGGTTCAGACAGCGACGGTCAGGAATTTGTTATTGGTGCTAACTAAAGAAGCACAAAGCTAAATTCTTCTTTAGAAAAGATATATCAAGAGATCGGCATAAAAATGCCGGTCTCTTTTATTGTATAAAGCTATATTCCAATTGACCTATGCTTTTTATCAGACAAATAAAATAGCCCCTAAATCATAGGATTTCAGGGCTATTTTCATAATTGTTTTAAATTATCTGTATCTATTATATTTGTCTCTTCTCTTGTCCTTTTTTCTTCTGCGTCTGCCGTTATTTATTCTGCTTGTGTCATATACATTACTTCTGTTATAGTAATTTCCTTTTATTTTGTATCTCTGTTTTCTCTTATGTCTTGCGATCATTATAAGGATAATTATAAATATTATCACCAAAGCACCGGCTGTATATTTAAGATTTTCCTTTGCGACCGCCTTAGAAAAAAAAGTTTTCAAATAGTATGCTGAAGTATTGAAAATATTGGCTTTTTTGACCTCTGAAGCCGCATAGCCTTCAGTCTCGCCAATTACTTCACCATTAAGAGTAAACCTTAATGTGCCTATTTTAGCGCCTTTTTCAACGGGTGCCTGCAGCTTGTCTCCGCCATTGTCATATACTATCTCGGTTTTTACCGAAGCGGCCTCTTCCGCTGTAAGATACTGTGTCATTGGTGTATTGATTGAAACTTCTACGGTGTCTCCGTTAAGTTTATTGTGTCCCGTAAGCTCAGCAGTCGCAGCTATTCCTTCGGGTCTGTATACGACCATATCATAATTATTAAATGCCCAGTCAAAGAGGTTTATTGCGTCCTGCCATCTTCTGGGGTCCTCTGAATTCATAATTATGGCTATCAGATTTTCATTTCCGTTTGTGGCTGAAGCGGCAACACAGTCTCCCGCCTGATCTGTAAATCCTGTCTTAATACCTGTTGCATATTCATAATAGTTTGCTCCGCTTAATAAGAGCTCGTTATGGCTGTACCAGGTATATTCCCTTGTTGTTCCATCAACATTATACTTCTGCTTTCCTGCACTGTTTCCGGAGAATGACGTTTCCTTGGCAGCCTCTTTTATCATATCATACTGCATAGCTGCAGCCGCTATAAGAGACATATCGTATGCCGTTGTATAGTGGTTATCGTCGTGATAACCGTGGGCGTTTACAAAGTTTGATTCCGTACATCCAAGGGACCTGGCTTTTTCATTCATCAGGCCTGTAAAATATTTTTCAGCCTCTTCAAATGTTATGTTTTCGCCCAGGTTCTTTTTTGCCACCGCAGACGCCGCTGCATTGGCTATATCATTACCGGACGGTATTATAAGTCCTCTTACAACGTTTTCAACCGTTACAACGTCGCCTACATAAACTCCGGCACGGCTTGAATCAAGAGGAACTTCATTTATAGAATAATCAATCGTTATGGTCTCATCAACATCCATATTGTCAAGAAGAACCATTGCTGTCAGCATCTTTGTCATACTGGCAGGATACATCTTCTGATGGTCATTCTTTTCATATAAAATTCTTCCCGTATCGGCATTGATAAGTATTGCGCTCTGAGCTGCAACCGTAGGAGGTGCCGCCGCTGAAGCTGTACCGCTTTCCTCCGCATAGGCCGTTACAGAAAATACAGTGGCTAAAGCAGCAAGTGAAGCAACAAGTCTTTTAAAGGTTCCCATTAAAACCACCCTCTCATATAAGACCCTTGTCAAGCATAGTCTGTACGCCTGTCATTATTCCTATTTTTGCATGGTGCCAGCTTAATCCGCCCTGCATATATACAATATACGGAGGCTTTATGGGGCCGTCGGCACTAAGCTCTATGGACGCTCCCTGTATAAAGGCTCCGGCAGCCATTATTACATCGCTGTCATAGCCGGGCATAGCCCAGGGCTCAGGTGTTACATAGCTGTCAACTGGAGCTCCTTTCTGGATTCCTTCACAGAAAGCGATAACCTTTTCGGCTGATTTCATTTTAAGCGACTGCACTATATCTCCTCTTTTTACATTAGAAGGAGGAAGCACCTCTATTCCGATGTTTTCAAAAAGTCTTGCAGCAAACATAGCTCCCTTAAGACTTCCGCATACTACCTGAGGAGCCATAAAAAGTCCCTGTATCATTGACGGTGTAACGCCAAGGGTTGCTCCTACTTCCTTACCCATACCGGGAGCGGTAAGTCTGAAAGCCGCGTTGTCCACATACTCTTCTTTTCCTACTATATATCCTCCTATGGGAGCAAGTCCGCCGCCGGGATTTTTTATGAGTGAGCCTACACACAAATCAGCTCCAACGTCAGTAGGTTCAATGGTCTCAACAAATTCGCCGTAGCAGTTATCAACCATACATATAACATCAGGTCTTATTCCCTTTATAAATGATATAAGGTCGCCTATTTTTTCAACCGTAAAGGATTCTCTCCAGGCATATCCCCTTGAGCGCTGTATTTCTACAAGTCTGATTTTTTTATTTTTAAGGGCACTTCTTATGCCTTCATAGTCAAATGAACCGTCTGGAAGCAATTCTGTCTGGCTGTATGTTATGCCGTATTCCGCAAGGGAGCCCCTTTCCTTTCTTATGCCGATAACGCCCTGAAGTGTATCATAGGGCAGGCCTACGGGTGAGAATATCTCATCTCCGGGTCTTAAGTTTCCGGCAAGGGCAACCGTAAGAGCATGGGTGCCTGATATTACCTGGGGTCTTACAAGTCCTGATTCGGCATGGAATACGTCCGCATATATGTTTTCAAGTACTTCCCTGCCCAGGTCATTGTATCCGTAACCTGTTGTTCCCGCAAAGTGGACATCACTGAGTTTGTTTTTCTGCATGGCATTTAAAACCTTATACTGGTTATACTCGGTTATTTTATCGGCTTCGGCAAATCTTTCCTTTAATTCTTCCTCAGCTGTCTCAGCCATTTTAAGTACTCTATCGGATATTCCGTAATTCTCTCTGAGAAAATCCGCTGTTTCTTTGTTAAACATAAATCTTTCACCTTATCAAATTATATTTTTATCTTTTAGTTCATTTATCATTGTTTCTAAAGCCTTCTGCTTATCACCGGAAGTCATATCTATCCATGTTCCTTCCGTCTGTCTTCTGAACCAGGTAAGCTGCCTTTTTGCAAAGTGGCGTGTATATTTTTTAATATCGTCTACTGCCTTTTCAAGGGTTATCTCGCCGTTAAAATAAGGAATAAATTCCTTATAGCCTAACCCCTGCATACTTACAAGGTCCGGAGAATATCCCATATTAATAAGATTTCTTACCTCGGCTTCAAGGCCGTTTTTCATCATAATATCGACCCTTAAGTCTATCCTATCGTATAATTTCTGCCTGTCCATATTAAGGACAAAAAACGCAAGATTATACGGTGATTCCTTCTGTTTGGCTTCCCTGTTATGGTCTGACATTTTTTCGCCTGTCAGTCTATAGTATTCAAGCGCTCTGGCTATCCTTTTCACATTGTTGAAATGGATTTCTGAAGCATATTCAGGGTCAACCTCAGCAAGCATTTTATGCAGCTTTTCGGGTCCTTCTTTTTCTGCTATTTCATAAAGCTCTTCCCTTATGCCTTCTCCGCTTTCTTCCGTGAAGTCATTGTCATATACAAGAGCGTTTATATAAAATCCTGTACCGCCGACTATTATGGGGATATGTCCTCTTTCGTATATGCCGTTCATATATTCCTTGGCTTTTTTCTGGAATATCATAACATTATACTCTTCATCGGGATATATCTCATCAATAAGAAAGTGCGGTATTCCGCACATTTCTTCATAAGCAGGCTTTGCCGTGCCAATATCCATATATTTATAGACCTGCATAGAATCGCCTGAGATTATCTCTCCTCCGATTTTCTGTGCAAGCTCTATTGATAAATCGGTTTTGCCGCAGGCAGTTGGTCCGGCAATAACAATCAGGGGTTTTTTCACTGTTCATCACCCTTTACTGTATCCTCTTAAATTTCTTTTCAAGTTCATATTCTGTCATTTCTATTATTGTCGGTCTTCCATGCGGGCAGCTGAAAGGATTTTTCAACGAAAGCATTTTAACTATAAGCTTTTGGGCTTCCTCATTGGTAAGCCTGTCTCCTCCCTTTACAGCCGCTTTGCAGGCCATTGTTGCCAGATTCAAAAGTTTGGTATCATATATGCTGTTTATATTTTCTGTCTTTATTGTATCGATTATATCCATAAGAAACGATGTTGAAGCAGGTTTATCAAAAATATACGGCACACTGTAGACAAAGTAGTCACCGTTATTTTCCTTTATTCCAAACCCAAAGTTCCTTATTTTATCGATATTTGCCTCTAAAATGTCCTTTTCGGTATCGCTTAAAAGAAGTCTTTCTTCCGAAACAAGATCCTGAGACACAATATTTCCGTTTTTAAAATCATTGGAGAATTTCTCAAACAGCACCCTTTCATGGGCGGCATGCTGGTCGATAATAAAAATGCTTCCCCTCTGCTCAATTATCCAGTATGTATTAAAAATCTGGCCTATTATTCTATAGTTATCAAAAAACGGCTTTTCATCGGAAAATGTATCGGGCTCAGATGTCTCAATATTCTCAGTTTCAACAGAACTTTCTACCTTTTCCTGTATTTCGTATGTTTCCTGTTTTTCCTGGATTTCTGACGTCTTTTTTTGTTCGCTCCAGTCGGTAAACCCTGCCATTTCCTTCTTTATGTTCTCTACCATTTTCATATGTTCAGGCAGAATTTCGGGATTTGGTGAAGGGTTTGAATAAGGCTTAGAGACTTTATATTCAACCGGTGGCTCCCTTAAAACAGAAACATCTTCATCTTTATGGCCCATTCCCATAAGCAGCATTTCCGCTGTCTTTCTGTCGTTTTCGGACACGGAATGGCTGAATCCCATTTTAGCCGCTTCGTCTCTTATTGAACTGCTTTTTTTATTTTCCTTTATCTCTTTTATTTCTTTCGCCAAGCTCTTCTCAGGCTCGTTGTCGGAAACAATATTTATCTCCTGCTGTACAGGTTTTATTATAGTCTCAGGCGCATTTATAAATTCTCTTACGGCGCTTGAAGGTCTGCTTTCCCAGTCCGCGCCCTTTATGAGCACCTTATCCTTAAAAGTATTTACGATACTGTCATAAACAAAACGGTATACGGCATCATCGTCCCTGAATCTTACTTCCAGTTTTGCAGGGTGCACATTGACATCCACCATTGTCGGGTCAATATCCATGGAAAGTACATAAACAGGGAATTTTCCTATCATCATTCTTGTCTTATAGGCTTCTTCGGCCGCCGCTGAAACAACACTGTTTCTTATAAATCTTCCGTTAATAAAAAGATTTTCCGAGCTTCTGTTGGCCTTTGACAATTCAGGCCTTCCTATAAGTCCGTTTATCTTCATTTCCTGGCCTTCCGACGAAATATTAAGCATCTTAAAGGCAGTATCCTTGCCATAGACATGATAAACCGCCGTCTTAAGGTCATTGTTTCCTGACGTATGTATTATAACAGTTCCGTTATTTATATATTTAAATGATATTTCCGGATGTCCAAGGACAAATTTCATAACAACATCGGAAATATTGCCTGCCTCAGCAGAAGGTTTCTTTAAAAACTTTCTTCTGGCAGGTACATTATAAAAAATATCCTCAATGGTAATACTTGTTCCGTCAGCAGCAGCATCCGGACGTATATATTCAAGTATTCCTCCGTTAATCCTGATTCGTGTTCCTATTTCCGAATCTCTGGTTTTTGTGACCATCTCTACCTTCGATACGGCCGCTATACTGGCAAGGGCCTCTCCCCTGAAACCAAGGGAAAATACGCTTTCAAGGTCTTCCGCCGTCCTTATCTTGCTTGTGGCATGTCTTAAAAAGGCGGTTTTAACCTGGTCCTGGGGTATTCCGCAGCCGTCATCGGTTATACGCATAAAGGTAGTGCCGCCGTCTCTTATCTCAATGGTAATGCTTCCTGCTCCGGCATCAATGGCGTTTTCCACCAGCTCTTTTATTACCGAGCCCGGCCTTTCAACCACTTCTCCGGCAGCTATTTTGTTTATTGTACTGTTATCAAGCAGTTTGATTTTGTTCATCGCAGTCACATTCCCTTAATCTTGTTCTGCAAATCGAAAAGTGTCTGCAACGCCTGTATTGGCGTCAAAGACATAACATCGATTTTATTTATCTCATCAATTATCTGTGTTTCCTGTACGTTAAACATATTTATCTGCACTGCCTCTTCCTCGGCAGCTTCCTTCGCCTCATTGGCAAGTTTCTTTGTCTTTTTGGTTATATCCGCCGCATTGAGCTTCTTAAGTATGGCCGTAGAGCGTTTTATTACCTTATTGGGCAGTCCCGCAAGTCTCGCCACCTGAATGCCGTAGCTGTGGTCCGCTCCGCCTCTTACTATTTTTCTGAGGAAGATTATGTCTTCTCCCTCTTCTTTTACTGTTATGCAGTAATTCTTAACTCCCGGGAGTTTTCCTTCCAGCTCCGTAAGCTCGTGATAGTGGGTAGCGAAAAGAGTTTTTGCTCCTATCTGTTTTGTATCGGCAATATATTCCATTACCGCCCAGGCTATTGAAAGTCCGTCAAAGGTACTTGTTCCCCTTCCTATCTCGTCAAGGATAAGAAGGCTCTTTGATGTGGCATTATTAAGTATGTTTGCCACTTCCGTCATCTCAACCATAAACGTACTCTGTCCCGAAGCTAGGTCATCGGACGCGCCTACCCTGGTAAATATCCTGTCACAAACTCCTATATGTGCATAGGAAGCAGGCACAAAGGAGCCTATCTGCGCAAGAATGGTTATTATGGCTGTCTGTCTCATATATGTAGATTTGCCGGCCATATTTGGACCGGTAATTATAAGCAGGCGGTTTTCATCGTTGTCCAGATAAACGTCATTTGCTATAAAAGCTTCCGTTGTCATCTTTTCAACCGACGGATGGCGGCCGTCCTTTATATCTACTATACTTCCGTCATCAACTATGGGCTTAATATAATTCTGTGCTTGTGCCGCCTCAGCCAATGACTGAATGGAATCACAGAGGGCTGTTATATATGCCGTATACTGTATTCTGTTTACCTGGGACGCAACCTTTTCTCTTACCTCACAGAAAAGCTCATATTCAAGCTCTACAAGTCTGTCAGCTGAGCCAAGTATAAGGTCCGCAAGGTCATTAAGTTCACTTGTAGTATATCTTTCACTGTTTGCCAGTGTCTGTTTTCTCATATAGTTTTCAGGCACCTGAGAAACATTTGATTTCGTTACTTCTATGTAATATCCAAAAACTCTGTTGTAGTTTATTTTTAAATTCTTAATTCCTGTTTTTTCTCTTTCCTGCTTTTCAAGGTCCTTTATCCATTCCGCGCCCCTGTTTTTAGCCTGAATGAGAGTGTCAGCATCTGCCGAATATCCGTCCTTTATCATTCCGCCTTCACGTACCGAAAAAGGAGGGTCCTCAACTATGGCTTTGTCTATAAGAGCAAATATGTCTTCAAGGGTATCAAGCTCCGAATATATTTCTTTAAGATAAGCGCTTTTTGAGTTTTCAAGTATCTTTTTAAGCTGAGGAAGATTTTCTATGGAATTTTTGAGATTGACCAGTTCTCTTGCGTTGGCAGTTTTATATACAATTCTGCTCATTATACGCTCAAAGTCATGCATTGTCGAAAGAACTTCTTTTATCTCCTCACGTTTAAAGAAGTCATCTTTAAGTTCCTCGACCGCATCAAGTCTTCTATTTATATCAGCTGAATTTATAAGAGGCTGTTCCACCCATTTTCTGAGAAGTCTTGCTCCCATAGCTGTTTTTGTCCTGTCTATTACCCATAAAAGAGAACCTCTTCTGTTTTTCTCTCTCATGGTTTCCGTAAGTTCAAGGTTTCTTCTTGTATTTGCATCAAGAAGCATAAAGTCATTTGTCGAATAAATAGTGATTTTACTTATATGTTCAAGATTGTTTTTCTGTGTGTCATAAAGATAATCCAAAAGACCTCCGGAAGCACACACAGCAAATACTCTTTCCTGAAGTCCAAGGCCGTCAACGGCCAGTATGTTAAAGTGTCTGCAAATCGTTTTTGCTGCATTTCTATATGTAAATCCTGAATCGCCCGCAGCAGAAGGCTTTATATTCAAAGATTTGCTTATTCTGTCTGCACAGTCCGTATTAAGGAAATATTCATTGGTTATTATCTCAGCGGGCATAAATCTTGCCGCTTCGTCAAAGAGTTTTTCTTCCGCATTGGCCGATGTAAATTCCGCAGTCTGAAATTCGCCCGTAGTTACATCACACACCGCCAGCGCATAACCCTTTGAATCTCCATAAATAGACATAATATAATTGTTTTTATTTTCGTCAAGGACCTCATTGTCAATTACTGTACCGGGAGTAACTATTCTTATTACATCTCTTTTTACTATTCCCTTGGCCTGTTTAGGGTCCTCAACCTGTTCGCATATGGCAACTTTATATCCGCTTTGAACGAGTTTATCTATATAACTGTCAGCGGAATGGAAAGGGACACCACACATGGGTGCCCTCTCCGGCTGGCCCCAGTCTTTTCCCGTAAGAGTAAGTCCAAGTACCCTGGAGCCTATTACCGCATCGTCAAAAAATAATTCGTAAAAGTCGCCTAATCGGAAAAACAGCAGACAATGTCTATATCTATTTTTTATTTCAAAATACTGCTCCATCATCGGTGTTACTTTCGCCATTTTTATCCCCTCTTAAACGTCGTTTACGTTACTTAAAAATTCTCTGCCAGTCAAAACTTATTAGTGGCATCCGCTGCATGTTGAACATCCGCCGCCGCATCCGCCAGCATTTTCAGGTGTAAGTGAGTTCTGAACAGCTGTCATAATGATGTTGTAGATGCTCTGAATGTATTCGTTGAAATCGCTTTCAGCTTTGTAAAGAGCGCCTGATGTTCCGTGGTTTCTTATGTCGTTGTTGAGCTTGTTTATTTCATCATAGAATGCGTCTTTTTCTTCATCTGTTACTGTTCCCTGAACAAGTCTGTCCTGGAATGCATTCTGTTTGTTTACATACTCCTGAACCATCTGCTGTGCAACTAAATCTTCATCATATGCTTTTTTAGCAACTTTGAAAGCCTGTCCGTATTCAGAATTTATAAGTTCCTCTGCTAATTTTCTAGCTGTCTGTTCTACCATTATTATTACATCCTTTCTCCTATTAAATAGAATATTTTATTTTGTATTATTTTAACAGGTATAACCTGTCCTATTAACTCTTCTGAGCCCTCAAAATGTACCAGTGAATTTCTTTCTGTTCTTCCTGTAACCATTTTGGAGTCCTGTCTGTTTACTTCCTCAACAAGTACGTTTTCAACTGTTCCAACAAGACTTTCACTTATTTTTTCTACTCCGGCATTAACATGCTCAAGAAGTCTGTTGAATCTTTCCTTTGCAGTCTCCTCATCTATCTGATTTTCCATTACAGCAGCGGGAGTACCTGTTCTTTTTGAATATAAAAACGTAAATGCAGTTGAATATCCTACCTTGTCAACAACATCAAGGGTTTCCTGGAAATCTTCTTCTGTTTCACCGGGGAATCCCACGATTATATCGGTACTTATAAGTATATCCGGAATTTCCTTTCTTATTTTATCAACAAGTTCAAGGTATTTTTCCTTTGTATATCTTCTGTTCATCTTATCAAGTATGGCTGTGCTTCCTGACTGCACGGGAAGATGAAGGTAATTGCATACCTTGTCACAGTCTCTCATTGCCTCGATAAGTTCATCGGAAAGGTCCTTAGGATGAGATGTCATAAATCTTATTCTCTCGATTCCGTCTATCTCATTTATCATTCTGAGAAGTTCAGCAAAGGTTACCGGTTTTTCAAGGGTCTTTCCATAGCTGTTGACATTCTGGCCAAGGAGCATTATTTCCTTTACTCCTTCTTTTGCGAGACCTCTTATTTCGTTTAATATGTCTTCGGCTTCTCTGCTTCTTTCTCTTCCCCTTACATAGGGAACTATACAGTAACTGCAAAAATTGTTGCAGCCATACATTATGTTTACACTGGCTTTAAACGGTATCTTTCTTATGCTTCTGAAATCTTCCATTATCTCGCCGTGTTCCTGCCATATATCATAGATAGTATCGCCTGTTTCCATATTGGTAAGCATAAGCGTAGGCAGTTTATATATGTTGAATGTTCCAAATACTATATCAACATTTCTGTATGACTTCTTTATCTTTTTAAGCACACTTTCCTGCTGCATCATACATCCGCAAAGGGCTATTTTTATATCGGGATTTTTCTCTTTGTAGTATTTGAGATATCCAAGTCTGCCGTATACTTTTTCTTCGGCATTTTCCCTTATACAGCAGGTGTTATAAAGAATAAAGTCAGCCTCATTCTCATTTTCGGTATGCTCATATCCCATATCAGTAAGCATATATGAAAGCTTTTCAGAATCATGGGCATTCATCTGGCATCCGGTAGTAAAAATGAAATATTTCTTTTTTCTTCCTGTCTCTTCCGTGTATTTGTCATTTATGGCTCTGATTTTACTCATAGCTTCTTTCTGCATTTCAAGTTCTTCGTCATGTACGATATTTCTTTCAGACAATTTTCAAACCACCTTAAAATATTAATGGTGGACATATATCCACAGTATATTTAAGTATATCACATAAAACCCGTATACTCAATATTTTTCGCAACATTTCATATTAATCTAGTATGAATTGAGCGCGACCACCGCCAGTGGCGGATGAAGGGAGCGCGAAATTCTGTGAGTTTCGATGGATCGCGAACTTTTTGTGAGCGAGACAAGTTAAACGAACAGAATTATTGTCCCGACCTCTGCCTGTGGGAGAATCGAACTTGACCGCCGCCTGTGGCGGATTAAGGGAAAGTGAGATTCCGTGAGATACCAGCAGTACGAACTTTTGTGAGCAGTGCTTCTATATCAAACAGAGCCATTATCCAGCTTTTTCTTCATCCAAATTTCTGTATATAGAAATAATTCGACTATTTTCGACAAACATTTATATCTCCTGCCAGCCTTAAATAATCTAAATCCACCTTTTCCACCCAATACAAAAGGCACGCCCTAAGCGTGCCTTTAATGTTTTAATTATTTGTCAGCATCTTTAATTGAGAAGTTAAGTCTGCCGTGGTCGTCAATTTCAAGAAGTTTAACTCTTACTTTGTCGCCTACGTTAACTACATCTTCAACCTTAGCTGTTCTCTTTTCAGCAAGTTTTGAAATATGGATAAGACCTTCTTTTCCGGGAGCAATCTCAACAAATGCACCGAATGTCATAAGTCTTGTTATTGTTCCGTTATAAGTCTTTCCTGTTTCAGGCTCAAGTACGATAAGGTTTATCATATCCATTGCTTTCTGGATATTTGCCATATCTGTACCCTTGATGAATATTCTTCCATCATCTTCAGTATCGATTTCGCACTGGCTTTCCTCGATAATCTTCTTGATAACCTTTCCTCTTGCTCCGATAACTTCAGCTATCTTCTCAACGTCGATAGTCATTGTAGCCATCTTAGGAGCATAAGGTGAAAGTTCTTTTCTGGGTTCAGGTATAGCCTTAAGCATTACCTCGTCAATGATGTAGTTTCTTGCTCTGTGTGTCTGAGCAATGGCGTCTTCAATAATCTTAAATGTAAGACCATGGATCTTCATATCCATCTGGATAGCTGTGATACCTTCCTTTGTACCTGCAACCTTGAAGTCCATATCTCCGAAGAAGTCCTCAAGGCCCTGGATGTCTGTAAGCATAACGTAATCATCATCGTTATCGCCTGTTACAAGACCAACTGAAATACCTGCTACAGGACGTTTGATGGGAACACCTGCTGCCATAAGTGAAAGTGTGCTTCCGCAGATACTTGCCTGAGATGTTGAACCGTTTGAGCTCATAATATCTGATACAAGTCTGATTGCGTAAGGGAATTCTTCTTCGCTGGGGATAACAGGAAGGAGAGCCTTTTCTGCAAGGGCACCATGTCCGATTTCACGTCTTCCGGGACCTCTTGAAGTCTTAGCTTCACCTGTTGAGTATCCGGGCATATTGTAGTGGTGGATATATCTCTTTGATACTTCTGAAGTATCAAGACCGTCAAGTCTCTGGATTTCACTCATAGCTCCGAGTGTTGTAACTGTAAGAGCCTGAGTTTGTCCTCTTGTGAAGAGGGCTGAACCGTGAGTTCTAGGAAGAATATCTACTTCGGCAGCAAGAGGTCTGATTTCCTCAAGACCACGTCCGTCGGGACGTTTGTGCTCTCTTAAGATCATTCTTCTTACAGTCATCTTTTCAAATTTATAGATAGTCTCGTCAATGAGTGCAGGAATATCTGTATCCTCATCAACAAGAACTGCTATTGCATCAGTAAGTTCTTCATTTACCTTTTCTGTTATTTCTCTGATAGCCTGGTCTCTTTCCTGTTTAAGTTCTTTATAAACAGCAACTTCCATAGCTTCGTCTGTTATATACTCGGAAATGAGTTTATAAACATCTTCGGGAATAACATGCTCTGTATATTCCTGAAGGGGTTTGCCTTCTTTTTCATGGATTTCGTTAATGAAATCGATAACTTCGCCGTTTACCTTATGAGCAAGTTTGATAGCATCAAGCATAAGGTCATCGGGAATTTCATCGGCTCCGGCTTCAATCATCATTACCTTATCCTTTGTTGATGAAACAGTAAGGTTAAGTCTGCTGATTTCTCTCTGAGCTGCTGTGGGGTTAACTACGAGTTCACCGTCACAGTAACCGATAGATACAGATGACATTGTGTCAACAAAAGGTATATCGGATATGATAAGGGCAATTGATGAACCAATCATAGCTGCTATTTCAGGTGAGCAGTCCTGGTCAACTGACATAACTGTTGCTACAATTGCAACGTCATTTCTGTAATCCTTAGGGAAAAGAGGTCGAAGGGGTCTGTCTATACATCTTGATGTAAGTATAGCCTTTTCGCTGGGTCTGCCCTCTCTCTTTATGAATCCTCCGGGGATTTTTCCAACTGAATAAAGTCTTTCCTCATAATCGATTGAAAGAGGGAAGAAGTCGATGCCGTCTCTGGGTTTGTCGGAAGCTGTTGCTGTTACAAGTACTACAGTATCGCCATAGAATACAAGTGCAGCGCCATTTGCCTGTTCGGCTACTCTTCCGATTTCAACGGAAAGCTTACGTCCGGCCAGTTCCATAGAGTATGTTCTGTACATAATTAATCTCCTTTTTTATTTATTTTTGAAGATATTGTGTAACTCACATAAACCCTGATGTGTTATCCGTAACACCATAAAAATACTGTCGAAGCCTCGGCGGCATTTCTATGGTGTCATAATTTATGTGAGTACATCCATCTTCGGGTTGACATAATTTTAAAAATTAAAAGAAATCCGGCCATACAGGAAACCGTATGCCCGGATCTTAATGTTTGTGATATGCGTCAAAGGCGCAAGGCAAAACCTGTTTTCTTAAGAGAGTAAATAATATTAAAAATCGAAATTACTTTCTTAAGCCTAACTCGCTGATGATAGCACGGTATCTTTCGATATCCTTATCTTTAAGGTATGCAAGTAAGCCTCTTCTCTGACCAACCATCTTTAAAAGACCTCTTCTTGAGTGGTGGTCTTTCTTGTGCTCTTTAAGATGCTCTGTAAGAAGATCGATTCTTGCTGTTAAAAGAGCGATCTGAACTTCAGGTGAACCTGTGTCGTTAGGTGTTCTTCCGTATTTTTCGATAATTTCCTGTTTGTTGATTGTTGCTTTCATTAAAATATCCTCCTAAAAAATTATATATCGCCCAAGGCTAAGCCGCGGTTGGAGATTCCGTCTGCTGAACCAGGGTTTATCAACTCTTGAAGTATATCATATATTATTTTACTTTTCAACAGTTTTATAAGCGCTTTCAAAATTTTCTTTCCAATATTTGTACTCTTCAGACTTAAAGTATTCAGCCGCATTTACCGTATCAATGGCAAGGCGGTCTCTAAGTGCTTCAACGCTTGGAAATTTGCGCTCATCTCTAAGCCATTTGAAAAAGAATGTGAGTATGGGCTCACCATATATGACCTTATCAAAATCAAACAGATTTGTCTCAACGGTCTTATGTTTTCCGTTGACAGTGGGATTATATCCGACGTTTGTCATTCCGTAATAAAGATTTCCGTCATAGACTGTAGCTGTTGCGTATACCCCGTTTGGAGGAAAAAGCTTGTCCTCGTGGGCAAGTATATTCACCGTAGGGAAACCAAGCTGTCTGCCAAGTTTCTTTCCTTCCGCAACACGTCCGTATATATAATACGGCTCTGTAAGAAGTCTGTTGGCCGTTTCAACATCTCTGTTTACAAGACATTCTCTAATCTTTGTACTGCTTACTCTTTCGCCGTCATAAATAACATTCGGTACGAATATGGTCTTTACGCCGTACTTTTTACCAAGTTCCTCAAGGAGTTTATAGTCTCCCTTGTTTTTGCTTCCAAATCTGTAGTCATATCCCACAACAAGCACTTTGCATTTTAATTTATTGAACACTATATCAATGGCAAAGTCCTCGGGAGCCATAGACGCAAACTCCCTGTCAAAGGGATATTCGATATATGTGTCTACGCCCATTTTACTTATGGCAATCTCCTTTTCTTCAGGAGACATTATAAGAGCGTTATTTTCTCTGTTGCCAAAAATAAACATGGGATGAGGCTTGAAAGTAAATACAACCGATTTGAGGCCTTCTTTTTCAGCGTATTCCTTTGCGGTCTCAATGAGCTTTCTGTGGCCCATATGAACACCGTCAAAATTCCCCAGCGTAACAGCCGTAGGACGGCTTTGTTCAATTTCGCAGTTTGTTATATGTTCCATTGCAAAATCTCCTTACAACATAAGACGTACCGGCTTTATGTAAAAGCTTTCTTTGTCTTTATCATATAAGAAAGTATAAATTCCGACAAGACTGCCTTTTTCATCATATCCTAAAACCAGCTCATTTTCTTTGGGCTCGGCGTTAAACTTAAAAAATCTACTGTAGATTTTTCCGCCGTTATACAGATACTTTGAAGCTTTCTGGCTTACTGTTGCCTTCTTATAGCCGCCAAGGGCTTTATCGGGCGATATGATTACGGTATCTGCTTTACCGTCTTCACATATCTTTTTCAGCTCGTCAAGCTTTATGGCATCTTCAATATGAAAATTGCCGCTGGCAGTCCTTGTCAGCTGTGACATATACGCTCCCCAGCCAAGTTTTTTTCCAATATCGCTGCACAAAGACCTTATATAGGTTCCCTTAGAACAGTCAACATCTATTATTGCCCTGTCAGGAGGCATAATATCAACTATCTTTATATCAAAAATTTCTATATTTCTTGTTTTTCTTTCAATTTCTTTGCCTTCACGGGCAAGCTCGTAGAGTTTCTTTCCATTCACCTTTATGGCAGAATACATGGGAGGCAGCTGAGTCTGCTTTCCTATAAAGCTTTTTACGGCTTCCCTAAGCGCATCCTCATTAAACTCATAATCAAATTTTTCCACAACCTCTCCTGACGCGTCCTGGGTAGTGGTTTCGGCTCCAAAGGTTATTTCAGCTCTGTAGCTTTTTCTTTCCGCCATAATATAATCGGCAAGCTTAGTAGCCTGGCCTATACATACGGGAAGCACACCTTCCGCATCCGGGTCAAGGGTTCCTGTGTGGCCTACCTTTTTTATATTGAGAGTTTTTCTCACTATGGCCACAACGTCATGGGAAGTATATCCTTTTTCTTTGTATACGTTTATTATACCGTCCAATTTTATACCTCCAGCGCTTTTTTAAGCTCGTCAACTACCTTTGGCATTACTTCTTCAAACGTGCCGTAAAGTGTGCATCCGCTGGCTCTTACATGGCCGCCGCCGCCAAATTTAACGGCTATTTCGGATACGTTTACGGCTTCGTTGGAACGCATACTGGCCTTTATTTCTCCGGGTTTCTTTTCATAGAAAAATACTGCCGCATCAACGCCGTCGGTATTTTTTATATAGGATACGACTGCATCCGCGTCCTTTGAAGTTCCGCCGTTTTTCTCCATTTCTTCAATGGAAAGCTTTGATACGGCAAGTCTGCCGCCGCATTCAAGGCGCATATTTTTTACCGCCTCCGCAAGCATCTTTGCCTCAACAAAAGTGTGTGAATAAAAAAGTTTTTCCTGTATCTCGGTAAAGGGAATGTTGTAGGTCATAAGCTCCCCTGCCGCTTTCATGGTGAAGGGGCTTGTGCTTGAATGCTTAAAACAGCCTGTATCAAAAATTATTCCCGTATATATGGCATAGGCAATATTTTTATCCATACTGCACCAGCCGTCAAGAAGCCTGTATATAAGCTCGCTTGTTGATGAAGCGTCAGCGTCTACAAAATTCAGTTTCCCGAAATAGGTATTGCTTGCGTGATGGTCTATATTTATTGTATATACCATTTTTACAAGTTTTGAAAATTCCCCAAGTCTGGCCTCGTCTCCGCAGTCAAGGGATATAAAAAGGTCAAAATCATCATTTTCAATATTTCTTAAAGTTTTTTCCGAATATGGTATGGAACTAAATTTTTCCGGTATGTCTTCAAGAAATACATTTACTTTCTTACCCTTTTTCTCAAGGGCCATGGCCATGGCACAGCAGGATGCAACCGCGTCGCCGTCGGGACTTGTATGTCCCGCAACGGCTATGCTGTTACTTTCCTCTATAACTTCGATTATTTCATCAAAGCTGTTATTCATAAAGCTCTCCCTCCCCTACGGGCGGCTCTGAGCTAATCTGTTCAATAAGTTTTGACATTCTTATTCCATATTCAACGGAGTCATCAAGTTTGAACATAAGCTCCGGTGTAATACGAAGATTTATTCTCTCCGCAAGAAGATGTCTTATATATCCTGAAGCGCTTTTAAGTCCCTTCATAACTCCGGCTTTTTCATCATCGTTGCCAAGCACGCTTATATAGACCTTGCAGTATTTTAAATCCTGTGTGGTCTCAACTCTAAGCACTGATGTCATAACGCCTATTCTGGGGTCTTTAAGTTCGCCTCTTATTATATTGGCCAGTTCCTTTGTTATCTCATCGTTAACTCTGGTCATTCTGTTGTTTCTTTTCATAATATCACCTGCCGATTTTTATCTGGGCACTTCAACCATTATGAACGCTTCTGCTATATCGCCTTCTTTAAGGTCATTGAACTTTTTAAATACAAGACCGCATTCATATCCGGCATTAACTTCTTTAACGTCGTCCTTAAATCTCTTAAGGGATTCAAGTTCTCCTTCATAAACAACTATGTTGTCACGAAGCAGACGAACCTTTGCGTTTCTTGTGAATTTTCCGTCCAGTATATAGCTTCCTGCGATGGTACCAACGCCTGATGCCTTGAAAAGCTGACGCACTTCAGCATGGCCGATAACTTTTTCCTCATATACGGGGTCAAGCATACCTTTCATAGCTGCTGTGATATCCTCTATGGCATTGTAGATAACTCTGTAAAGTCTTATATCTACCTTTTCCTCATCAGCAAATGCCTTTGCTGAAGGTTCAGGACGTACGTTAAATCCTATGATGATGGCGTTTGAAGCAGTCGCAAGCATAACGTCTGATTCTGTTACGGCACCAACACCGCCATGGATTATTCTTATTCTTACTTCCTCATTTGAAAGTTTTTCAAGACTCTGCTTAACAGCCTCAACAGAACCCTGTACGTCTGCCTTAACAACGATGTTAAGTTCTTTCATATTTCCTGACTGTATCTGGCTAAACAGGTCATCAAGAGATACTTTCTGAGGTGTTTCCTTAAGCATATCTTTTCTTGACTTAGCTACTACTGATTCCGCAAGCTGACGAGCCTGTTTTTCATTTGCTGCAACGTAGAATGTATCTCCGGCAGCGGGAACTTCTGAAAGACCAAGTATCTCAACAGGCTTTGAAGGCCCTGCTTTTTTAACTCTTCTTCCCTTATCGTCCATCATGGCTCTGATTCTTCCGTAAGCTGCACCTGCAACGATGGGGTCACCTATATTAAGTGTACCTTCCTGTACAAGTACTGTTGCAACGGGTCCTCTTCCTTTATCAAGCTGAGCCTCGATGATAGCTCCTCTTGCAGGCTTATTGGGGTTAGCCTTAAGCTCTTTCATTTCAGCTGTAAGGATTATCATTTCAAGAAGTGTATCTATACCTTCTTTTGTAGCCGCTGAAACGGGAACACATATTGTCTCTCCGCCCCAGTCCTCTGCTACAAGACCGTATTCAACAAGTTCCTGTTTTACTCTGTCAGGGTTTGCTGAAGGTTTATCCATCTTGTTGATGGCAACGATAACTTCAACTCCCGCAGCCTTGGCATGGTTGATAGCTTCAACTGTCTGAGGCATAACACCGTCGTCAGCAGCTACAACAAGTACTGCGATATCCGTTATCTGAGCACCTCTCATACGCATTGCTGTGAATGCTTCATGACCGGGTGTATCAAGGAATGTAATAGGGCTTCCGTTTATCTGTACTGTATAGGCACCGATGTGCTGAGTAATACCTCCGGCCTCTCTGCTTGTTACGTGGCTGTGTCTTATGGCATCAAGGAGAGATGTTTTACCGTGGTCAACGTGTCCCATTACAACTACAACGGGAGGTCTGCTCTCAAGCATTGATTCGTCTTCCTCTTCCTGCTTGAATGCTTCCTCAAATATATCTTTTTCCTTTTCAAGCTCAAATATTACGTTATATTCTTCCCCTACCGAAACAGCAGTATCAAAATCAACACTCTGGTTGATAGCTGCCATTATGCCATTTTTCATAAGGCATTTAACTATTTCAGCACCTGATTTTCCAAGCTTTTCAGCGAGTTCCTTAACTGTAAGGCTCTCGGGTATCTCCATGAATTTTATCTCATCGTCTTCTTCGACAACTTCAGGAGCGGGTGCAGGTGCGGGTTTATTGAAATTCTTATTATTTTTATTGTTGTTCTTATTGTTGTTTTTGTTGTTCTTCTTATTTTTGCCGCCAAAGTTTCCGCCCTGGTCTCCCTGAGCATCATTCTGGCCGTTCCAGTTGTTTTTCTTGTTCTTGTTTTTCTTTTCAAATCCGCTTTCTGCAGCCTTGAAGTTTTTGTCGTTCTTATCGTTTCTGTCATTCTTGGGCTGTTCGTTTTTATGCTCTTTGGCGGGTTTATTTTCTTCTTTGTTTCTTTCCTGAAAGCCGGCCTCTTTAGAAGCCTCCTTACGCTTTTCAGGAGCATTATCTGTAGCGGGTTTGTTTTCAGCCTTTTTAGGCTCTTTTGCTGCTTCTTTCTCACCCATAATAAGTTCTTCCACAAGTGCAGCGTTTTCCTCATCAACAGTTGACATATGGTTATTAACTTCTATGCCAAGGTCCTTTAACTTGTCGATAAGTTCTTTGTTGCTTATATTTAACTGTTTAGCTAATTCATATACACGTTTTTTAGCCAAATATGCCACCTCCATACAGATGGTAATTATTCTGCGATCATTTTTTCGATCTTATCCGCGAATCCCTTATCTCTGACAGCCATTACAGCTCTCTCATCTTTTCCGATCGCATTTCCCATCTCAAATTTATCTCCAAAAACCACTATCTTTTTATTATAAAATCTGGCTGAGTCGCCGAACTTTTTCTTAGTATTATCCGAAGCGTTTTCCGCAACGATAATAAGTTCCGCACTGCCGTCCTTAATAGCGCTTAAAACCCCCGTCTCGCCGGATGCAAGCTTACCTGCTCTCTGGCAGAGACCCATAAACTGAAGCAGTTTCTTATCCATTTATCTGTTCCAGCTCCTCTCTGAGCTTATCATATACCTCAGCGGGCACCTGAGATTTGAATGATCTCTCAAGTCCTTTGGATTTTCTCGCTTTCTCAAGGCATTCCGTACTTGGACATATATATGCCCCTCTGCCTGCCTTTTTTCCTGTTGTATCTACTGAAAACTCACCTTCATCACTTCTTACGATTCTTATGAGTTCCTTTTTATTTTTCATTTCCTGACATCCGGTACATTTCCTTAAAGGAATTTTTCTCTGTTTCATTTAGTACCTCCTGTCTTTTATTCTTCGTCTTCCTCGATATCAAGTTCATCGTAAGCAAGGTCTTCTGTATCGTCGAGGTCTTCCTCATCAAGCTCTATATCGTTTTCAGCCTGAATAAGGTCTTCCTCAGGGAATTCTCCGTCCTCTGTAATGAAGCCTGTTTCCTTAGCCTGTGACTCACTCTTTATATCTATTCTCCAGCCTGTAAGTTTAGCTGAAAGTCTTGCATTCTGTCCTTCTTTTCCGATGGCCAGTGAAAGCTGCTGGTCAGGAACAACTATTCTTGCACTCTGTTCATTAGGGTTAATTGCAACGGCAAGAACCTTTGAAGGGCTGAGTGCGGCAGCGATAAATTCCTTAGGATCTTCGCTCCAGTTTACGATATCGATTTTTTCGCCGCAGAGTTCGTTTACGATAACGTTTACTCTGTAGCCGTTCTGTCCTACGCAGGCACCTACTGCATCTACGTTAGGGTCCTTTGAGTATACGGCAATCTTTGTTCTTGAACCTGCTTCTCTTGCAATGCTCTTTATTTCAACAGTTCCGTCGAATACTTCGGGAACTTCCTGTTCAAACAGACGTTTTACAAGCTCAGGGTGTGTTCTTGAAACATAAATCTGAGGTCCCTTTGTTGTCTGTTTTACTTCGATAACATATACTTTTATTCTATCCATAAACTTGTACTGTTCGCCGGGTATCTGTTCATTGGGAGCAAGGATTGCATCTATTTTTCCAAGCTGAACGATAACGTTTTTCTTCTCTATTCTCTGAACGATACCGATAACAAGTTCCTTTTCCTTTGAGATATACTGGTTGAAAAGTATCTCTCTTTCAGCTTCTCTGAATTTCTGAACAACTACCTGCTTAGCTGTCTGAGCAGATATACGTCCAAAGTTCTTAGGTGTGACAACAAAGTCAACAACATCACCTATCTGATAAACAGGGTTTATCTTTTTTGCCTCCTCGAGACTTATCTGAAGCATAGGGTCCTCAACTTCTTCAACAACGTCCTTCTGAGCATAAACTTCGATATTTCCAGTTTCTCTGTCCATAACTACCTTTATGTTCTGAGATGTTCCGAAATTTTTCTTGCAGGCTGAAACAAGTGAAGTCTCTATGGCTTCGTAAATTACTTCCTCATCTATGCCTTTTTCTTTAACGATTTCCCTTAAAGCCTCCATGAATTCGGCGCTATCCATTTTTTACAAGTCCTCCCTTTTTAGAATATTACCGCAAGTCTTACACTCGCTATATCTTTTTTCTCAAACGACATTACCTTATCTTCTGTCTCAATGGTAACCGTTCCGTCATCGCTGTAGTCTGTAAGTTTTCCGGTATGCTCCTTTGATCCTTCAACGGGTTTATAGAGCTTGATATCAACCATTTCACCGTTAAACTTTATAAAATCCTCTTTCTTTTTAAGGGGTCTGTCGATACCCGGAGAACTTATCTCAAGGAAATAAGCCTGTTCTATGGGATCGTTCTCATCAAGTATCTTTTCAAGAGCCTTGCTTATAAGCTCGCAGTCATCAATGCTCACACCGCCTTCTTTATCTACAAAAACTCTGAGATACCAGTTAGGTCCCTCCTTTACAAATTCAACATCGGCTATCTCGTATCCCATTTCCTCAACAGTGGGTCTGAGCATAGCGTCTAACTTCTTTTCCGTATTTGATGATCCGGACATTTTCCAACCTCCTTTATACATATTCCGGGCAAAAGCAAAGAGTAGGTTTTCACCTACTCTTCTCCCAACATACAATAAATTACATATAGAGTATAACATTGTGCCCCTGTAAATGCAAGCACTTTTTTAAAAAAAGCCCGTTTTTTCAAGGTTTTAAGGAACAAATAATGATTTTAATAAAAGCTTTTATATTTTTATGTCTTAATAAGATTTCCATATATATACATTAATAAACTCATTGCTGAAATTATTATACAATCTGAGTTTTAGTCCCGCCAAGTCTTTTAAATTCTCTTCGCACGAGCACAACCGATACCACAAATGCTATGAAATCAGCTATAGGTCCTGCAAGCAGAACCCCGAAAATACCTAAAAACAGAGGCAGTATCAAAAGCAGAGGTATTAAAAAGAATACCTGTCTTGTCAATGAGAGCAGAAGACCATTCATAGCCTTTCCTATGGCCGTAAAGAAGTTAGACGACAGCACCTGCACACCGTTTACAATAACCATAAATAAAAATATTCTCATAAACAGTACGGCAAATTCAAAATAAAGCTCATCACCGTTTCCAAATAAGGCTATTATATACTGCGGGAAAAATTGAAACAGGCAGAATCCTATGACAGAAACTACAAAATTCCATTTTATCGCCATAGTATACGCTTCTTTTACACGGTCATTTTTCCCTGCGCCAAAGTTAAAGCCTATAATCGGCTGTACTCCCTGGGATATTCCAATGATAACAGATAACAAAATGGCATTCGTTTTCATTACAATACCGCAGGCCGCAAGGGGTATTTCTTTTCCGTATACGGATAAGGCCCCATAGTATGTAAGTGAATTATTTAAAACTATCTGCACAACCGTTATGGCAACCTGATTTATACAGCTGCTGGTGCCCATATAAAAGGTTTTAAAGTTATCACGTATATCCAGCTTAAAGCTCTCTTTAGTAAGTTTTATTGTCTTAAATATCCACAAATATCTAAATGCAATAAAAAATGAAATAAACTGTCCTATTATAGTTGCCAATGCCGCTCCAAACACGCCTAAATCAAAAACAAAAATGAATATCGGGTCCAAAATAGTATTTACTATGGCTCCTGACACCATGCATATCATAGAATATTTAGGTCTTCCGTCAGCACGTATGAGGCTGCTTATTCCGTTTGTAAGTATTAAAAAAGGCATACCTATAAGCGTTATTCCTGCGTACTGCTGAGCGTATGGAATAATTTCATCAGTGGCTCCAAAAATTCTTAAAAGAGGCGTTAAAAACGCTTCGCCTATCACAAGATAAATTGCTCCTGCTATTATCATCATAAGAATGGCGTTTCCTGCAATATGGGCAGCCTGTTTTGGGTCTTTTTTGCCCAGGCATATAGAAAAACGGGATGAACTTCCGATTCCTATTAAAAGCGAAATAGCTAAGCATATTGTTGAAAGCGGATAGGAAACATTCGTTGCTGCATTTCCCAGATATCCTACTCCCTGCCCTATAAAAATCTGGTCTACAATATTATAAAGAGAGCTTACCAGCGTCGCAGTAATGCTTGGTATGGCAAAGCCTTTCAGCAGTTTTGATATTTTTTCATAACCAAGAGGATTTTCCCCGAGAGCAGCTTCACTCATCATCCTCATCCTTCTTTCTTTCCATATTAAGTTCTTTAGCAATCCTTCTGCCGGCTTTCATAAGCACCCTGTCAAAGACTTCCTGCTCTTCCTCACTTATTTCTTCCATAAGCAGTTTTTTTAAATCATCACTGATTTTCCTAAGCTGGCCCGATATTTCAACTGCCTTTTCCGTAGGATAAAGTCGGCAGGTGCGCTTATCTTTATCATAGGCATCCCTAGTTATATAGCCTTTTTTCTCCAATGCCGAAACTGTCCTGACTATATTACTTGGATGCACATAAATACTTTCTATAAGGGATTCCTGCAATATGCCAGGACAATCACATATTTTTAAAATATATAAATACTGGCTGCTGTTTATCCCGAATTGGGCAAACTGATTATCCAGGTATACTTTAGAAAATCTATCCGTTACTGATAGCCATTTCAATATATTCATAACTGTTCCACCTTTCTGCAATAATAAATATATCACTATTTGCGTGCGCACGCAATAATATTGATTTTATATCTTTTTAGATAATAAAAAGCGTACTGCCATAAATCTTATGACAGTACGCTTTTATCAAAACAGTCAAATTATCTGTAAATTATTTCGCTTCTCTTAGGACCGTTTGAAACTATAGTTATAGGGAATCCTATTTCTTTTTCTATGAACTCAACATAGTCTCTTGCTTCCTTAGGAAGCTCCTCATATTTTGTGATTCCTCTGAGGTCGCATTTCCATCCGGGAAGATATTCAAGTACGGGTTTTGCCTTTTCAAGCATAGGTGTAACAGGGAATGATTTTGTTACTTTTCCGTCTATTTCATATCCTACACAAACGGGTATAGTATCAAGATATCCAAGTACGTCTATTGCTGTAAGGGCAACATCTGTAGCTCCCTGAAGCATACATCCGTAACGTGTTGCAACACAGTCAAACCATCCCATTCTTCTGGGTCTTCCTGTTGTTGCTCCGAATTCTCCGGCGTCTCCGCCCCTTACTCTGAGTTCCTGAGCTTCATCGCCAAATATCTCACTTACAAATGCTCCGGCACCTACAGCGCTTGAATAAGCCTTTGTAACTGTAATTACTTTTTCTATCTTATGAGGAGGAAGTCCTGCTCCTACTGCTCCGAATCCTGCAAGAGTAGATGAAGATGTTGTCATAGGATAGATACCGTGGTCAGGGTCTTTAAGGGCTCCGAGCTGGCCTTCAAGAAGAATGTTCTTTCCTTCCTTAACGGCGTTAAAGAGGAATTCTTCTGTGTTGGCAATATAGGGCTCTACAGCTTCCTTATATGACATTACCTCATCAAAAATCTTCTGAGGGTCAAGTTTAGGCATATGATAGAGATTTTCAAGAAGTACATTCTTTATCTCGCATGCTGCTTCTATTCTTTCCTTAAGTATTTCAGGATAGAAAAGGTCGCATATCTGTATACCTGTCTTAGCATATTTATCTGAATAGAAAGGTGCAATACCGCTCTTTGTTGAACCAAACTGCTTATTTGCAAGTCTTGCTTCCTCATATGTATCAAAATCAACATGATAAGGCATAAGTATCTGTACTCTGTCAGAAATCATTATCTTAGGATCTTTAATTCCGCTTTCCTTTATATAGTTTAATTCCTTGATGAAATAAGGAATGTTGAAAGCCACACCTGTTCCGATAATATTTACTGTGTTTTCATTGAATACACCTGAAGGCATCTGATGAAGCGCAAATTTACCGTAATCATTGATTATTGTATGTCCTGCGTTGCTTCCGCCCTGAAATCTTATTACTATGTCAGCGTCAGCCGCAAGCATATCTGTTATTTTACCTTTACCTTCATCGCCCCAGTTGGCTCCTACTATTGCTTTGATCATATCGATACACTCCTGTTTGATATATAATAATAAAATCAACTTACACCTTATTATAAGCTATACTTATACCAAAGTAAAATAAGTTTTTTTTATATTATCCATAAGCATATTTATACTATTGCAGATATCCACAAAAATACCCTGTATATTTTTAAAATATACAGGGTACAAAACATCTATTAATTAAACTCTTACTGCTTCTCCATTTTCTTCAAGCAGGTCTTTGTTTTCCAAAAGTACGGGTATTACATAGCCTTCCACAAACTCTTTTGTCTGCTCAGGAGCTCTGCCCACAAAGTTCTTGGGCTCCATAATGGCATTGAGTTCCTCTATTGTAAGTCCAAACATAGGGTCTGCAGCTATACGCTCAAGAAGGTCATTTTTCTTGCCTTCCATTTTAACAGTCTTTCCGGCTTCCATTGAATGCTGACGTATTCTTTCATGAAGCTCCTGTCTGTCTCCACCCTTCTTTACGGCATCCATCATTATGTTTTCTGTTGCCATAAAAGGAAGCTCATTCATAAGGTGCTGTTCAATAACCTTAGGATATACAACAAGGCCGTCAACAACATTTCTATAAAGAATAAGTACTGCATCAATGCAGAGGAATGCTTCGGGCACTGATATTCTCTTATTTGCAGAGTCATCAAGTGTTCTTTCAAACCACTGTGTTGAAGCTGTAACGGCAGGATTTATAGCATCTGCAATTACATATCTTGAAAGTGAACCTATTCTTTCACTTCTCATGGGGTTACGTTTATAAGCCATAGCTGATGAACCAATCTGATTCTTTTCAAAGGGCTCTTCAATTTCTTTAAGATGCTGTAAAAGTCTTATATCATTACTGAATTTATATGCGCTCTGTGCAATACCAGCCAGTACATTAAGTACCTGAGAGTCCAATTTTCTGGGATAAGTCTGTCCTGATACTTTAAAGTAATCCTTGAATCCCATTTTTTCTGTAATTCTTCTGTCAAGCTCACGGCATTTTTCGTGGTCGCCTTCAAAAAGCTCTAAGAAGCTTGCCTGTGTTCCTGTTGTACCCTTTGAGCCAAGAAGTTTAGCCTTGCTTATCTGGTGGTCAAGGTCCTCAAGGTCCATCATAAGGTCCTGAAGCCATAATGTTGCTCTCTTTCCAACAGTTGTTGTCTGCGCTGCCTGGAAGTGGGTAAATCCAAGGGTAGGCATATCTTTATATTTCATGGCAAAGGCTGAAAGCTCATTTATTACGTTTATAAGACGTTTTTTTACAAGCTTCATGGCTTCTGTCATTATTATTATATCCGTATTATCTCCAACATAACAGCTTGTTGCTCCAAGATGGATTATGGGCTTTGCAAGAGGAGCCTGAAGGCCGTAAGCATATACATGGCTCATAACGTCATGTCTTACTTCCTTTTCTCTGGCCTCGGCATCAGCATAATTTATATCATATATATGCTCCTTCATCTGAGCTATCTGCTCATCAGTAATGTCCAGACCAAGCTCCTTTTCCGTCTCAGCAAGCGCAATCCAAAGCTTTCTCCAAGTGGAAAATTTATAATCAGCAGAAAAAAGATATGACATTTCATCGCTGGCATATCTAAGATTTAAAGGACTCTCATATTTATTCTTCATTTTTCTACTCCTTAAATATAAATTTAGTCGGTTTGTCCTAAGTTATGTAAAATTTACAGTCCTCAGCATACTACCGCATGTAAAGACAAATATTATCTTAACATATATATTTATTTTTTTAAATACCAAAAATGAACAAAAAGAAACCCCGACGCCGAGGCGTCGGGGTAAAAATGAGCGATTAGAGAGTTTCAACTAATGCCTGGATTCTTGTAGCTGCCTGTTCGAATGAAACAGCCTGCTGTTCGATTTCGATCTTAAGGCTCTTGATTCCAAGCTCATTAAATTTCTTAAGGTAGATAGGATAGTCAAATTCTTCGGGCTCGCAGAACTTCATCTGGCAAAGGATAACTGCGTCAGCCTTTGTTTCGTTAACCATGTCAACAAGCATCTGTGTTCTGCCTTTTTCACGGTCTGTAAGAAGTGAACATCCATACATGTTCTTTGTCCACTGCATAGCAAGTCTTTCAAGAACTGTGCCGCCTTCTGTAGGAACGTCAGCTCTGAACTGTCTGCTTTCCTGAGCAAGGTCATCAGCAACAACAGCAACTTTGTTGTCAACGAGAACCTGAAGAAGTTCGTTGGGCTCAGCCATGATACCTGTAAGGATAACTTTCTTGCCATCCCAAGGCTGTACGGGCATAGCCTTTAATTCAGCAATGATTTCTTTAACAACTGCTGTGTGTTTAGCTTTGTCCATGAAGAAACCAGCTTTGATTACAGCATGACGTTTGATGGGATCGATAACCTGAGGATAATCTGCAGCAACTTTGCAGAACTCTCTCATTACAGCACGATGCTCGTTGTAAACAGCGATTGCTTTATCGATAGCTTCGTCTGTGATCTTTTCGCCGAAGATTTCTTCAAGCTGATCTTTAACAAGCTGATATTCTGTTGCAAGGAATTTTGTTGATCCTTCAACAATTACGTTCTGAGGATGTACGAACTGGATTGAAGGGCATTTGCCTTTCCATTTCTGTCCCATACATTTAAGTGTATCGCAAGGAGCTGAGAAAATAACTGCTTCAAGTCCGTCGTAAACGCCGTTGCACTCAAGCTCCATAACTGACTGCATGATTGAGCAAGCAAATGCAGGAAGATATGTACGTGCTTTAGAAACTTCGATCTGTCCACCCCAGCATCCGATAGGTAAACGGCCTGCTGCGTAAACGATTTCTTCAGGTGTGTAAACGGGAACCATACCTACAGCGCCCTTACCTGTTTCTGCTTTATAATCTTCCATTGCTTTTTTAGGATTAGCTGCAATTGCCTGTAATTCGCTGATTAATGTATCTACTTTACTCATTATAAACCCCTCCTTAGTTTGCTGCTTCCTGTTTGTTCTGTTCCATAATTTCAGCTAAAGCCTGAACACGTGTCTCATACTGAGCAGGTGAGAACGCACGAGGGTCAGCCTGGTCTCCGTCGAAACTTACATAAGGAACGCCAGTTCTCTCTTTAACAAGTTCAGCTTCTTCGACATTAAGGAAGTCCATAAGTTTACAGCTTCTGTTAAGGTGGTATAAAGCACCGTCACAATGAGTAGTTTCAATTGCAGTACTGATAACGTCAACCTTGTTTGCAAGGTTTGTGTTAGAATACATCTTTGAGTATCCAGCAGCCATTCCTTCAAGGTCGCCAACTTCATAGTGGATTGACCAAGCGCCGGGATATGTTGAACCAACCATGTTTGCACCAAGAGCTTTAAGAGGCTTTGATGTAGCGCCAAGGTAAGGCCATACAGCGATACCTTCCCATAATACACGGTAGTTTTCTTTCTCGCCTTTGAATGTTGATGTGCCGTTCTTTACATGCTCAGCAAGTTCTTCATAGAGTTTGTTGAATGTAACTTCTGTATCATGTTTTGATCTAGCACAAACGATAAGTCCCATGTAGTTGAACATATCGAAACCGTTCATAGGTGAAGGCATGTTAGCGCACATAGCCATAGCTCTGTCCCAAGCTGCTACTGAACGCTGTGTCTGTTCCTGAACCTTAACGAATTTTTCATAGTCGAAAGGTTTGCCGCAAACTTCCTCGAGCTGTTTGATGCAGTACTTGAACTGATCAACGATGTACTCTTTGCAGTGTTTAGCAACGGGCATAATGTGGTTGTAAGGAACGTCGATTACGATGTAAGGAACGTTAAGTTCAACTGCAAGGTTTTCATACCATTTAAGAAGTGTATTACAAATGTTGTTACATGTAATTACAAGATCGGGAATAGGCATTCTAGGTGCAGGACAGTCCTTAAGAGCTTCAGGTGTAACGCCTGTTAAAGCTTCTTCTTTAAGGAGTTCCATGTAACCTAAGTTTACTCTTGAGTAAGCACAAAGGTCTACATCGTATCCTTTACCTTCTGCTATGTTAATGATTGTTTCAGCATATTTCTTTGCGCTGATAGCAGCTGCATGGTTTTCAGGATAAAGCATTATGATATCCATAACTTCGCAGAATTCTGCGGGTGCAATTGATGATGACCAGCAAACAAGCTGTCCATTTTCATGTGCATTGTAAGAATCGGAATAAGCCTTTTCCTGGAAATAACCCAACAACTGTTTAGAAGTCATTGTACTGAAATCTACTGCTTCGCTCATGTTAAAATCCCTCTTTCTTTTTATCTTTTTATTTTTTCATAGCTTTTAAAGCGTCCTCATATGCAAAAAGTGCAGCACCAAGAGCGCCTGCTACCTGTGGATGTGGAGCAACTATTACTTCCTGTTTTAATTCTTTGCTGATAGCACGAACTACACCAGCATTCTGAGCAACACCACCGCTCATAACTACATCAGGAGTAACTCCTCCTCTGTGTGCCAGACCGCAAGCCTTAACGGCTACTGATGCGTGAACTCCGGCAATAATGTTTTCTTTTGCTGTGCCCTGTGACAGCTGAGAAATAACTTCTGACTCAGCGAATACTGTACAAGTACTGCTTATTGGAGCGGCTTCTGTAGCTTTAGCATCATAATCCTGCATTTCTGAAATTGTTACCTCAAGAACTCTAGCCATAACATCAATGAAACGGCCTGTTCCGGCAGCACATTTGTCATTCATAAAGAACTGGCTAACTCCGCCTCTCTCATCAAGCTTAATAGCTTTAGCATCTTGTCCGCCGATATCAATGATTGTTCTTGCGCTGGGAACCAGATGATAGATACCTTTAGCGTGGCAGCTTATCTCGCTGACCTGTCTGTCGGCCTGTTCAAATGAAAATCTGCCGTAACCTGTAGCAACTATCTTAGCCATATCCTCGATTCTAAGACCGCTTTCGCTTAAAGCCTCCTCAAGAACACGCTGAGGTCCTGATGAACCTGTACCGAGCTGAACAACTTTCTCCACAACAACGCGGATACCGTCTTCAAGAATAACTACTTTTGATGATGCAGAACCTACGTCAACACCCATGGTGTACATAATAAAAAAACCTCCTCCAGTTAATAACCGCCAAGCAATTGATTAATCCCAGTTAAGGCACTACGCTTGTTAGCGCAAATGTATCCTTATAAACCGTAAGTTCCTCGCAAAATACGGTTTATATGTTGCCTAAAGCGATTTTTTATAAGAGTACATAAATCTACAAAATATATACTCTACAATATATTTTAATCATTTGATTATTAATTGTCAATCAAATAAAAGTGAAATGTAGCCGAATTTTAATATAAAATTTTGACTATAATTAATACGAATGTCTTGGATATTGTTTACAATAGCCTATTTTGTATAAAATCACTACCATTATTTTGGAACCATTGTAAACTCTGGCTTTCAGCCATATTAAAAACGTATTTTAGGCCTGTTTTTTTCTAAAATATATGTATTATCGTGTACTTTTTTAACTAATAAAATATAAAAAACTAATATATTGTATTTCCAACATTCTCTTTAACAGATTAAAGTTTTTTTAACAAATTTGAAGCCTGTCAAAGTCCATTTATTTTATTCAGTATACTAGTTTTCAGCAGGCATCATATTTACATTTTAACGCTGCCTAAGCAGATGCTTAATATTCTGACTGCCTCAGTAAGACAAATTTTATTGTCCCTGAAAACTGCTTTGGTACATCCCCTATTATGTGATTATATATTTTATTTATTAATGTATGTTAATATATTTCCGTTAAAAGCCGACATTTTTACACACATGAAAAACAGGGAACCGTAAAACGGTTCCCTGTAAAATATAGGCTATATTATTCTCCTTTGTATTCAGGATGCTCGTTGAGGAACTTTCTGTTTTTCTTGAATCCGATTGTAAGGAAAGGAAGAACGATAACGAAAATCCCGATTGTACCACAGTAGCTGTAACCATATTTGATAACGTTTGTAAGACCTACTGTTGAGAAGAGCATAACGATAACGCTTACGAGTAAAGCGATGATGAAAGCGCTCTTTCTTGAATCCATTGTCTGGAATACTTTGATACTATTCTGGAAACGAGGAATAAGTCCGTAGATTGATGTAACAGCTGTTGAAATGAAGCACATGCAAAGAGCGATAGCGTAGCAAATAGGAAGAGCTGCCATACCTGTCTGCTGAGCAACATAAAGTGTAGGAACAGCTGTGTTACCTGTTGCAAGGTAGCTGTCTGCGCCTGTGTCATACCAAGCAAGAAGCATTACTGTACTAAGAGCAAGTGCAACACCGTTCATGATCATACCGATAACTGCAGCCTTTGTACAAGCTTTTTTGTTCTTAAGTACAACTGATGTACCGATGATAGCAGGAACAACAACGCACTGGAAACCAGCATAGTTGAATACACGCTCAACAACTTTGAATGCTGTACCTGTTGAAGGCATCTCTGAGTAAACCTGAGCAATTCCTTCGGGTCTTATAACGATACCAGTAATGTAGATGATACCGATAGAAATAAGAATGATGATTGACATAACACCTGATGCTTTAGCAACAAGGTTAGCACCGAACATAACAAGGAGGATAGTAAGGATTGTAACGATTACTATACCTACCATGTAAGGAACGCCGTACTGTGCGAAAAGTTCTCCGGCACCAGCGAAACATGCTGAAACTGCACAGATAACAATAACATAGAAATAAATCTCAAAGAGTATCTCAAGTTTCGTATAAGGAGCAAACAGGTGGCAGAATACTTCTTTGTAGTTTGTATATCCTGTTGTGTTTGCCATGATCATAACTTCTCTAAGAACGAATCCGAGAAGGATCATTGCAGCTGCTGCCATAATAGGAGCATACCAGCCGAACTGTACGAAGTACTGTGTAGCCTGGTTACCAGAAGCGAAACCGCCGCCGGCGTGTGATCCAAACCATACAGAAGCAATTGAGAAACATGTACCTAATGATACTTTTTTACTTACATCACTTGACATTTAATTCACACCCCATTTTATTAGATTTTAAAGGATCAAATTACACCGATAGTTAATTAAACAGTCAACTGATATAATATGTATGTACAATTCCTGACTATTTATTAACCTTCGGCAATACAGCTTTACTCTGAAGATGGCCATCCGCTTTTCAGCTGTTTATATACACGGGAACCCTGCCCCGCATATTGAACTTTAGTTAAGCATAATAATATGGCATAAGTTCAATACATATAGATAATAGCCTATCGTTAAGATTTTTTCAATCGGCTAATTTAACAAAAATACATCATTATAATACAACCCAGGAACTTCTTGTGATTTTTTTTGTAAGTTTTGCACTATTTCAGTCATTAAATATCTACTTTTCATACATTTTATATACTAAAATCATATCTCCATTATACCACAACTGTCGTCATACAAGTCTCAGCTAATTTTTTCGCTTTTTCTCTTATAATATTCTGCCGCTAATAATATATTTCTATTTTTTCTCTAATATTACAGTTAAATTTCAATTCTTAAGAAAAGTATAAGTATATTGACTTTTCTGTCTACAAACCGTAAACTAAAATTAAATCTACAACATATAGACCATAAGGATGTGATGCCTATGATAAGCCGTATGACAGAAGCCGAAGAAAAGCTTGCCGACATCATCTGGTCAAATGAGCCCATTGCTTCTAAGGATCTTATAAGTGTATGTTCTCAAAAACTGGACTGGAAAAAATCTACAACCTATACTCTTCTCAAAAGGCTTGAAGATAAAAAAATATTTAAAAATGAAAAAAGCGAAATAACTTCACTTGTTACTAAAAATGATTATCTGGCTCAGCAGGGCTGTAAATTTATTGACACTGAATTCGGCGGTTCACTCCCCGCTTTCATATCAGCCTTTACAAAAAAGCGAAAGCTGACCAAAACAGATATCATAAGTATCAAAGAAATGATCAAAAATTTTGAGGAGGTAGAATAATGGAAAATGTTCTTTCTTCCTTAATAGGTCTGACAATAGGAGGTACATTCCTAATACTTGCTGCTTTCATTATCCGTACACTGTTTAAAAGAATACCGGGAATTTTTATGTACTTGATATGGATAATAGTTTTTATAAATCTTGTATGCCCGTTTTCTTTCAAGGTTCCCTATGAAGGCAGGTCAGACATATTTAATATACAGACCATTTCATCCGAAAAAACAGACGTTCAAAACGAAAATTCGATTGAGTTGTCAGACCAGGCATATAACGAAACCGTTGATAAGCCATTTATATATGAACATATTTTTGAAGCAATATGGCTTTGCGGTACAGCTGTAATTCTCCTTATAAATGTTTTCAAAATCTATTCATTAAAAAACAAGCTTAGGTTTTCTGAAAATTTATATGACAATGTATATGAGAATAAAAATATATCCGTTCCTTTTGTTACCGGATGGGTATCACCTAAAATATATATACCGTCAAACATTGATGAAAGCGAAAAGGAATATATAGTTCTTCATGAAAAGATACATATAAAGCATAAGGATAACTACATTAAAACAGCTGCATATATAATTCTTGCCATACACTGGTTCAACCCTTTTGTCTGGGCAGCCTATACTATGTTTTCGGAAGATATTGAAAGATTTTGCGATGAGTCTGTAATTAGAATTCTTGGTAAAGAAATAAAGAAAAATTATTCCTTTACCCTTTTGAAAATGGCATCGGACAAATCTGTTTTTGATTCAGCAGTTTTAGAGTTTGGTGAAAATGCAACTAAACGAAGAATATCAAATGTTCTTAAATATAAAAAGCCAACTTTTATAGTTACCGCAGCGGCAGCAGCAGCCCTTTTGTTTGTAGGATGCGGAGCATTTTTAACCCCGACCTCTACTGATGAATCAGTTAAAATCGAAAGTATAGTTCCTTCCGGTTTTGTGGAATTGGAATGTGAAATACCTTTTAACACTGACTTTTCTACTGATACATACGATTTCAGTGTAAGTCTTCCTGAAGAAGCCGCAGAATACTGCACTCTGGAGTACTATGATGACAGCTATCCTATATGTCTTATTAAATTCAACAAAGGTGAAAATGTTGGAAATATAGGTATGTTCTCATTCTTCAGCGAAGAAGAGTATGATGCAATGGACCCTTCTCAGATGCCCGTACCTACAGAGGTTTTCAGAAAAGACGGCATAGTTATTGCATTCAACGGTGTTCAGGATTCGGTTTTTGAAATTGGCACAGAGGAAGCAAAAATCGTTGAAAATTATCATTCAGCTGTTTCCGAAGTTCTCAAAACAGTTGAATTTTCAAAAATCAATTAATAATGGGAGGTAATATTATGAAATCATCAAAGAAAACACTTATCACAGCAATTATCGCAGGAAGCCTTTCCGTATCAGCCATCGCTGTTGCAGAGCCTGTAATACAGGATATATCAGCAAAATTTAATCCGGAAATTAAATACACTCTCAACGGCAAAGAGATTATGGAAGGCAAAGGAGCCCTTGTATATGAAGACAGAGTATATATTCCTGTAAGAGATGTATCTGAGTCTCTTGGAATAAATGTAGACTATAAAGACAATACAGTTATTTTGGAACAGGCTGAACCTTCTATCTTTGTAGAAAAATCAGCATCAATAAAATATAATGGCAAAGATTACGTTTTAAAAGCTGCTTTCCCTGAGGAAATAGCTGATTATGTAACCTTAGAAGCTGCAGAAAATATGTGCTTAGTAAAATTTGATAAAGACGGCAAAACAGCTAACATCGGTTCATTCACATTCTACACTGAAGAAGAATATGACGCTATGGACCCCACTCAGATGCCTGTACCCACAGAAGCTCTCAGACAGGACGGCATTGTAATCGGATTTACAGGTGTCCAGGATTCAGTTTTTGAAGCCGGTACAGAAGAAGCAAAATTAGTAGAAGATTATCATTCTAAGACAGCAGATATTCTTAAAACAGTTAAACTCGCTTAAGTTAAATTAAAAAAAGTCCCTCTTAATTTAAGAGGGGCTTTTTTATTTTCATATTTTTATACTATGTTTTTTTCTTAAAATTTCAACCATATTTACAATAACTTCTGCTTCTTCATCACTTAGGTCAGTAATGTCAACAACACGCTTTTTTTCAAGTCCCAGTAAATAATCGGTTGTAACTCCAAATACAGCTGCCATCTTTATTAAAACATCGTATGATGGATATCTGATTTCAGTTTCATAGGCAGAAATCATAGCCTTAGACACTCCTACTCTTTTTGCCAGTTCATCTTGTGTCATATGCTTTTCCTGTCTCAGCTTTTTAATATTTGTTCTAAAATCGACCATTTTCGTCACCAGCCTTTACAAATAGTGTATAGATAGTATATTTGCTATAGGTTGATTTTATTTATAATAATAGTTGACTATATTATCCATAAAGCTATAATATAATTAGGTGGTGATGTTAAAAAATGGCATATCATAAATATAAAAACAAATCTGGAGGATATTATCGTCACAGAAACAGAGGCGGTAAATACTCCACAACTCCAGGATGTCTGGTTTCACTATTGTCATTGGCTGCATCTATATTAGCAGTTACTGCGGCAGTTATTTCTATCTTCTAAAATCTTTTAGTAAATTTTTAAGATTGTATCGTCCGTGTTGTTTATTTTCTGTCTAATCAAAAGGAGATTTTTAAATGAAAAAATTTTTTGCTTGTATTTTATCTTTAAATTTATTATTTACCAGTGTTCCTGTATATGCCCACAGCGGACGTACTGATTCATCCGGAGGCCACCACGATTATAAAAATGTAAGCGGCTTAGGTTCTTATCATTATCATCATGGCTATGGACCCCATCTTCATCCTAATGGAGTATGCCCTTACAGCAGCTCTTCAGCTTATAGCTCTTCCAGTCAGAGCTCAAGTTCTTCCGGCAGCTCATATACTTACAAACCTAAAACAGAAGTTACTTATCTTGGAACAGCATATAAATCTTCTATTACAGCATATATCGACGGATATTATATACCGACTATAGATTATAACGGCAATACATATGTAATTGCTGAAGACTTAAACAATTATGGTTTTGACGTTGAGTGGGTTTCCGAAGAAAGAGCTTTAAAAATTAAAGCCAACCCTTACAAAGCTAAAGGACAGGCTTCACCGTCATTAACACAGAATTCATTTAATGTTATAAAAAGTGATATTAAGGCTTTATATTATAATGGTACAACTAACGAGTATGTAGAAGTTGCATCATATAATATCGGTGGAAAAACGCTTATCAATGTGACAAATATAGGTTCTAGATATTTAGACACCCAGACAAATACTCTCTGGATAATTTTATAATTTAAATATACATATAAAAAGCACTTCCTTACGGAAGTGCTTTCTTAATATCAAATTATTTAGCATCTACTTTAGAAATGTAGCTGATGAGGTCAACTACTTTGTTGCTGTAGCCCCACTCATTGTCATACCAGCTTACAAGTTTTACAAAGTTATCGTTAAGTGCGATACCTGCTTTTGCATCAAAGATTGATGTATGAGGGTCTCCAAGGAAGTCGCTTGATACTACATCATCTTCTGTGTAGTCAAGGATGCCCTTAAGTTCATTTTCTGATGCTTTCTTTACTGCTGCTTTGATTTCCTCATATGTTGCGGGTTTCTCGAGTCTGCATGTAAGGTCTACTACTGATACGTCGATTGTAGGTACACGGAAGCTCATTCCTGTAAGTTTTCCGTTAAGTTCAGGGATTACCTTGCCTACAGCTTTAGCTGCGCCTGTAGATGAAGGAATTATATTTGCAGAAGCAGCACGTCCGCCTCTCCAGTCCTTCTTAGAAGGTCCGTCAACTGTTTTCTGTGTAGCAGTTGTTGAGTGTACTGTTGTCATAAGTCCTTCAACAATACCAAAGTTGTCGTGAATAACTTTTGTAAGAGGAGCAAGGCAGTTTGTTGTACATGATGCGTTTGAAATAACGTTCATATCTTTTGTATACTTATCATTGTTTACGCCCATAACAAACATAGGTGCATCAGCTGAAGGAGCTGAAATGATAACTTTCTTTGCGCCGCCTTTAAAGTGAGCTGAAGCTTTTTCTGTTGTTGTGAAAAGACCTGTTGACTCAACAATATATTCTGCGCCGGCTTCTTTCCAAGGAATTTCAGCGGGGTCCATAAGTGCATAAACAGTAATTTCTTTTCCGTTTACAACAAGTTTTCCGTCTTTTTCGCTGACTTCGCCCTGGAAACGTCCCTGAGCTGAATCATATTTCATCATATAAACCATATAGTCAACGCTGATAGCAGGGTCATTGATAGCAACTACCTGAACATCATCTCTTGTAAGAGAAGCACGGAGAACAAGTCTTCCGATACGACCAAAACCGTTAATACCAACTTTTACCATAATTATTCCTCCTAATTAGTATTGTTTTTAAAGAACCAAAAACATAATAAAATTAATATAGATTAAAAATCTGTGTTTTCGGATTTCCATATAAAAAAATTATAGCACATATTGGAAATATATAAAACCATTTATTTATAAAAATTTGTTTATAATATGATAAAATGCCCCACTGTTTATCTAATTATACTTGTATGAAAGAATAAAATAACATAAAATATTAACTGAGGTGATTATATGTTTTTTATAATGGGAATAACCGAAGGACGAAAAAGATTTGACCAGCTTTTCAGTATAATATGCCCTTTCTGCTCAAATGCGGGAAAAGCTGTAGTATATATGACATATACATGTTTAAGCCTGTTTTTTATACCTGTTTTTAAATGGAACAGACAGTATTATGTTGAAATGGAGTGCTGCGGCACATTATATACGTTAAATGAAGAAAAAGGCAGACAAATAGCATCGGGAAAAGATGTAATAATAACGCCCTCTGATTTGACTCCTGTTAATTACGGTACATATGAAAAAAGGTGTCCTGAATGTGGAAGCGTAGTTGACAGAAGTTTTGACTACTGCCCAAGATGCGGAAAAAAGCTCTAATAATGGAGGCAAAGTAATGGGATTTGAAGATTTTCTAATTTTTAATATGATAAATAAAGAAAAGGATAAAAAGGAAAAGGACGGATTCAACGATATATTTGATGATATCTTTGACAATGATAATAATGAAGAAAATAAGGATTTCTGATTAGATAAGGATATGTACGAAGCCCGTATGTTCTGGGCTTCAAAATTTAATATATTATTTAATCGTTAAGACAGGCACTGATTTTTTTAAGTGCCTTTTTTTCTATTCTTGAAACATAGGAACGTGATATTCCAAGCATAGCTGCTATTTCTCTCTGGGTTATTTCTTCTCCGCCATAAATGGCATATCTCATTGTTATTATTTCTCTTTCTCGCTCATCAAGTACTTCTTCAATTTTTTGTATCATACGCATTATATCTATTCTGTCACTGACTTCATCAGGTACCGGGTCATCATCGGATTTGACCATATCCATTACGGTTATTTCGTTTCCGTCAAAGTCGTGGCCTACCGGGTCCTGGAGAAACATATCATTGCTGTATTTTTTTGAACTTCTTATATACATTAATATTTCATTTTCTATACACCTTGCGGCATAGGTCGCAAGCCTTACGTTTTTATCGGCATTGAATGAATCGATTCCCTTTATAAGGCCTATGGTGCCTATAGAAATAATATCATCAAAGTCAACCGAAGCTATCCTTCCCGATGACGTATATTTTTTAGCCACATGGGCCACAAGTCTCAAATTATGCTCGATAAGTATATTTCTGGCGTCAGTATCTCCGTTTTTATATTTTTCAATGCATTCCGATTCTTCTTCTTCGCTAAGTGGTTTTGGGAAAGATGCGCATGTTCCACGGAAGAAAGAGGACAATTATATTCACCCCTCAAAGCGGCGGTCTTTTATATTCTATGCTTCACATACCAAAATGGTGCAGAATTTTTTATTTTTTCAAATAAATATATTCAAGGTTTTTATATTATTTTAAAAAATATGTTGAAAATCAATTTAATTACCCTTACTATCTTATCATCAGGCCTGATAGTAAAAATAATTATATTGGAGGGCATAAATTTGAAAATAGAAAACTTCGAAAATATAACAATCGCATATATGCGCAGAATAGGAAAATACGGTTATGAAAATACATTGCTGATGGAAAAATTTAAAAACCATCTGAAAGAACACAATCTATTTAATGAAGATACAGTTATTTTAGGAATAGCTTTAGACGACCCTAAAACAACGGCTCCCGGTAACCTCAGATATGATGTTGGAGTTATTATAAATGAAAATGACAACATAAATCTGGACACAATAAAAATAGATACCGGAAAATATGCTGTCTTTGAAATCCCCCACACTGCTGAGGCTGTCTCCGATTTCTGGCAAAATATAGGGGACCTTTTATCATCATTGGAAACAGATTTTAAAAAGCCGGTTATAGAAAGATATTCAGCGCAAAAAATATCTCAGCATTTATGTGAATTCTGCATACCGCTTAAGTAATCAAAACTACCCGCTTAGCGGGTAGTTTGCTCTGCCCTATAAGGGCATGATA
>ERZ791934.111-NODE-111-length-102869-cov-9.413426_pt1 | contig 102869 bp, 81 predicted proteins | sample MGYA00510125_ERZ791934 | MGnify/ENA primary metagenome ERZ791934 (study PRJEB30046, sample SAMN00993240) | human gut metagenome | study: EMG produced TPA metagenomics assembly of the A metagenome-wide association study of gut microbiota in type 2... | reverse complement strand
CTTAGGCCGCGTATTTTGCGGCCTTAGTACCGCTGCGTGTTTATCCGAGCGAAAGTGTCCCCTGTAAGGATTCCTGCACGGCTGGCGCAGGGGGAAGAAAATCCAAGCCGGCTGTCAGCCCCGAAAACAGGGGCCGGAGGGGACAGGGGGTATGGGCGAAGTTTGAGTTTATTACATTAAAAAATACGGTAATTAGAAAACTTATACGCCAGGTAATATGATGTGGAAATAAAGATGGTCGAAATAATCGATTTGAATAATCCCACCGCTGTAGCGGCTCCATACTGCGCATCAATAAGACCCAGCCTGTAAATAAAAGTATCCAGAATATCTCCGCTCTCATAGACTGCTTTTGTATACAAATTAAATACCTGATCAAAGCCTGCATTCAAAATATTGCCAAGGCTTAATACCATCATAAGTACGACGATCCCCCTTATTCCGGGAAGTGTAATATGCCATATCTGCTGCAGGCGGTTGGCACCATCTGTTTCTGCAGCCTCATATAAACTGGTATCCACTCCCACTATAGCCGCCAGATATACAATTGCATTATATCCGAAGGTTTTCCAGATATCTGTTACAATTAAGGTTCCTTTGAAATACCTGTTATCTCCTAAAAAGAAGATGCTTTCCCCACCCAGGGAATTTATAATCCCATTAACGATTCCGGAGCCCGGAGATAACAAATCTATGAATATTCCGCCCAAAACCACCCATGATAAAAAATATGGGAGATATACCACCGTCTGGATCGTCTTTTTAAATTTAATATGACGAACTTCATTCAGCAATAATGCAAAAACAACCGGAACTAAAAGGCCGAGCACAATTTTCCATGCGGCAATAATAACAGTATTAACCATTGCCTGTTTAAACCCCGGCAGGGAAAATACATAGGTAAAGTTATCTAACCCAATCCATTCCTGATTTCCGAACATACCTTTACTCGGGATAAATTTTTGAAAGGCAATGACAAGTCCCGCCATTGGCACATAATTAAAAATAATTATTAATATTATCCCGGGAAAAAGCATCAAGTGAAGAGGAAATTCTTTTCTGAATTTGGCTAAGGAGTATTTGCTGCTTTTACGGTTCACTTTTTCACCTCTCATAGCTTTTCAACGATTAGCTGCCGGCAAAGAGCTAAGGATGTACAGCTCTTTGCCGCAGCGTAACCTGATATATTTCACTAAAGTTTTTATTTATTGGAGGAATACCATTCGTTAACCTCTGCGGTCATGTCATTGCCGCCGGCATTTTTCCATTCCTCAACCACCTTGTCAAACGCATCTATCTTTTCCTGGCCTGAAATAATCTTAAGGAAGGTCTGATCCAGCATATCGTCCAAGGTTGACTTTTTGGCAGTCATGACCTCGCCGGGTGCTGAAACGAATTTATTATATACAGGCGCCGCATTTTCAGGATCCTGATATTTTAACAGGATACTCTGGCCGCCCTCTTCACCGAATACGCCAAGCCATCCCCACATGGAGTCATCGCCCTGCAGGGCCTTATAGCAGTACTCCCACATGGAATACTGTTCCCCTGTCAAGTCCCCGGGTTCTCCTGTTTTTAACGGTTCTGCAATCGCTTTTGTTGTAGCCTGGTTTTTGTCCGGTGTACTTGTAATACTAACCGGTGCCAGTTTCCATACCCCTTCCACTCCGTTTCCGGGATTTGCATATACCGTATATTCGTTCTTTTCCGGATCCAGGACTTTTTCGCAGTAGAGATTCATTAACTGGATTAAAGCTTCCGGATGTTCGCAGTTCTTACTGACCACATACCAGCTTGTGGTTGCCATTTCAATTCCCGGAGCCGCTTTTTCACCGGCATCTTCCATGGGTATCATGAACGGTTTCCAGTCTGCTTCCGGAATGGCATTCTTGACTGTCTGCAGAAAATCCAGAGGCGTTGCATGAAATCCGTACATGGCCCCGCATTTCCCGTTGACAAGCGCTTCCGCTGCCTTCTGGTTATCATTTACGTAAAACTCCTGATCGATCAGTCCTTCCGCATACAGCTCTGCCAGGGTACTCAATGCCTGCTTCATCTCCGGTGTCGTACTGCCGTAAACCAGGCTGCCCTCCTTATCCTCCACCCAATAGGTCGGGTATGCATGGTATGCGTTGCAAATTCCCTTTATATCAAACTGATTCCCATACAAATCATTCCCCATTTCAAGCCCTATGCCGCCTTCTCCCGCATAGTCCTTAAATGCACGCAATACTTCTTTTAACTCATCGATGCTTGCAGGTGCGCTTAAGTTCAATGCATCCAGCCAGTCCTGACGCAGCCACAGGATCTGCGCCCTCTCAATATCACAGTCGGAAATCGGCAGTCCATAGACCGAACCATTATAGGTAACTGCATCAAAAGCACTGTCCCCAACCGTATCATACAGTTGTTTCACATAATCACTCGCATATTCATCAATATAGGGTTTTAAATCCACAATCAGATCCGCATCCACTAATCTTTTCAAATCTTCTTTTCCCACACTTGCTATGTCGGGAATTTCACCGCTTGAAATCGCAGCATTGAATTTTTGTTTATAGAGATCTCCATCTGATGCGATCCAAAGATACGTAACATCATACCCTAATTTTTCTGCGATTAAATCCGTCCAGATATTATCCTCATATGTACTGCCTTCCATTTTAGCAAAGACGCTGGATTCCACGGTGGAATCCTGTGCCCGGACAAAGGTAAGCGGAGCAAGACCTTCACTCTGTGCAGTCCCGTCCTCACCCGCTTTCTGACTTTCTTCCAGCTTTTCTGATTCCACATTTGCTGTGGTACTGCCGCAGCCTCCAAGCGCTGCGATTGCCATCATCGCGCTCAACACAATTGCTACTGTTTTCCTTTTCATGATAACCTCTCCTTTTTTATATTCAGCCGTGAAGCCCCATCCCCTTACGGGACTACAGCAACTGTTTCTTTTATGCATCGCTTCGTTGATACAATCTAAACATTACTACTAATTCGCCTTTTTATCTGTCGTATTTTTTTTCAATAATATCGTTTTTTAACGTAAGTACCATTTAAAGAAACAACATTGCCTGAATTTATTCTGCTTGCTTCAAGGTCTTTTCCATCCTAAAAAAATATAGGTACAGAATAAAAGTGAAAATCACTTTTATCTGCACCTATAATGTGAGATTACCATTGCGTTTTATTAATAGTTTTTCAAATCCATCACCATAAACCCAGCACCCGCTGCAGCGTAAGGCTGACTATTGTAATGGCAATCCAGCAGACAAATCCCAGTGCAATCGGCTTAGCGCCTGTCTTTACCAGCTTCACCACATCCGTATTCATTCCTATTGCCGCCATAGCCATAACAATAAAAAATTTACTCAGCTGCTTCAGCAGGCCAAAGACCTCATTGGCTGCCGCCAGGGCCGTTCCTGAACAGAACGAGGTAATAACTGTTGTAATGACGGATGCGGCGACAAAATAGAGAATAAACATGGGAAATACGGATTTCAGGCTGACAGCCTTTCCTTCCCCCCGGTTCTCCTTCTCCTCTCTGTGCATTCTCACAAATGCAAGGGCAAGGGTTATCGGTATAATCGCAAGGGTTCTTGTCAGCTTTACTATGGTTGCATATTCAAGCACCGCTCCGTTCGTTCCATGCAGGGTATCCCATGTGGATGCCGTCGCCGTGACCGATGAGGTATCGTTTACCGCCGTCCCTGCAAAAAGACCGAAGCCCGTATCAGTCAGGCCAAGCCAGCCTCCCAGGGCAGGAAAAAGCAGTGCCGCAATCACGTTAAACAGGAAGATAACGGATATCGCCTGTGCAATTTCTTCATCATCCGCCTCCATTACCGGGGCTGCTGCAGCAATTGCCGAACCGCCGCAGATGCTGGAGCCTATGCCAATCAATGCCGCTGTCTTCCCGGGAATCCTGAGGAGCTTATACATAATAAATGCTGCTAAAAGAGATGTGCTGATAGAAGAAACAATGATGGGAAGAGAAGTCATCCCGACTTTGCCGATAGTAGCCAGATTCAGGCCAAATCCAAGAAGGATTACCGCATACTGCAGAACCTTTTTCGAGGTAAATGCAATCCCCTCACCGCAGCCTTTTTTATCCTTCATCCATATAGCGAGCACCATTCCTACGATAATCGCGATGACCGGTGCCCCTATCACTTCCAATGCACCGACTGCTCCGACCAGCAGACGGCACGCCAATGCAATCAGAAAACATAATAAAATACCTTTTCCATTTTTCTTTAAAAATTCCATGATCCACCTCATTTGTTTTTTTCTCCCAGATTATACTATTAACAAATGATAATGTACATTTATATATTTTTATAAATCAATAAGTATTTCTTATGATTCATCATGCTATGATTCGCTTAAAGCAATTATTTCTTTGAAATCAGGAAGCTCCTTCCGAGTAATTACCTTATCATTGTTATAAAAATTTTTAATGACACTGCCTGGTAAGAGATGATCGGAATGCCCGCCGCAGCCCGGCTCCCTTATCAGATAATCCTCCCCCCAGAGAACACAGCCAAGCCAGTATATCCCGTCTCTGGCCGCATTTTCGGGTTCCGGCAGAAAACCGCTTTCCGAGAGCATAACCGGTTTCACTGTATCTGTATAGTCCAGAGCATTTAAAAACTTATCCCCCTGGGCGCTGATACAGCTTTTTGCAGGATAAATATCCTCACCGATAATATCCACATAAGCATCTCCCGGATACCATTCCTCTCCCATTCCGCTGTATACCCATATCAGGTTATGCAGGTCATATTCCCGGGTAAATTTATCAAACATAAGCCTCCAGAGCTTTTTATAGCAGTCCGGCCCTCCCCGGCTCCACCAGAACCATCCGCCGTCCGCTTCATGAAAAGGCCGCCACAGCACAGGGATATCCTGCTTCTGAAGCTTCTGCAGTTCCATGGCCATTCTGTCCAAATCCTTCATCAGCAGTTCGCAGCCTTCTTTATCCCTGCCATTGAGCACAGCGTCCAGGTCAATGGTGGTTTCGTCTGCATATAATGCCTGCCACCATTCCCCCCGCACATATCTGTCCGGCAGCAGCCAATGCCAGGAAAGAGCGATAATTCCCCCTTTTTCCCAGTATTCCTCCGCCCACTCAGTTACCTGCGGCTTTGCGCCATGCTCTGCGGCAGTCAGGGAATAGTCCTTCATATCCATACCGAGTATGGCCGGGTACTCCCCGGTCAGTCTGTTTATCAGCTGAATTTCTTTGCCGTCCGGCCCATATAAGCTATACTGTCCGGACAGTATTTTCTCTCCATAAATGCCGCACAGGTATTTCATCAGCTCCTCTGCACAGGCATCTGCTTCCTTATCGGCGAGTACCCCTGACGCCTGATAAACTTCATCATCCATCGGAGCCGATTCTTTCAGATACAGACAGTCCAGATCCAGCCATCCCCAATCCTTTTCCAGGGTAATCTTATGTTCGCCCCGGGTAAGGTACACCCTCTTTAATACAGAATCCAGAAAAACATCGGATTCCTCTGTCAGGAGAATTCCTTCACACCTTCCATCCACATAAATTGTATTTTCTTTTTTTCCTCCTATGCCGGAAGCGCGGAATACCAGATCATAAAAACCATCCTTTTCATTCTTTATGGTGAATATGATTTTATCCCCATCCTCTGTAAATCCGCTCACATAGGATTTTCCGGAAAACCCTTCTTTATCCGTCTGCCTTATTATCTTCCCCCGGATTTGGGCATCCTCTGCTTCATATCGCTCCTCATGTGCCGTCTCTTCACCCGCCAGAGGCTTATCCGTCGTATTTTCACCATTCAAACCGGCACATGCGGACATAAAAAGTACCAATACGCAAAGACATCCCAACGCTCCCGTCTTATTCATAATATTAATCCTGCTCATCAAATAATTTGGGACATAGATATATCCTTGACCCTTTATTGCTGATTTTTCGTGCCGGGATCCCTCCCCAGGTCGTTCCCGGTTCCGTAATATCTTCCACTACAACGGCATTCGCCCCGATAACCACATCATCCGCAATGGTAATGCCGCCCAGAATTTTGGCACCGGCACCGATAAAGCAGTTATTCCCTATTGTGGCCACCGCTCTGCTTCCTTTGTTTCCGCCTACCGTAACCTCCTGGCACAGCCGGCAGTTTTCCCCGATTTTGGTATCTTCATGAATCAGTATATTGCCGTAATGTGCAAGGGACAGTCCCTTTCCGCAGGAATTGGGATATACGGCGAAGTGAAGGCGGAGATTCTGATGCTTATGCCGATAGGTATAATATAAGCGGAATATTTTTCCAATGATTCCTTTCCCGCAGTTTGTCCAATATTCCAGCTTACGCAATACAATAAGATACTTCATTACCTCATCTCCGAATATATGGGGACGTTCATGATCCAGATAAGATGCGAGATAGTCTCTGCGCAGATATTCTTTTAAATCCGCCTTTGATTCAATCATTTGTTCTCCTCCTCTAATATAAAATTTTAAGCCATGAAAATTTCTGTGTACGGCTCAGTCTGAGCACAGCTTCCGATAAAAGCAGGGAAACCCCAACCACCACTAAATACTGCACAAACATATTAACCAAATCTTTCTTCCATAACAGTTCAAGGGCCTTAATCATACACCGGTAACCAAAATTCACCAGCATATGAAGGTAGTAAAACATCATACTCAATTCTCTGAGTTTTCCATATATTTTTCTGTCCTTCAGTTCCATATGCGTTATAAAATAAAACAAAAAGAACGACGCAGGAATCAGAAAGAACCACATTTCACCATTTGCCGTTATCGCATTAACCGGGAAAACAAAAACTTCCATATATCCCATCACCATGGAAAGGAAAAAGCCTGCAGCTACGGTTATCCCTTTTAATTTCACGCTTTTTCTTGCAAAAAACAGCCCTAATGCGATGAACAGAAAGCCAAAAAACAGGCCATAGTAGGATTGAAGCCAGATACCGAGGGCGTAGACTGCGAAGGCAAAACAAACAATCACAGAGGGCTTTGCATGGATATACAGACACAGTCCTGTCACAGCAGTCCCGACACACAGGGCCGCCAGAAACCACAGCTGTGTATATGACGCCCCGCGGAAAATATCCATGACTGCATAAAGGATCCCTTCCTTTATTCCTCCATACGGATATTTAATCACCTTATCTACGATGACAGCCGGCATATAGAGAAGTGTCCAGACAATATACAGCCGCAGAAATTTCATGATATATTTTTTTATCTGCCGGTATCCGTCTTTATCCTCCTTAACCCTGCGAAATAGGAAAAAGCTTGTGGTCATAAAGAAGAAGGGTACCGTCAGACGCATAACATACTTCGTGGCAAAATCATTCCAAAACGGGGCTATATCCTGAAAAAATGCAATATGCGCGTATGCAACACACAAGCACATTAAAAATTTCGCCAGATCCACGGCATTGTAATTTTTTTTGAGCAGCATTGCTGAATCCGTCAGGGATTTATCCACTATTTTCATTTATCTGCCGTCCTTTCAGCCAGCCATCCGTATACGGTTTTCTCATGATGGACTGTTTCTTTTTGAAATTCCCCTCTGTAATTCAATTTGAATATACAGCTTTCTTCCGCTGTCTGCCTGACGGCGCTTTCCGAAAAGGGCATATTCAGCAGGCCCTGCAGTTCATGACAGCCGGGATTGTTTACCGGGACACTATCAATCAGGCTCCGGATCGCTTCGTCATTTTCATAAAGGAAGTCAATGAGATAATCGATCAGGAAATAATCGATCAGCTCCTCCTGACTCCTGCAGTAAGCACACAAAAGATCCCTGCATGCTGCGCAAAGCGGACAGCCTTTCGGCGCCTTTATAAAGAACCCGCTCCACCGGTTTTCAGAAACATAAGTCTTATCCCTCCTGCCCTTCACCGTATAAAACTCATAATTTCTCATTTCTTCCTCCGGGCTGTCCATTAGATATATTGTGGCATCGCACCAGATGCCTCCGTATTCAGCCAGCAGAGACATGCGGAGAATATCCGAGAAAAAGGCAAAGCTTATTTTCCCTTCCCCCAGCTTTTGATACACAAAATCCGGCAGTTTTATGTAATTCCTTATATTTTCCTCTGTAATAATTACTGCTTCTCTTTCCGGGAACTGTTCTTTCAGACTCCGGAAGCATATTTTTACCAGCTCCGGCGCATGTTCCGGTTTCTGCCACCAAAAACACCAGACTCTTTTTTCCTCCGGCTTCAGACCGCCTTTTCCCTTTTCGTCCTTAATGCTCGCTCCGCCGTATTCCATACTGCCGCAGAATGCAGAAATCCATTCCTTAACCGCTTTTCTTCGTTTCATTTCCATGGAATAACGCACAGAGGACTTGGAAGGGAACAGTCTGCACAGGAAACGCAGCCCCAGTAATTTATACCCGAAGGCTTTTCCATAATTCAGCTTAAGCAAATCAGAAAGGCGTCCGCAGACCGCTGACATCAGCTTCCGTGCATCCTCCCTCTTCCACGAAACCGCTGTCATCAAAAGAAAATAACAGATTGTTCCCGCAATTCCTTTTATAAGAAACCAGAAAAAATTAGTTTCCGGTACAGGGCTGCAAATCAGCAGGACAGCCGCCGTTACGGCAGCGATAATCACAAAGTTCAGAAAATACTGTCCAAAGAACCTCTTCAGCTTTTTACGGTATCCCTCTTTCACCGCATATTTAAAAAACACATAGGGCTCCACCCAAAAAGAAGTGAACAGGAAGCTTAAAACAGTCCCCATAAGGATACCTGCAATTTCATATTTCTGTACAAGTATTATGGATAAAACCAGATTTATGGCAGCCTCCAGCACCGGCTTATACCGATCATACCAGAAGACGCCCATCGTATCCCTGAAGCACATGATGACCTGCCGCATCCCGCCAAAATAGAAATCCATCAAAATAAGGCAGACGACAAAGGGGCCAAACACATATTCCTTTCCAAAGGTCAGCGTAATAAACGGCCTGAATAATAATGCCATCATTGCAACGCCGTAACCATAGCAGAGGAAGGAGGCCATATATAAGATCCGGTAAACCTCATATATCTTCCCGCTCTTTTCACTGGCACCCAGATTCCCCACACTCGCTGTAAATGAAGCGAATATCTGCTGGAAAAAGAGGGAAACGCTGGAAAGAATCAGCCTGTAATTTGAATAAATTCCCACGCTCCTGAGTCCCACAAATGCCGACATAAGCAGGCTGTCCGTATTATACACACAAACAGCTCCTATTTTATGCATGGACATGGCTCCGATATTCTTATACAGCTTCCTTTTTTCCTCTTTTGTGGGAAGACTGTGTTTATCCTTATCAATATACGGATACATTTTCCCTGCCTGACGCGCGATTACCCAATTGGATAAAACGTTGCATATAATCTGGACAAGCAGATAAAGGCTGTAGTTTTTTGTTGCCGCAAGAAGAATGATCTGAAGGAGATATCTGACTACGGTAAAAATATAGGTAACAAAATTACTTATATACTGCTTCTGATGCGCAAAAATAATCGATGCACGGTAGGTAAGCAGATAGGAAGAAACGGTCTGAAGCAAATACAGCACATAGTAAAGCCTGATATGCGCAATCTGCGTACCGCCCTTTATAAAATAACCAAGAAAGGGGAGCAAAACAATTCCTGCCGCGGCTACCCCCGCCGCAACCAGGCGGTACAGTCTCCTGTACATATTCAGCAGCCGGGTTATCTTCTGCTCATCCTGATCCGCAACCGGTTTATACATGCCATACAGCATGGCGGTGCCTATTCCCAGTTCGGTTACGGACAGTACATTGAAAATATTAGACAGAAGCCCGTTCACTCCCAGGTAATCCACGGAAAGATATCTGACCAGCATGGAGCGGCCTGCGAAGGCCAGTATCAGGTTAAAGAACTGCCCGAACACATTTACGGCCATATTGATTAACGAACTTTTGGTCCTCATACTGTTACCCCGTTTGCAGGCATGTACACCCCTGCCTTAACCAAAATTTTTTCCAGATAGATATACAGATACAGCAGGAAAAGATTTTCTTCCCGCATGGCCGTAAGTATTTTTTTTCTTATAAAGGTAATTCCCGTATTCACTTCCGTTCTGTTCAATGCGGTGCGGAAGCCGTCATACTCCAGCAGCTTGCGTATCTCTCTGTTCCTTTCCCTGCAGCTCAGGCCGTTTCCGGGACGCAGATAATATGCCGCCCCCATATAGGCCGCATAAAGCTTGTTGTAATCAAGTGCCGGTATTGCCCCTTCTCCCTTTTTCTCTCTTACCAGTCTATCCATACAGGAAAACAGACTGACCGCATTTTCATAGAAGCCTCCCCTGTATGCCTTGCTGCCGGTTCCCTGTATATTCCGGTAATGGTACATACCTTTATTCTCACATACCACAACGTTTTCCGCATTCAGCAGACAGGCATAAACACAGCACAGATCTTCCCCTACGCTGATCCCGGGATCTACGGAAAGCATATTGGGGACTATCAGCTCCTTTTTATATGCCTTTCCCCAAAAAGCCGGATTCAGATAATACTCATAAAAAGTTCCGGAATACAGCATATTATCCTGCAGTGTTTTCAATGAGTCTTCGCTGTATCTCCCGGAATGGACCGGATATCCCTGAAGAATCGTCTTATCCTCAAATTCCAGATAATTATTTCCGGAAATCACCATATCCGCCTGATTTTCTTCAATCAAATCCCTGTATTCTTCCAGCATATCACTGTCAATCCAGTCATCGCTGTCCACAAAAACAAGATACTTTCCCTTTACCAATCCCAGGGCCGTATTGCGCGCTTTGACCACCCCTTCATTCTCTTTATGAATCACGGTAATGCGGCTGTCCTGCGCGGCATAGCTGTCACAGATTTCGGGGCATCCGTCAGGAGACCCATCATCCACAACTATCGCCTCAAATTCCCCGCAGGTCTGTCTTAAAATGCTGTCCAGACATTCCCGCAGATACTTTTCCGTCTTATAAACAGGAATAATAATACTAAAAAATGGGTTATCCAATCTTATCTCCTTTCTGTCAGTTCCTGACATACATAATTACTCAGGAGCAATTGTCCCTCCGTATTCGGATGCATCCCTGTTCCTATCTCCGGATCGTAATCGTAATAGACTTCTCCGGGATCCCGTTCTTCAATACCGCTTTTTTTCAGTTCCACTACTCTCAGTCCGCATTCTTCGCCTATACTCTTTATAAGCTCATTTGCCTCGTCCACCTCAAAAGATGCTTTGGACGGACGGAAATAGCTGCACAGCACAATTTCCGCATCCGGGTACCGCGTCTGCATCCTCTCAAGCATTTCCCGATATTCCGCTCTGAACTCTTCCTGAGAACACCCCCTGAATAAATCATTTGCCCCCAGCAGGACCAGAATTAAATCAGGCGTATGCTCAGGCGTGTGCAGACTGACACATCTTTCTTCATTTCCTCCGGTACCGTCACCCGCCGGAAGCACTCCCGAGCCGCTGCAGCCGTTAATCCGGCAGATATTCATCCCCAGCTTCAAAGCCGTCTGGTACCACCACATCGAACTTACCTCCATGCCGCTACCGGCCCTGTATTCCGGATAAAAGCCCTGGGGAATATATCCTTCGTAAGAACTGATGCTGTCCCCCAATACGGATAAATACTTTCCTTTATATGTACTCTCCGCCTCCATTTTCCAAATGTTTTTCAGCTTCAGGCCGGATATATCGTCATTCTGTACGGCAATATATAAGGCATATGCGTTTTCGGGCACTGTTATCGTATGTTTACCGCTCCCCAGCCTCCACATGGACTGAAAGCTTCCGTCTTCTTTGCAGCTCATAATCAGATGCTCTTCCTCACAGGTGAAACGGATGCTCATCTTTTTTAACGGCTCCATCTGATCCCTGCATATGATAACGTATGTTGACCAGCCCTCCTCTTTATCTTCCGTGATTCCTTCTTCCGACCAACGATATACGGTTCCCTCTCTGAGCTGATATAATAAATCACGCCCCTCCTCCCTTGCTGACAGCGCCCTGTTATAATAAACTGCGAAAAATAAAAGAATTATCACCAGTATCACTGACGTCAGCCCTGTTGCAGCGGCTGCCTTGTTTTTCCGCCTCTTCATATTTTCTCTCCGTTCACCAGTTCTTCCACTATTCTCAGATAACCATCCGCCGACCTTTCCAGGGAAAAGTCCTGCGCCCTTCTGCGCAGGGCATCCTTGTCAGGTCTTTCCCTCAAAGACTCCCTCACCGCCTGCGCAAACAGCTCTTCCTTTCCCGGCTCCACCAGTGTTCCATATTTCCCGTGGGCAAGGATTTCATCAGGGCCGGAGCGGCAGTCCACACTGACGATACGCGCCCCACAGGCCAATGCCTCGATCAGCACGGTAGGAAGCCCCTCATATCGGGAACAGAGCACTACCGCATCCGCATCCGCATAAAAACTATAGGGATTTTTCGTATAGCCGTAAAAATCCACGGAATCCCTGATTCCAAGCCCGGCGCACGCTTTCTTCAGCTCCTCTTCCAGCTCCCCGATTCCCAGAAGAATAAGCCGGTAATCCTCATCCCTGCAAAGCCGGCTCAGAACCCTTAACATAAACATGTGATTTTTTTGATAGCTCAGACGCCCTGAGAGCACAAGCGTATGCCATTTTCTTTCCTTCACCAGCCAGGGATGTCCGCTATCCTCCCGTGCCATCTGATAAATCTGCGGATAAATGACCGGATTGCAGACCGTAACCACCTTTTGGCCGGAGGCATTGCTTACCCGCAGATAGTCCTCACGAACTCCCTGTGAGACAGCAATCACGCGATCGAACTGCCTGTCCAGCAGCGGAATGGCTTTTTCCCGGATTTTCTGAAAACTATGCGTTTCCATTGACAGTGTATTGTGCAGTACCTCCACCAGGGGAATCCGTTTGCGGCATAAAAAGGCGGCTATGGCAGCAACCTGGCTCATCTCCGCAGTAACGCAGAACAGTACATCGTATTCCTGTCCTTTCAAAACTCCGGCCAGGATGCGGATATTTCTTATATTTTTCTCAAGCTTTGAACGCTCCGCAATGTCCATATCAATAACCGGTATCTCCGTTCTCAGAAGATACCGGCTTTCCCCTTTGCCGCTCCGGACGATAAAGGTTACCTCATGCCCGGCTTCATACAGCGCATTCGCAAGGATCACCGTCATCCGTTCCGCGCCCCCGCCGTCAAACTGATGCATAAAGATACCAATGCGCCTCTTTATTGTCTGCATAATTTAATACGCTCCTTTTCAGCCTGTTTATCAAATTCATATGCCATAACAGCAAGAGCGACCGTAATGTTCGGGAAAAAAAGGACATAGGTATTATCTGTCAGATAGGTAATATAGCTGTTAAAAATAATGGCGAATACAATGATCCCATGGTCGATATTTCTCTTCATAAAATAACCCACCCGGATAAAAAACAAACCGAAGGCCCATATCATAAACCCTGCAAATCCCTGTTCAATATACTGCCGGAGAAAATCATTATGTATATCAGACACCCCCACACGTGTCGTTATATCTCCCATCTGAATCATTTTAGTGACAAAACCAAGCCCTCTGCCTATATATGTTATATTTAGCTCATAATACTGCCGCATGTCCTCATACATATAGACTCTCGCCATGGTATTGATTCCCATATCCGTCAGCCAGTTAAACAAACCGTTGCCTATCAGCCAAACATATACATATGCCCCAATACCGCATATCCCGCACAAGAATAAAGTGGATTTTTTACCGGCCTCCCTGGGAAGACACCGCAGAAGCCATCCCAAGACACAGGCTATGCCTGCCGACAAGAGTACAATTCTCTTAATGCTTATGACAGAGAACACCAGCGCCAGCAGGATGGCCCCTATATGCTTCTTTTTATTCCCTTTTGCCGAAACCACGAAATACACAATATAGGTGGCCAGCGAAAACTGGAGCGATACATTTTCCATTATTGTCATCAAAGGGCCCGTTTCCAGAGAAAAGGTAGCCATCAGCCTGATAAATTCCTCAACAAATGCTCCTATCCCTCCCTGCAGGACAGCCCTGACAGCCGCTATGGCATAGGTCAGGGACATGGCGGCCAAATCCATAAAAACTCCCTTTTCCCCAAAAAGATAAAGGGTTGCAGCGGCTGTCAGAACGGCAATTATCTGGTAAACCGCCACAAACACGCCTCTGACTATGACTGCGGGTTCCGACATATCCAGCAGCCAGACAATCAAAGAGAAAAAGATGCTCACAAAATAAAGAACAGATAAGATACCGGTATATTTTAATGCCAGTATTCCATTGCCGATATTCGGTTTTATAAGAAAGGAGATACAGGCCAGCAGAACAATCCCGATTCCCAGAATATAAAAGTAAAGAATATGATACCCGCCGACCATAACACCTACATCTTCAAAGGTGAATGAGCAGTACAGCAATGTCATTAATATAAGATAGACAGCCGATATCATAACTTTTCCGATTCCTTTCATATCCGGCTCCCTTCCTCTACTCCGTCATTTCTGCAGGCTTTATATGATAAAGCGAATTCATAAGCAATACTTTAATACGGTAAATTCCGGTTTTCTTTGTTTCTGCTATCCCGTATTCAAACTCTATTTTACATTCTTCATCCCTGTTATAATCCATGACCGCATTCCTGATAACTCCTGCATAGGCTTCGGCCTGCTCTTCAGAAGTCTCCTTTGCAAAAACTACAAACTGCCCGATTCCGTTAACCGCAAGGAAACAGTCATCATTTGCTCCAAAAGTCTGTTTGAGTATATTGGCAAAATCCCTGATCATCTCATCTGTTTTGTCTCTGCCGAATTTATTATTTTTCTGCTGAATATCGGAAAGCTTAAAGGTGATACAGCTGAAAGAATCCGGCAGAAGCTTTCTGAAGGATGCCATATAATGATCGCAGCCTTCCCTGTTGGGGAGTTCGTATTTATTGTCTCTGTATATATAATATTCAAAGATATCCAGCAAACGGCCCACCACCATAACCAGGACGCTCATAACACATGCGAAAATAACAATGATCAAAGCGGCATAAAGCATCAGCTTATACTGCTGTTCGATTACCACATTGGTCATCACGCTGATATTGGCGGCTCCTGCATATTCATTATACTCACTGTTGGTCACAGACAATTTCTTATATAATTCATCCAGTCTCTCAATGAGTGAAGTCATTCTCGAATCCATCTGCTCAAGAGCCTCTTTTTCGCTTACCTTGCTTACTGTGGGGAGATTTTCGGCCTCCGCATTTTCTTCTTCGGCCTCCTCCGGATTATCCTCTGCGGTTTCCGTATTTTCAGCCGGCCGGCCTTCTTTCTCTTCTTCCTCTCCTTCCTCCGTTTCCGCCGCTATCCCGGTTTCCTCCTCAATATTTACGGCCACTCCGGTTCCTGTCTGTTCCGTCCCTTCAAACACTTCAATAATATATTCATAATAGGCCACATCAATCAAAGCAGCCTCAAAGCTCTCCCTGTCCCGGACATAATCCTTCATCAAAGTATCATAACTGGTCATCCTGTCTGCAGGATTCCATTGCTCCGTATTGTTTTCATCCTGCACATACCCCTCATGTACATTATCAAGGATATAATCTGAGCTGATGTCCGTATTTCCCGATTCACGCATCATATTTACGTAGGAATCGATGATCTCCTGAATTCCTTTTATTTCATCCTCCGTAGTGCCGTTCTTCCTGAAAAAATCGGCAATCCGGTTTCTGTACTTATTCAGCAGCTTTTCTTTGTCCTTCGTCACTCTGTTATTTAATATGTAAGCGTAAATATTATTTATATCTATCTTACTCAGGGAATCAAACTCATGATACAGGTCTGCAAAGGAATATCCGCTGTCCGAGGAACGGTAATAATAATTATTGTTTGCCTTATTCAAAAGATTCTCCAGCGTACCCTGTACGGAATCATCAATAATTTCAATCATTTCCAGATAGTCATAATCTCTCTCATCCAGCTTTGAAATGTTATTGGAGGATACCTCGCCGTTGATATGGCGTGCCCCGTATAAACCGATATAGGCATCAAGCATATGATCCAGGACCTGCCTTGAAAACTCTTCCGGCTCACGGCTGTCCTTGCGTGTGGCATAAAAGGAGACGCTGAATTCCGTAGGCTTTTCCTCCACAACCTCACCCACCTCATTTTTTGCTTCCTGTACGGCTTCCATTTCCGGTGTGACCACTTCCTCCACAACTACCCTGGAACGGAATTCATCCAGATTAAATTCGCTGTACTCCATGCCCATCTGCTCAAAAACCTTTGACATAACCTCTTCGGAGTAGATTTCCGTGACATCAATATCGCTTCCGTCCGGAGCCAGCCCTTCCTCGGCACGTTCATTGGTGTATCTGATGACAGCGGTTGCGGTATAATGCTGTTTATTCAGCATTATCAGATAAAAAACACCTCCTGCCAGCAGGGAAACCGCCACAATAAAGATTTGATATTTTTTAATATATCTAAGAACATTAAACGACTGCATAACTGCTCTCCTCTTCTTCTCCATTCCATAACAATGGCTTTTGTTTCCCGGCTATTTTCTTCTTTTTTCCCGTACGGGAAGTACAAACATCAGCAGTACGGAAAATACTAAAAATATCGCCGTATACACCGCACCCTTTTTCACCTGGAACCGGTCTGTGAACTTCAAATCCCGGCTGTTTACATATACCAGACTCAGATAATCCCCCGATGTTTTTTTATCATATTCCTGAAGCGTCGTTTTCATAAGCTGCGCATAATAAGTGAGTTCATTTTCCAGACCGGACAGCATTTCTTCGGCCTGCCGGTATTTCGCATCCTCAGCGGTGCTGTTCAGCATCTGTGTTATCGTATAATTATTTGTGGCAATCCCCAGCTGTTCCTTCGTTGCCTGAGACAGCCGTTCTTCCGCTTCCCTTGCAAAATAATCCACTCCGATCTGTGTCCGGGACATGTAGAATTCTCTGTTTTCATCCTCTGTGGGCACCAAAACAACAGAGGCCATATCCCTTTCATATTTATCTATCGCTTCCAGCCTTACCTGATAGGCGGTAAGATGCTTCATGTAATAAATATTGCTTATCCGGTTGATATAATTCAGTTTGGATATGTACTGTGTCCTGTCCCTGACCAGTCCGTTTTCCAGGACAAACGCCCGGTATCTTTCTATCTGGACATCCCTGAAGCTGTTGATTTTTTTCTCCAAAGAGGTAAATGTTTCCCCTGTCTCTTCAGACTGGAAGCTCCGGCTTTCCGCCTGCAGCATCACCGCATAAGTCTGGACACTGTCAGCCTTTGCATCAATAATGTCCGCCATATCGAGATAATCTGTGTTATCCGTATCACTGAAATCCATTTCCAGTATGTTGGTTTTTCTGGAGTACATCTGAATAAATTTCTCATAATAACATTCAGCCACGGAATTGACTACCTTTTCCGGATCCAGGCTTCTTGTTTTCCAGGAAGCCGCATATTCCAGATTATATTCCGTAGAAATATAATACTGGTCAATAGAAATTGTTTCTCCGTCATCCACAGGTGTTACAAGCAGGCAGCCCTTCAGTTCCTCTGCGGTCACACCGGAAAAACCGCCCTTCACAATAGCTGCCTCCAGCACATCGTCATCCAGTATCTCCGAAACGCTGAACTTGGTATTATTAGGATTTAAGCCACTGGAGGAGGACGGATAATTCAGGCCGATTCGTATAGTGGCCTCCGTCATTCTTGTGATTTCCAGCGACAGGACAAAGAAAGCAATATAGATTACCCCGGCAAGTATGATTATCCAGAAACGGCGTTTGAAATGCCTCATCCCTGTCTTCAGGGTATCCACAATATTCTTTTTCCCCTGTGCCAGTACTCCTGTCAGGCATAACAAAGAAAGCAAAAGCGGAATCCCAATCATTACATAATCAAGCAGCTTACTTATTTTCATAATTCTCTTCCATCCCTTCTTATCCCGGACTGATATCCACAACAACCAACTCCGGTTTATTATTGATTCTCGGTATCAGCCCATGATTGCCCAGCCCTCTGGTCACAATCAGGTTCCCTTCTCCCCATGGATACAGCCCTCCTGCATACGCAGGGAAGAATCCCGTATCCCAATGAAACAGACCTCCGATGCCGGGTATTCTGATGAGGCCTCCGTGATAATGCCCCGCCACTCCCAAATCCACCTTTGCGGACTGCAGTCTTTCTGTAAAAAGGTCCGGATAATGAGCCATGAGAATTTTGAATTCCTTTCCTTCTTCAAATTCCGCCTCAAACTGCGCGTCTTCTTCATTATAGGTTTCCGCATTTGCCGCCATTGCCCCAATTTTAAGGACATTGCCATTCACCGTAATTGTTTCATAATTCGTATACATGAAATGCACGCCTGCTTCATACAGATATTTATCCAGAGGCACCTTTTCCCCTGTATACATCAGATTTCCTTCATGATTCCCCAATATGTAATAAACCGGCGCGATCTTTACCAGATAACCGCACAAATCAACAATCCCGGATACATCTGAATCCGTGTCGTTTATCATATCTCCCGCCATTAAAATAAGATCCGGTTCCAGTTCCTGAAGCTGCGTTTTCAGCCGCTCATTCTTTTCCCCGAACGTTCCGCTGTGAAGATCCGCCATGATAACCAGCCTTACAGGAGAATTGATTTGATCCGAGCTGAGCTGGTAATATGTCAGTTCGATTTGTTTGTTATCAATGAAATCGGATTTCAGAATCACTGCAGAACACAGAACCACAATTATCCCCAGAATAAGCATGATGCGGATTCTTCTGCGTTTTCTCCTCTTTTTCAATCGGAGTATCTCTTTTCTCACCGCCTCGCTTCGGAAACCTTTTCTCTCCAAATCCTCCAATAGTATGCCTCCAGTGTTCTTATATTTTTTTGAAGCGTAAATTTATCCTGTATGACAGAAAAACCATTCTTGCTGAATTCTTCCCGCTGCAACGGATCATTCAAAAGGGAAATCATCCTTTCCGCCAGCGAATCCTTATCACCCGGCTGAATAAGAAAACCGTTTTTACCGTTCTCTATCACCTCCGGAATAGAAGCGATATCCGTACTGATATTCGGTATCCCTCTGGCCATTGTCTCCAGTATGCTCATCGGCAGCCCCTCCCCATATGACGGCAGGACATGTATGGCCGCCCTTCCTAAAAACTCCGCTTTCTTTTCAGCTTCCGCCCAGCCGATATACGCAATCCGGTGCCGGATTCCCAGTTCTTCTGCAAATGAGGCCGCGCCTGCTGTTTCACCGTCTCCGCAAAGATAGCATTTTGTCTTTTTGGGGATCTTGTCATCTGCCGCTTTCAGCGCCTGAAGGAAATCGTAGGTTCCCTTCCTCTGTCCCAGCTTCCCTAAAAGAATGATGTCTGAAGCATTTCCTGTATAAGGATTTTCCTCCGGTACATTAACCGCGTTATACAGTACCTCTATTTTGGCCCCGGGCGCTTTTTCCCTGTATTTTTCTGCCAGAAGGGAACTCAATACCAGATTCAGCTCCGCTTCCTCCAGCGCCTTTTTCACCCATTTTCTTCTTCCCGCCGAAAGCGTATGATAAAAAGCTTCAAATTCCGCGCTGTGATGATGGAGGATTACCGGGATATGGAATCTGTGGCACAGTCTTTCCACCATTGCCTTGCGGTAAAAGCTTCCTCTCTCGGCCATATGTAAATGCGCCATATCGACTTTATGGCACAGAAGCAGCTTCATAATACGCAGATATGCAGTCAGGAAATAAACAGCCTTGGCGATACCGGAGCCTTCTTTGTGAGTCGCCACAAAAATAAAATCCACGCTCTTCCATTCCCGGGACTCCAGATAATTTTTAACCACGGTTACCATGCCGCCTTTAAAGGTATTGATGTCCGAGCAGCACATCAGTATACAAAGCCTGCTTTTCTCCCCGCTTTTTTTCATTGTGATTTCCCCGGCCTGTATTTCAGCACCATCCTCAAAATTTGAATATCATCTATAAAGTATCTTTTGAACAGCCTCTTGGGTTCCTGAAGGAAACGGAAAAACCACTCCAGTCCGTATCTGCTCATCCAGGCCGGGCACCGCTTAACATTTCCTGCCAGGAAATCAATTGTCGCCCCTGCACATATGGAAATGCCCGCCTTATATGTATCCCGGTTTTCGTACACATACCTTTCCTGCTTCGGGCATCCCAGACAGACAATAACGATATCCGGTCCGGCACTATGAATGGCAGCATTCATTTTTTCTATTTCCGCCGGCTGGTTTTCAAAGCCATAAGGAGGCGAATACCAGCCGGAAATCTGAATTCCCGGATATTTCATCAACAGATTTTCCGCTGCCCTTTCTGCCACGCCCTCTCCCCCGCCGGCCAGAAAAAGCTTTTTTCCTTTCTGTGCCGCCATCCGGCAAAGCTCGGGGACAAAATCGGAACCTGAAATTTTTTCCGGCAGAGGTGTTTTAAACAGCTTCGAAATCCAGATAATCGGCATGCCATCTGCCAGAACCATTTCCGACTCGTTCAAAGCCTGTTTTAAAAGCTCATCTTTCTCCGCTTTTATAGCCACATCCACATTTACGAACATAATGCTGGTCCTCTTTTTTTCTTCTATATTACGGAATACCTCCTCAAGGAGCTGTTCCTGTTTTACAGCATTAAAACGGATATCGAGCATTTTTATCTTCGTTTCTTCTCTCATGCCTGTCCTCTTTTCCGGTTTAATCTCCTTCTTCCCTTCCCAATAAAAAATCAACAAATTCCGCCAGGCTGCCGCAGGTGAAATCGGCGTTTTGCAGTCCTCCCACTCCGGCCGTATGACAGCCGGCCGCTTTCCCAGCCCTCATATCCCTTTCACTGTCCCCTGCCATCCAGGAATTCTTCAAATCAATATTGTATTTATCCGCTGCCTTCAAAAGCATGCCCGGTTCCGGTTTTCTGCAGCTGCATGGAATTTTCAGGGATGCAACCTCTCCCGGAAACCCTCCGTCCGGATGATGCGGACAATAGAAAATATCATCCACATACGCTCCCTGTTCTCCCAAAAGAGTTTCCATCCTGTCGTGTATCTCCCGAAGCTGTTCCTCCGTAAGCTCCCCTCTGGCAATAACCGGCTGATTCGTCACGACAATGACAAGATATCCGCTCTCATTCAGCCTCTTAACCGCCTTCCCCGTACCGGGAAGAAGCACCAAATCTTCCGGTGTCCGTATATATCCCCGGTATTCATTCATCGTGCCGTCTCTGTCAAGAAACACGGCTTTCTGCCTTCGGGAAAGATTCCGTTTTTCCACCTTGCCCTTCAAAAGATCCCTTTCCACCATCCGGTATCGTTCCGGGGTTCCCATATCCTTTACATATTCCGGCGACATATATGCGTACAGCTGTCTGTCTTCAATTAATGGCCGGAGTATCTCTCTGTCCAGATCCACTCTTTGAGGCTGTTTGAAAAGACCTCTTCTCTCCGCGTGCAAAAACAATCCGGGCGACAATATATGTATGCCTGCATTCACTCTGTTTCCATACCATTTTCTCTTGTCCTCTTTATGCAGCCATTCCCTGACAAGCCCCTTTTCATCCGCTTCTATTATCCCGCTGTCAAACGGATGGTCATTGGGGTGTGTTAAAATGGTTGCTAACCCTCCAAAGGTCTGATGTGCCTTATAAAAACGCTCCAAATCGATATCAAAAATGATATCTCCATTGATAAGGAGAAAATCTTCCTTTATCGTATCCTTCAGATAATAAAGCGCCCCTGCCGTGCCTAACGGGCTTTCTTCATTTATATATTTCAGCGGAATACCGATAGTCTTTCCTCCTGCCGGCGCCGCTCCGGTACCGTCACCAAAATATTCTCTGATCACGTGCCCCAAATACCCCGTAACGAGTATCACTTCATCGATTTCCTGTTTTTTCAGCCATTGCAGCTGATATTCCAAGATTGGTTTACCGCAGAGCCTGAACATCGGCTTGGGTATACTGCTGTCCAGAGAAGCTATTCTTTTTCCCCGGCCGCCTGCCATGATAACCGCCTTCATTCCGGATTTTTCTCCTTCCTGCAGCTATTCCCTGCCCTTAACCTCCCGGTCTTCCTTTTCCTCTTCCTGCGCACCTTTCAGCTGTTTGATTTGCTCTTCCAGTTCTGATTTTTCCTTCTTCAGGATTTCCATTTCACTGAGCAGAAAATCGATATACTCCAGAACATCTTCTTTCTTATAACCGCCGAAAACCGAGGTGCGCAATGCCTCCAATCCGTTACTCCAATTTTCCATCTGCCTTCACTACCTTCTTTTTCCTTTCGCTTATCGCGCTTTTCAATTGTTCCGTCACTACTTTCCCGCTGGCATTTACCGGAAATTCTTCAAATGTATACAAATATGCAGGAACTTTAAAATCGGCAAGATATTTTCTCACATAATCCTGTACCTGCTCCAGGGAACATTGTCTGTCATTTTCCCATATAACGCATGCGGCCACCTCTTCCTGAAGGACCTGCGCCTTTATCCCCACCACTTTTACCTCTTTTACCTCAGGCATCTGGACAATCACATTTTCTATTTCTGCCGGAGCAATATTTTCCCCTCCGCGCAGTATGATATCCTTTATCCTTCCCGTCACATGAAGATATCCTCCTTCATCCAGATATCCCCAGTCCTGTGTATGCAGCCATCCGTCCTCATCAATGACCTGCGCGGTTTCCTCGTCTTTCCTGTAATACCCCTTCATCACAAGATATCCTCTGGTCTGGATTTCTCCCTCTTCTCCTGCCGACGCGGCCCGGTTTTCCTCTTTTCTCCATATCCTCACCTCCACATGCTCCATGAGGGTTCCCGAAGTGCCCGCCTTTGTTTCGATTGGGTCGTCCCATCGGGATATCGTCACAGCCGGAGAGGATTCTGTCTGTCCGAATGCCGTCTGCAGATGAGGTATCTTCGTTTTTTCATATATTCTGTAATACTCAGAGGGTATAATCGGAGAACCTGCCATCAAACCGCTTTGCAATGAACTGATATCATATTGAGAGAAATGCTTATTATGGATTAATGCAAGATAAAAAGTTGGAACTCCATTAAATACGGTACAGCGGTATTTCTCAATTACCTCCAGCGCCTCCGTACTGCTGAAGCAGGGAAGCAGCCTCAATGAGGCCCCGCTGCATATGGCCCCCAGGATTCCCACCGTAACACCGAAGCAATGAAATAAGGGCACCGCAGTGCACATGACATCACTTCCGCTCCAATGCATCCGTTCCACCATGCCTGCGGCATTATTCACCAGATTATAATGTGTCAGCATTACTCCTTTCGCCCTGCCGGATGTACCGGAAGTAAATAAAATACTGATCACATCATCGCAGGACAATGTCTCTTCCGCCCTTCGCAGCATTCCCCTGTCTTTTGCATCCGTTGTTTCCGCTTTATGCACCATCTCTGTCATAGAGATGATCTGTTTCAGACTGGGCGTTTTATCTCTTTCCATTTTCTGAAGCAAAGGAAAGAGAGAGCCATTTTTTCCGTCACTGTAAATAATATATTTAATATCATTTTCCCTTACCAGCACTTCCAGCTCACTGATCGTAAGGGAAATATTCACAAGAACACTGATCACTCCAAGCCTTGCCAGTGCCAGATATGTAATCACCCAATCTGTGCTGTTGACTCCCCAAACAGCCGCATGATCCCCTTTTTTCAGGCCCAGCTGCATATAAAGCAGGGCCAGCTTTTCCGCGGAATCAGCCGTTTCTTTCCAGCTGCAGCTTTTATGGCTGTCTCCGATACAGGCAGCATCCGGAGTCAGCCTCACCCGTTCCTTCAATAATTGTCCGATTGTAATTTTCCTCAGTTCCATCTGTTTTCTCTTTTCCTATATCTGTATAAATATCCCCGGCTTAATGATGTATCTCCGCCTTTTCCCATTTGTTGCTGTAATCGTCGTACCAGACATCATCCTCGATCACTCTTTTTTCTCCCTGAGGCACATAGGTTTCCGGTACGTAATAAATAACGCTTGCCCCCTGTTCTTCAAAACGGAAAGGCACATAAAGCAAATCATTCAGTGCATAGCGGACCGCCGCCTGCTTATCGAGCTCCGCGTAAAACAATATAAATCCGCCGCCCCCAGCACCCAGCACCTTGCCGCCGAGCGCACCGGCTTTTTTCGCCTTCTCATATATCTCATCAATTTTTTCTGTTGATATATCCTTATTAAGGCTTCTTTTCAGTTTCCAGCTATAGTCCAGCAGACGGCCGAAATCATTTAGGTCACGTTCCGGATTTACCAGAATTTTTTCGGCTTCTTCCGTCAGGCTTTTCATTTCAAGCAAATCCTGTATTTTGTCCTTCAGACATTTCCTTGTTGATACCTGTATATCAAAGGAAAATCTGGCAAAACCGGTGAAAAACAGCATAAGATTTGAATTCAGCTTCCTTTTTCTGATAGGATATACAATCACCGGATCCACACGGTACCCTGTGGAATCAAAGGTTATTTTATTCAGTCCGCCAAAGGATGAGGCAATCTGATCCTGAAGGCCCCCTACCTCTTTGCATAATCCCCTTTCCAGGTAAATGGCCTCATCCGCCAATGCTTTTTTATCCCGGTACTGTCCCTTAATCAGATGGAATGCATTCAGCATCCCCACCGCAAAAGAACTGCTCGTTCCCAAACCGGAGTGTTTCGGCAAATCCGCTTCATAGGTCAGCCGGATTTCGTGGATATCCAGTTCTCTCATGGCTTCCCGAATCATCGGATGCTGAACCTCACTGATAAAATTGACTCTTTCAATCTGTGAGTAGCAGATTTCAGATGTATATTCAAAAAAACGAGGCAGATGTCTGACTGTCACATAGCAATATTTGTCAAATGTTGTTGATAATACGGAGCCGCCATATTCCTTGAAAAATTCCGAAAAATCTGTTCCTCCTCCAAAAAAAGACATTCTGAACGGTGTTTTTGTTATTATCATATCCTATCTCATCCCTCTGTTTTTTTCCTGAAACCGCCTCATAATCTGTATATCCGCTTTCGTTTTACATTGATACCGATATCCTTCTGTATGCAAAAAAAACTTTTACTACAGAATTATGGTTCTGTAGTAAAAGTTTTCTCTCTTTTCTATATGGATAAATAAATATCCTATTTTCCGGTTAAAAATAGCGTAAAACCTCAGCCTGTTAATGTTAGGCATTAACAGGCTTATTGAGTTTTGTGCAATTATTTCAATTCTCTTTCACAATCTTATTTGATTTTTTGCTGCTTTGGTATTATTTTGTTGAAAAAGAGAAACTAATCGGATATAATGTTTTTGTCCGATTACTATGTAAGCATTTATATTGTATTATCTACAACAGAACCATAATTCTGTTGTTTTTTTATATAATCAGCTGGAGTTTTGTAAGCGTCTCTTCATGCTCCTTAAGGCTCACCGCAATATAACAGCGGGTAGTCTCTACCGAAGAATGTCCCAGGATATCTGCAAGATGTGCAATATCTTTTTCTATCGCATAGTAGCATTTCGCAAACAAATGTCTGAAATTGTGAGGAAACACTTTATTCGGATTAACAAGTGCATCCTCACAAAGCCTTTTCAGCTCGCGCCATATATTGCTCCTGTTAAGAGGCTTTCCGTTTCTGCTTTTGAAAAGATATCCGTTCTGAATCCCCGCCTGGGATGCATAGGATAATAATTTTTCTTTTAATCCCTTCGGTATCAAAATAATACGGCATTTTCCTTTCATATCGATTTCTGCTTTTCCTCTTTTCACCGCCTCAAGTGTTATATACTGAAGCTCGCTGATCCGGATTCCGGTTCCGCCCAAGGTCAGCATCAGGTAATAAAGTCTGTTTTCCTTTTTGCTCTTAGCTGTCTCAAGCAGCTTCCTGTATTCTTTTTCCGTCAGTTCCCGGGATTCCTCCGCAAAAGCCCTTCTTTGTATTTTCAGGAATTTTACCTTCCATTCCGATTTGTCAATAAATTGAAGAAAAGAATGAACAGCCGCAAGCTTCCCGTTAACCGTCCGGGCCTGATAATTTTTTCTTAACGCTTCCCGGTATTCGAGAATGGAAGCTTTGCTTCGTTCATGGTTCTCCAGAAAATCCAGAAGCAATTTTACCTCACTTACATATTTCTCTATCGTAGCCTTTGATTTTTCGTTAATTAACAGTTCCTCTTTATATCTTTTCAAGTAATCCTGCTTTGTTATTTCCATGTCCATTAGAAACCTCCTGTAATTTATAATAAAAAGTATTATACGATTAACATGCATTTGATATTAAGTCCTTCTTCTGTAAAATGATTCTTCCTTATCATCGGTTATTCGGCGGGATATTTTATAGCATTCCCATTATTCACGATATAATTTTCTCTGAACAGGCAGTATTATAAAAATTTCTTATCCAAATATTAAAATAGATAATTTTTATTTTTGTATACACTGTCTTATAATATTCTTCGAAGAAAGAAAATGTCCCGGCGGCAGCGCATTTCCGATACGGGCATCATTTTCGCCCCATGAAATAAGATACGATGAACCCAAGGTTCAGAAAGGAATCGAAATGTACGATATTATCATTATTGGCGGAGGCCCTGCCGGAATCAGCGCAGGCATTTACGCGGTAAGCCGCGGGAAAAAGACACTTATCATAGAAAAAAGCCAGATTGGCGGAATTATCGGAAAGGTTTCCACCGTCACCCATTATTCCGCTATTGTTGAAAATGAATCCGGAGCTACCTTTGCCGAGCGACTGAAAAGACAGGCGCTGCATGCAGGCGTTGAAATCCGGTATGAAAACGTGATAAAGACTGAGCTTCAGGGAGATATCAAAACGGTCATGACGGAGGACGGCTGCTATCAGGCCCAAAAGCTTATCCTTGCAAACGGAAGCACCCCCCGCAAACTGGACATTCCCGGCGAAGCCGGCCTGACCGGAAAGGGAATGGGGCTGAATGCCGCCAGGGACGGCGCTCTTTATGCCGGAAAAAATATGTATGTGGTGGGCGGCGCCGACGGTGCGGTAAAAGAAGCCCTCTATCTGTCCCAATTTGCCAAAACGGTAACTATCATCCATTTTGAAGATCAGCTGGGCTGTATCGCTGAATTTAAAAACAAACTGAAGGACACAGCCAACATTACCCTGCGCCTCTCTTCCCGCCTTCAGGCCGTCCATGGCAGTGAACAGATCGAAACACTGGATATCGCAGATGAAAAGAGCGGAAAAACAGAAACCATCCAGGATCCCGGCTGCGGAGTGTTCGTTTATACAGGCACCATCCCCAATACGGATATCTATCCGGAGCTGGTACTGGAAAACGGATATATCCCGGTAAACGAGAAAATGGAAACAGCCATTCCCGGCGTATATGCCGCCGGAGATATCCGGGTAAAGCAGGTGCGCCAGGCCGCGACCGCGGTTGCAGACGGAGCCGTAGCGGCAATCAATGCCGCTGTCTGACCCTATCTGCGGGAAATGCGGGATCCCTGCCCGGCAGAGATCCCGCATTTCCTTTTTTCAGAATAACCTTCCCCTTACCTCCCCTTTTCATTGACCATAATTGCCATCGGTTATATACTGAATGTATGTATCGATATCAGGGGGAATGTTTCGTGTATAAAAAAATAATACTTACGGCAATCTCTTTTTTGCTTCTCTTCACTCTTGGAGGCTGTTCACCTTCCGCCGCTCCGAAAGAGCCCAGACTCTTCGGCTTCACGGCCATGGACATGACGGATCAATCCTTCCGCCTTGCACTGGCTGAGCTGGAAGACCTGGTAACCCAGAACGGCGACAGCCTCATCACTTTTGATCCCCAGTTAGATAATGAAAAACAGCTTCAGGGCATATCCGATATGATCAGCCAGGGCATAGAAGTCCTCTTTTTAAACCCGGTGGATATCAACGGCATTCTTCCCGCGCTCAGGGAGTGTCAGGAAAACGGCGTTAAAATCATCTGCTTTGATTCCAAGGTCTCCGATGCTTCCTACATCGAAACCTTTGTGGGCGGTGATAATTACAAGATGGGATGGCTTATCGGCGATTATATTAAAAAGGATTTTCCCCAGGGAGGAACTCTGGCCTATCTGACCAACCCGCAGGCCGGCTCCATCCTGCTGCGTGAGCAGGGGCTTCTGGAATCCCTGGAGGGGAGCAATATTGAGGTGATCGATGTGCATGAAATCTCACGCTACGAGGAGGTTCTTCCCGCGACGGAAAAGCTTCTGGAGGATAATGACAGCATTGATATTATCTGGGGCTTCAACGATGATATCTGCCTTATGATGCATAGCTGTGCGGTGGCAAATGAACGTCAGGATCAGATTACCTTCTATGCCACCGGCGGCAATCCGGGGATCCTGGATGCCGTCAAACGAGGGAATGTCCGGGCAGTATCCGTACAATCCCCGGCGGACTGGGGAAAGGTCTGCGGGGAATTGTGTTATAAGCTGCTGGACGGGGAAGAAGTCAATTCCGATTATCTGCTGGAGGCTTCTATCATAGATACGGAGAGTGTAAATGCATATGAAATGGATCAATGATACCGGAAAAGCATCAAAGATTTTCGAGACGTTTCTTGTCCTTCTTCTTATTCTGATGATCGGAGCCACCGGCCTGATGATGCTGCACGTACAGGAACAGCTGAAGGAAAATACGGCAGCTTCCGTAAAAACGGTATTTGACAAATCCGCCAACCTCATAAACTCGGATATCCTCTCGGCCCAGAATGCCGTGTACCGTTATTCCCGTTATATCAACTGGGAAGATCAGGAGAAATCTGTGGCTATGCTCGGCGCTTTTCTGAAGGAATATGGCTGTCATCAGGCATTTTATCTGGATTCGGACGGAACCGGTTATGATGCTTCGGGCAATCGTTTTACTGTGAATGATCTGCCCTTTCCGGATTTTGTTCTCTCAAAGGGGGAACAGGGCTTTTCTCCCTTCTTCCTGGATAAGGAAGGAACCTGCCTCACCGCCATGGGTATTCCCGTCATGAAGGATGGTATCCGGACAGGAGCCTTCTATGCGGTCTATCCCATGGAAAAATTCAGCAGCAATACGCTGGCAAAATCAATCCGGGGAGAAGGCTATTATTATCTGCTGGACCGTCAGACCGATATCATGATCAGCGCTGCCTTCAACACCAACGATTCCGGAGTCGGCCTCACTACCCTGACTGATCTTACGGGAGTTACCGGACTCACTCCTTCTGATATTTCATCACGCATTCTTGCCCCTATGGATGCCGGTGAGGATTTCCAGCTGGAAACCAGTCTGAACGGTGAAGCTTACTTCATTTTTTTCCTTCCTGTAAAAGAAAATCCCTCCTGGTATCTCTGCGGCCTCATGCCTTCTTCGGTCATAAAAAAAGAGTCCAACAATACGCTGGCTCTCATAGGAAGCATCATCGAAATGCTTGCTGCATTATGTGTCCTTGTCGTAGTGTCCTTTCTGTACTTTTTCCTGCGAAGACAGGCTGCGGAAAAGAAAGAGCGAAAAGAAAAGGAATTTCAGAATGCCATATATGATGCACTCAGTGAAAAAAGTGATGTGGTCGTCTGTATTTTCGACAGAGACTCCCGTAAGCTGGAACAGGTTTTCCGGAACAGTCTCCGGATCCTGGGGCGGTCCAGCGAAGAATATCTCTCCCATCCAGAGCTATTGGAAGAGCTTTGCCGTCTGGCGAATCCTTCTTTATATGAACGGCTTCTGGAGGGAAGCATCGGTGAGGACGAGGTACACCAGTTTTCCATGCAGCATCCGGCCTCAGGAGAAATTTTTATCCGTTTCACCGTAAAAACAGGGATTTCCATCGCCGGCCTCAGGAAGTATATGCTCTATTTTGAGGATATCACCCAGTCCATCCTCTACCAGGAAAGCCTGAAGGAAGCCGCCCTGACTGCCCGGCAGGCCAATCGGGCCAAATCCGATTTCCTTTCCAATATGAGCCATGAAATCCGGACGCCTATGAATGCCATCATGGGAATGCTGGAAATCATGGGACGCAGCCAGGATAATCCGCCGCGTATGAAAGATTGCCTGAACAAAATAAAGCTCAGCGCAGACCACCTTCTGCACATCATCAATGATATCCTGGAAATATCAAGAATTGAAAGCGGAAAATTAACTCTCAATACAGAAGCCTTCAGCCTTGCCGGCCTTATATCCAACGTTTCCGGCATCATATGCCCGCAGGCGGAGGCGGAAGGCAAACGGCATTCCTTTGCCATCCATATTCACGGACTGGTTCATGATTCCTTTATGGGCGACTGGACGCGCCTGAATCAGATTTTGATCAACATACTCATTAATTCCATCAAATACACCCCGCCGGAAGGGCATCTTTCCTTTGATATCTCCGAGCAGGAAGGCCCGGGGCCGGACTCTTCGCTCCTCCGTTTTGTCATTCAGGATGACGGCATCGGAATGAGCAAAGAATTTCAGGAACGGCTGGGCAGGCCCTTTGAGCAGGAACGCAGCCAGCTCCATATCCGGGAAGGCGGAACCGGCCTGGGCCTGTCCATCATCTTCCATCTGGTGAAGCTGATGGATGGCAGCATAACCATAGACAGCGCCCCGGGAAAAGGCACGTCAGTCACCATCGAGCTCGTACTTCCCCATGCTTCCTCTGAGAATCAGGAAGAAGAGGCGGATTATTCCGGCCTGCGGGTATTGCTGGCGGATCCGGATCCTCTGGTGGTTCAGGATGCCGCCGCCATCTTAAATGCCTGCGGTGCAAAGACCGGATGTGCTTATACCCTTTCACAGGCAGAGGAAATGCTCCGCGCTGAAGGCAGCGGAGAAAACTGGCAGCTGGTTATCCTGGATCGTTTTCTGGATGGAAAAGAGCAGACGCTTTCCCGTCTGCTCTCTATCCTTCCTTCTTCCTCATGTTCCGGTTCTCCCGCCGTCTTCATCTCCGCATACAATCCGGCGGATGCGGCCGAAGCTGCGCAGGACAGGGGAATCCATATTGTGGAGAAGCCTTTGTTCGCCAAACGGCTCCTGGATATCCTGAAATATGTTTCCCGGGGCTGCAGTCAGCCTCTTCATACGGCCGACGCCGGACAGAAACAACTCCCTGACCTTTTGCATGTAAAGGTTCTGATGGCGGAGGATAATGAGCTGAACCGGGAAATTGCACTGGAATTCTTACATATGGGGAATATAGAAGCCGACTGCGCCGTAAATGGCCGGGAAGCGCTGGAACGCTTTCTCTCCTCCGAGCCGGGAACCTACGATCTCATTCTCATGGATCTGCAGATGCCTGTTATGGACGGCCTGACTGCCACGGTTAAAATCAGGGAAAGCTCCCATCCCCAGGCCGGAAGCATTCCCATCCTTGCTCTGACCGCCAATGCCTTTGAAGAGGATATCAGCCGGTGTCTTGCCGCAGGTATGAACGGACATATGGCGAAGCCGCTTGACATCCATGCCCTGTTTCAGAAGATGGCTGATTTCATCTGATTCTATCCCCGCTTCAGCCGAAATTGTCCGGTAAGCTCCTTCAGCCTTCTCGCCTGGCTGGACAGTTCCTCGCTGATTGCCGCAGATTCTTCCGCCGATGCGGTATTGGCCTGCACAATGCCGGAAATCTGTTCGATATTTTGATTAATCTGTATGATAGAAACAGCCTGCTCCTCCGTGGCCCTGGCAATATCCTCAACGACTCCCGCCACCTTTTTCGCTCCTTTTACGGATTCCAGCATGACATCGGCGGTTTCGCCGGCGATTCTGCTGCCTTCCTTTACGGCAAGAACCGAATTTTCTATCAGGGCAACTGTCGCCCTGGAGGCCTCCGATGTCTTATTAGCAAGGCTGCGCACCTCCGCAGCCACAACGGCAAAGCCTCTTCCTTCATTTCCGGCCCTGGCGGCCTCTACTGCGGCATTCAGGGCAAGTATATTGGTCTGGAAGGCGATGTCTTCTATCGTCTTTATGATCTTACGGATCTGGACTGCCTTTTCATTAATATCAGCCATGGCGCCGACCATATCCTGCATTTTCCGGTTGCTTTCTTCCATATCCCGTTCTGTCTCCCGGGCGATCTCACTGACCTGCTTCACTCTATGCGTGTTATTATTCACCTGTCCGGAAATCTCATCGGAAGCAGCGGCCAGTTCTTCCACAAAAGAAGCCTGCTCCACGGCTCCTTCGGAAAGCTCCCGGGAACCGCTCGATACCTGTTCACTGCCGGAGGCCACCTGATCCGCAGAACGTCCTATCTCCTCCAGCGCTGCGGACAGTTTACTGATAATCTGATGCATGGATTCGGTAAGCTGGCTGAATTCACCCACATAAAGCTCTTCCGTTTTTGAGTCTATGTCAAAATTACCGTCCCCCATTGCGCCCAGCCCGTCTCCCATGTCGTGGATAATCCCCCGGAAATTATCTGTCAGCCTCCTCATACTCTCAGAAAGGCTGCCCAATTCATCCTTCGCATTATAGCTGAGAACCGCGCTGAAATCACCGGCGGCCATTTTCCCTGCGGCGTTTTCAATTTCCTTAATAGGACCGGTCAGGCTCTTCGTAATATAAACAGAAAGTCCAACGGTCAGCGCCAATGCCAGGCCCGCTATGACAAGCAGGATTGAAACTGCTGTTTTATAGGTACCCTCAGAATTTTCAAAGTTTTCATCCGCATATTCCGCAGTTATTTCAGCCACCTGTGTCATCAGTTCCTTGAACTCCATCAAACGCGGCTGATACTCTTTAAACATGATCTCTGTGGCCTCATCCTTTTTGTTCTGCGCCGCCAGCTCCAGAATATGTAAACGAAGAGGCTTTGCATCATTTAAAATTTTATGCGCTTCTTCTATCATAGACTTATCTCCGCGGAAATTGTCCATTAAAAAGGCAAAATCCTCACCTAAGCCGTCAAGCAGCTCATTTGTCTGGTCTATATAGCTCAGCGTCTCCTCGCTGTCATCCGTGAGCAAACTCAATGCCATATTCTTCAGCCCTGTCTGGGCGGCACGGCGCATATCGGTAGCCGTTACGACAACAGGATGCCCGACCATATAAAATTCCTTAAAATGATTCTGTGTATTATTCAGGCTATAAAAAGACAACCCTAACGATTCAATAAAAAGAAAAATAATAATGCCAAATGTGACTACCAGTTTTTTCCCGATTTTTAAATTTTTCATTTGTACGATACCCTTTTCTCATTTTGCCGGACGGCTTTTTTCTTTTACTGCTCTATACAAAAAAACAGCACGATATCCGCTGAAAGGGTACCGTGATCATATTATATTTATATAGGTTCAGTATAGCAAAAGGTGTGGGGAATAGCAATCATACAAATCAAATAGTGTGTTCTTTTTATGAACCGATCAGCAGTATCCTGGTAATCTGCATAAATACAGCGCCGGCAGGCCGGCGCTGTATTTATATCTTATGTTCTATTCCATGCTTTCCACAGCTTCTGCTGCTTCCTCCCGGGAAAGCCAGCCATCCCATTCATATCCCTGTCTTGCTTTTGATGTATCATATACCGCATTCAGCTTCTGTTCGTATTCCTCCTGCGACATCTGTACATCATTCCACTGATACTGATAAACGGGGTTTCCGTCCGCATCGAATTCCACCCTGGAATTATCCTCCGCCCCGTAATAACCGGCGGCAATCTGTGTCAGCCGGCCATTCTCCATGCGATATACCAGATCATAGTAGCGATCCATATTGCCGTCGGAGTTGCACAGAAGGCCGCCCCTTTCAATATAGGTGAAATTCAGCCTGCCCAGCCGGGTTTCCTCAAGCATGCCGTCCGCGTAAGTGACAATAACACAGCCTGCCGCTTCGCTGGTCCCGATTTCCACCAGCTCCGGAATTTCATCATCATTCAGATAAATCAGCTGATATCCCTGCCATTCTTCCGGATCCTGCTTCTGCAGATGATCGATATATGCCTGTTTCCAATCGGAGGCCTGTGCTTCCCCTTGCTTCCCTGCGCCCAGAAATCCAAGAACCGACTGAACCGTCTTTTCAGCAAGGGCAGAATTGGTTACTTCAGATAATTCTCTTTCCAATGTAAACAGGCCGTCTTCATTCCCTCTGTAGATCCTTGCTTCCGAATATCCCGTTCCCACATCAGGCCCGGAGGAAGGTGAATAATTACAGATTATTATGATATCGCTGAAACCGTCACTGTTATAATCAGGAAAGGAAACGGCTTCGACCTTATTAAATATTTCATTGGCCCTTATATTGTTTTCAAAAATACCTTCCAGTGCCGTAGTTTTCCCTCCGGCCTCCTGTATTTCGAACAGGGCATCTCCCAGCGGATTCTGCTGTGTATCCGGCCGATAAGATGCAAATGTCACCTTTCCCAAAGGTTCCAGCGTCACTTCAAAGGTCTGCTCCCCGATCAGCCGGTTCTCTTCCATGCCGCCTGTTTCTTTCTCTGTTCCGTTTTCCTGCTGAGCGCCCATATCTGTTTCATTTATCTGCATTGTTTCAGAGTTTTTCATGTCCTCTGCCTGTGATTCCTTCCCGCTTCCGCAGGCTGTCAGAATGCCGCACAGTGTTATACAAAGAAGTGATGCCTGCCATTTTTTTGTGTTATGTTTCATAATTCTCCTCTCGTCATTTGCTGATTATCCATTCTTTTTGTCGGTTGTACCGGTATGCTTCCAACGCAGAACAGTGTCTGCTTTATATTGCGCCGACTCCCGAATATCAGGGGCTGTTTACGCCTAATCCCCGGGATGAGCCACAAAAACAGCTTACCACAGAGCCTGTGATATCTCAATCCCATATTCTTTGATCACTTTTACGCTTTCTTTCTGTACTTTTGCTGCTCAAAAAACCCGCCACAATTCCTGTGACGGGCTCAAACTGATAATAAAGGGAGCGGGAAGAATACGGACGGTAAGCGGAACAGAACAGCCGGAAACTGCCGGTATTGCTACTCGCTGTCCTCATGTTTCTCATGACCATGATGATCCTTCTTACCCGAATGATGTTTTTCATCCCCGTTATCCGCAGCTTCGGTATCATTTACTGCTTCGGTATCATTTATTTCTTCCGTATTATTTTCGTCTTCGGCATCCTCTCCGCTCTCCTCATGATGTTCGCCGTTCTCCTCATGATGTTCACCGCAGTGCTCTTCCGTAAGCTGCTTTATCTCACTTATGGAGTGTTCCGCGCACTGCTCATAAGAGGCACCGGGATCCACCTCCTGCAGCTGTGTAATAGCAAGATATTTGGCCGGGCTCAGATTATAATCATGGGCACAGTCCCTGACCTCCCTGGTCACCGCATAAATATCCGCCGATGCCGTGGAATGGTGGGAATCAAGCAAGGTATCCACAGACTCACGGATCTCACCCAGCATTTTCTGTTCCCTGTCATTGCCTCCTGCCTGTACGGTGACGGATACCAGGCCGTCGGGGGCCAGGTACCCCCTGAGAATCATTTCATCCAGCAGCCGTTCCACGGCCTGATCCCAGGACTTGTGCCTGACATCCACATCCCGCAGGATAACCGCGCCGTCATCATTATACGGGGCCGCCTCCAGAACGCGCCCATAACGGTTAAGAGTCAGTGAAATGGAGGGGTTCACATCCATATCCACATAAGCATTGGGAGTAAAATAGGAAAGCCCGCTTATAAACAAAAACACGGCGAAAGCAGCGCATGCTCCGATAAGCCTCTGCCGGAAAATCCGTCCTGCCGGTTTCCTCCTCCGTATTTCCTTACTCAGGAAATCGGCTGTCTTCTCCTTCAGCTCCTCTTCTGCATAAATCTTGTCAAAGGTACTGCGAAACTTATTCTCCAATCCACTCACCTCCCAACTGCTTCTTAAGCTCCTTTCTTCCCCGGTCAAGCCACGTATATACCGTATTTTCACTCTTTTTCAGTATCCCCGCTATTTCAACCGCCGTGTAGCCTTCATAGTAAAACAGATAAATCACATTCCTGTATTTGGGCGGAAGCCGTAAAACGGCATCCAGCAGCTCTTTATCCTGCTCCTGTATGTAAAAAGGCTCCACATCGATTTCTTCGATGGAACGGACCTTTTTTCGAAAAAAGCTCTTCAGCACATCCCGGCAGGCATTGATGGAAACACGAATAAGCCATGCCTTTTCATGGGCATCGCTTTCAAAGGATGAGGGATGCAGAAGGTATTTGAGGAATACCTCCTGAAACACATCTTCCACATCCGCATCGTTTTTCAGGTACATAAAACAAATACGGCGAACCGTGTCCGCATATAGCTTCAGAGCACGGTTCACCTCGGCTTCATTCCGCATGGCCTCTCCCGTTCAATAGATATCATTGGAATTTTCCCATTATATTAATGATGGTTTTCCTGATGATGGGAACCGGAACCATTTCCGTTATGAGGCAGGCAGACATTCCCGTTATGGTCATGGCTTCCTGTTTCCGTACATCCCTTTTCCGTACATGCCTGATGGTAATCGTGTCCGTCGCCCATATAATGACCGGCATAGGTGATTCCGTCATGCTGATGGTTTCCTGATGCATTACAGTTTTCCGCGCTGCATAAAGAGTAATTCGTGGCTGCGGTTCCGCTGCAGGCGCTGTTATGTCCGTGCCCGTGGGCAGAAGCGGTCAGCGGCACAGCGGCCAGAAGAACTGTGGAAAGGGCAAATGCGGCGATTATTTTTTTCATGATTGGTACCTCCATTTTTTATTGTTCTGATAAGTATACGATTGAGGAAACACAATCCTTTCAACTTTTTAAAAATATTTTTAAAAAATTTCATTTTCCCCGGAAAACATGTATTTCTGTTCAAACTGTTCCACCGCCATCGGCTTCTCAACGATATAGCCCTGGACATAGTCACAGCCGATTTCTTTCATATAGTCAAACTGCTCCCTTGTTTCCACGCCTTCCGCACAGCATCTGGCCCCAATGGAATGCCCCATATCAACGATATGCTTCACCAGCGTTTTCCCACGCTCCGCTTCTTCATATTTCTGTATGATACCCTTATCTATTTTAAGTATATCAAAATCAGCCATCATCAGGAATTCGTAGGACGAGTATTCCACGCCGAAATCATCCAGCGCGATATTGAAATTATGTTTTTTTAATTCCTCCAGCAAATGGGCCATCTGCTTTTTGTTCAGGGTTTCCTGTGTCTCCGTGACCTCCAGCTCCAGCTGCTGCGGGTTCAGGTCATATCTGCTGAAAACACTCCGGAACTCATTAAAAAAGTTATTATCGAACATGGTGATCCTGGAAAAATTAAGGGACAGCTGCATATCGGAAAACCGGGTTCCCTTCCATTTAGTCAGCAGTTTACACACTTCGTCCATAACAAAGAAATCAATATTGGAGATCAGCCCTTCACTTTCCAGAAAAGGGATGAACTTAACCGGAGAAGAAATAGTGCCGTCTTTCTCCCTGCAGCGCACCAGTACCTCCGCCCGGTCTATTTTCCCGGTCTTCATATTCAGCTGGGGCTGCAGATAAATCATATACTGTCTGTTCGCAATGGAATCCGTCAGTTCCTTAAGGAGAGGGATTTTTTCAATGGCAATTTCTTTATACCCTTTATAATACTCCTGCTTATTGATCTGCATAATCCGCTCTGCCTTATTCATCAATGCCGTCAAATCCGCATTCACATCACTCCATGTCGTACCGACAGATAAAAGCGATTCTCCGTTCAGCGTAAATTTCGCTTCCATTAATTTAAGCTGTTCACTGAATTCATCATAGGAAATCGCTTCGGTAACAATCAGGAATTCATCACCGCTCAGCCTGAATTTCCTCCCGTTGGGGAAGAATTGCTTCATGATTTCTGAAATATGTGTGATCACCATATCCCCATATACATGGCCTCTGACGGTATTCAGTTTCTTCAGGCCATTGATATCCATAAAAACGACACCAACGGGCGCAGGCATACGTTCCGAAAAATCATCGCTGTATACCATATAGCTGTTTCTGTTTTCGAGTCCTGTCAGTGCATCCTCAAAGCTCATTTTTTCCAAACGCCTGCGCATGGAATTCTTGGTGATCTCATTTTCAATAAAATAGGATAATTCCTCCAGATAAAAATAGTTTTCCTTATTTACTTTGGGATCATCCATTCCCAGAAAGCCCTTCCTCTCCCCTTTTACATAAAGGGGAAGTGCCATCAGGCTCTTTATTCCCTGCTCTTTCAGGATCTCATATTCCAGCCGTCGATTTGCCCCTAATTCTTCAATATCGTCAATTCGGATATAATCCCTGATACCGAACTGCTTCATCCAGAAGGACAGTGCTTCCATCGGCACTTCCTGCAGATTCTGAATCTGGGGGATTACCCCTTTTGCACAAACCTCATAGGTATTGACTCCCGCATTTTTCTTTTCGTCAGCCTCAATGATATACACACGATCCGCCTGATAATAGTCCAGAATGATTTTCAGGACATATTCGATAGAATCCTCCAGGTACTCAGAGGTTGTCAGCCACTGGATACAGTCAGCAATACTTTTCTCCGCTGCCAGATGCAGTTTTTGGCAATCCGTATGTTCAGCCGTCTTCACCGCATCCGTCCTGTCCGAATTCCGGAAAGATACCAGGTAGGCATCCTTCCCTGACCACTTTATGGGAGCTGCATGAGCGGCCGTACATATATTCTGCTGCAGGGAATCCGCACAGGCCGCATTATCCTCGTTCAGAGGACAGAAGCTGCAGGGATGATCTGCATAAAAAAAGGTCTCATAACACAGCGCTCCCTCACGGAATCTGGGCATAAGCTGTTTTACTCTGCTGTTAAAATATAATATCTCATAGGTACCGCTTCCGATCACACAGACTGAGCCGTCTTCCTCCTCTATCATCCTCCGCAGCAAATCCTGAAGCTTCTGTTCCCGTTCCTGCATTTTTTTCTTCTGAAGGAAGGTATCCAGCAGTTCTGAAATCAGTGACAGGGCATTCACTTCCTCCTTTGTCCACAAACGCATCCCCGTACATTCATCGAACCCTATAAAGCCGGCAAACCTTTCCTTATCCCATAAGGCATACTGAAGAAAAGAACGGATTCCCTGATCTTCAAAAAGTTTCCTCTGTACAGGCGGCAGCAGATGGGTATTCCGGCAGTAATAAATAGAATCCTCCCCGAATAATTCCCGATAATCACCGGCCGTATAATAATCCAGGCGCTGAAGATTTTGGATTTCCGGTTCAATGCCTTCATTACACCATTCATATGTATTTTTATAATATTTTCCGACATCATTCGTTTCAAAAATATAGGCCCGGCTTACATCAAACCGCTTTCCGACCACCTCCAGGGACAGGTTGACAGCCTGCTCCAAATCCTCCATATTACAGAGAAGTTTGAATATATAAGTGAGAAGATCGCTGGAATCCCCCAGAGATATGGGCTGCGACTCAATCGCTGCGCTTATGGAGGAATATCCGGTTTCTTCAGGCAGGCGGGAGTTTGCCGTATCATAAACCACATATCCGTCTTTCCCCTGGCTTTTCGCCTGATATAAAGCCCGATCCGCATAATTGTATAATGTCCTGAAATCTCTGCCGTCATCAGGATATAAGGCGACGCCGATACTGCAGGTGACATGAATGGAGCGCTTCTCATTTTCAAACAGACGGCGGAACATTTCCGTCAGATCCGCAGCCTTCTGCACGGCCGCTTCCCGCGAGGTAATATTTTTCATGAAAATAAGGAATTCATCGCCTCCGATACGGCCCACCACATCACTCTCGCGCATCATTTTTTTCATGCCATAGGCCATTTCCGTTAAAACGATGTCTCCCAGCATATGGCCGTTTGTATCGTTAATCTGTTTGAAATTATCCGTGTCAATCATGAAAAAGGCGCAGATATTTTCCGGTTTTTCCTCCAGATACGCCCTGATCTGTTTTTCCGTTTCTTTTCTGTTATATAAGCCAGTGAGTGCATCTCGTTCGGCCCGGATTTTAAGATCATCCATCGCCTGTTTTCTTTCATCAATATTAAATATAATGCACAGGGCTTTCATCGGCTTTTCCTGCCGGCCGCACATGGCAACACCATGAACCTGACACCATATATATTCCTCTGCATTAAAAATTCTGAATTCTGCGGCTGCATATATACTGCCCGCGCGCAGTTTTTCAAGAAGTTCTGCGTAAACCTGCGTATCCTCCGGATGGATCCATTTATGAGAAGATACCTGCGCAGCGATCTGATTATACACCGTTTCAGTCCCGTCTTTCCCTTTCCGATTGCAGGAATAATTCAGGGTATCGGAGGCGATATCCCACTCACAGATCATGATATGGGTATCTTTCAGGCCAAAATCATGTTTTCCCAGAAAGGATTCGGGCTCTTTTGCCAGAACGGCTCCCGGGTTCATACCATCGCTGCTTTCCGCTTTTCCCACAATGACGCCAATCAGTTTTTCAGCCGACCTGCTGTCATTAATAAACCGGCCGCTGTATTCTACCTGCTTATAGCTGCCGTCGCTGCATAAAATACGGCACTCAATGGAAACCGGTTCATTGTTTAAAAATTGTCTGGCAACCTGTTCCGCCACTTTTGTAAAGTCATCCGGATGTATAATTGCAGACAGGCTGTTATGAAACCGCTCTTCCAGATCCGGCTCCATAAAGCCCGTCAGCCGGAAAAAGCCTTCATTTGCACCCTCAATTGTTAAGGTTTCATCGAAATCACAATATAATATGCCCACAGGAAGACGGCCTATCAACGTCTGAATGAGAGAATTGCTTTGTTCCAAATGAATGTCCATATTTACTCCTCATCGGTGCAGATCCTTTTCCAAGCGGGAAAAGGATCTGTTTTGTATTTCGTTAAATATCCATCCATAGAATGGTAAAGCAATCGTTTTCGGACAGATATAATATGATTAAGTCAATTTATCATATTATATCTGATCCAAATACCAAAATCAACACAACTCCGTTAAGTATCGAGTGAGGGCGAAGAGAACAGTCCACGACGCCGGGAACACAGGGCTTTCGTGGACTGTTCTCTTCTGGGGATTATTTTATTCCGCAGGCGGCATGGTTTTCAGGGGCGTCCATCCATAGGTAGATATTTTTATCTTTGAAATCGTAGACGGAAATCATGTAGTTCAGTGTTTCTTCTTCCGGGCATAGTTGTGTAAATATATCCGGATATTCCTTGAAGGCTTCTCTTTGGTAACATACGGTGTTTCGGGCGGTGTCTATGGCGGCGTAGAAGATGTCGGCTTCGACGAGGTCCTGGAACATGTGGCTTCCGAAGCTTAGTTCGGGCATGTAGCCGGCACGTTCGTCCGATACCTCGCATATTCCGCAGAAGCCGGAGATGTCGGCAAAGGTTGTCGGGATTCCGAGCTCAGGGGATGAGGTTCCGAGTCTGCCCGGGACTATCAGGAGTATGTTTTGGGGTTCTTTCTGGTGGTTGAAGTGTTTGTTGAGTTTTCCTATGATTCCTGCCACTTCGGGTTTTCTTGCGTAAGGGTATTCAAAGTAGGCCTTGGGATCTATGAGTACCGCTCCGTCCAGTTTTCTGCATACGGAATGTCCCATGCAGGCATCATGGATGTCAAAAAAGCAGTTTTCTTTTTTGAGGAGGGGGACTTTGACTCCGCCGCCTTCCGGCCCTACATAAAGCGGGCGGCATTGAAGGAGGTTGAGCATAAAATCGCCGTTTTCTGCGCAGTTCACTGTGTATTCAATGTCCACCGGATTGCCGTATACCTGCTGCAGTTTGCGGAGCAGGGCCTTCATCAGCTCTGTAAATGTCTCCTTTTCCAGCAGCTTCTGGCAGCTGACAAACCATACGTTTCTTGGTCTGCCGCTGTCATACAGGCGCTGTTCCGCTTCATAATCATGCTCAAGGAGCAGCCTTTTCAGCCATTCGGGGATATCCGGCAGCACCTGTTCCAAATCCTTTTCCGCCAGTGTATTTTTCTCCAGATCCAGCACGTCTATCTTATGCTGGGAAAAGCGGTGTTTTTCCGCTGTATTCCGCGCCATAGTTATTGTGGGGCGATCCAGGTTCACGAGGCGGGGGTAATCATTTTCCGTCCGATCCACAGCCTTTGTACCCAGTCCCATTACCAGCCGGAGCATGCCCTCATCCGGGCGGATATCCTTCTGCAGCTTATAGGTGCTGTAGCTGTATCCCACTCCCGCGGCGCAGGGCATATATAAATTTCCATAATAGGAGCCCGATACTCTCTGGACCAGGACCGCCATCTGTTCGTCCTTTCCCTCCAGCCCGCGCTGTCTCCGGTATTCCAGGGCCGAAATATCCATTGTGCTGGCGTATACCTGCCGTACCGCATTTTCAAACATGGTGAGCCTTTCCTCCGGCATGCCCCTGTTGGCGCAGAACACGGATTCATATTTTCCTGCAAAGGCATTACCGAACCCGTCTTCCAGGAAGCTGGAAGAGCGCACAATAATAGGGGTCTGCCCGAAATAATCCAGCATTGTGCGGAACTGTTCCCGGATATTGGAGGGGAAACTCCCCTTAAGCAGCCCTTCCCGGAGCCGGCCGGCCTCACTGAAATACCCGTCCTCCGTGCGCTGCGCAATCCGCATATCCCAGCACCCGTTTGCCACAATATACGTATAAAAAACGTCCGATCCGATATAAAAGGAATCGTGAGGTTCATAATAACCCTGATATGCAGGCAGCTCCTTCTCCGCAATTTTTCTTGCCAGCAGCATTCCGCAGGCCTTGCCGCCAATGGCCCCGCTGCCGATCATACGATCCCGCAGGGCAAAATAATCCGTACCCGTGAAATACTTTTTAATCAGCTCCTGCATTTTCTCGTCCCGGGTCATCGTGCTCTCTATAATCTGCGCCTCCGTTTCCTCTGAAAAACGGCCTTCCCTATACTGCATCTTCGCCATGGTAAAAAAACGGTCATGGCTGTCCGCATTCAGATCCTGGAGTGTTGTCTCTTTTTCCTGGCGCAGGACGTAATAGCGTCCGATTCCCATTCCGTCCGTCACCGCCTCGAACCGCTGCTTTTCACTGTTCCATACATGGGGAAGAAACATATTTCCCGAATACCGGTTCCAGACCTTCAGAGGATGCAGGTACAGACTGTCCCTGTCTGCGTATACGTCCAGAAAAAGCTGCGTCGTATCCCTGATCCGCGCCACAGCATCAAAGGAATGCCTTCCCCGTATCAGAGGGAAGAAGGCCACCGTATCCAGCTGAAACAGATAGGGACAGGTCACACGGAAAAAATTCCCCATCATCAGATCCGTATACCAGACCGACTGCAGCTGGGAAAGGCAGTCAAATACATAAAAGGCCTCTCTTCCTTCCTCCCTTATTCTCTCGTGAATCCCCACCGTAAAGCTTTCAAACCCCTGTTCCGGCTGAAATTCATAGATTCTCAGCCCTTCGCAGGGTTCCAGCACAGCTTCATGCTGCGCAAACCTGATATAAATAAGCTTTTTCCCGTCCTTCAGCGCCTGTGCCGCAAACGAACGTGCGAAAAAAAAGTATTCCTCCAGGTCGGAAACCTGAAACACAACATTATCTCCAAGCCGGATAAAATCCAGCGCTTCATCCATTCCTGCAATTCCGCTCAACATCTTGTCAAATGCCGCCATATCCATACTCCTTTATTTTGCGTATTTCATGTAAAGAAAAAAAGACGCAGAAACCGATATGATATCGACTCCTGCGTCTGTAATTTATCTTAAAGCAATGGCTGTCATTAGTCAAGAACAACGTCCTGCTTCCGCCTATTTCACCAGCTTATAGATTGCCAGTACATCCTGCCAGTACAGCTTCTTAAAGCCGCCGAGAGGGGATTCCTCACCGAAAGCCGCCCCAGTCGCCTTCTTTGCCATTTCCTCCAGCCTGTCCTCTCCGATGCCAAGCTCTGCGAGTGTGCCGGGCAGCCCCATCCTCTTAAAGAATGTCCGCAGCCGGGCAATTCCTTCCTGAACGATGGCATCGGGATCCCGGTAGCTGCCTTCCACGCCCATCACATTGACAGCAAACTGGACGAACATATTGATATTATCTTTATATACATACTGCATCCAGCCGGGTGTCAGAACGGCAAGGCCTGCGCCGTGCGCCACATCATAAATGGCGGAAAGCTCATGCTCCATGCCGTGACATGCCCAGTCCTGCTCACGTCCCATGCCTACCAGGCCGTTATGGGCCACGGTCCCTGAGAAGCCGAGTTCTGCCCAGGCATCATAATTCTGCGGATCGTCCAGCGCGATCGGCGCATTCTTCATCAATGTTTTCAGAGTAACCTCGCACAGCCCGTCCGTGAGATCCGTATGGGTTGTGTTAGTGAAGTAACGCTCGAACACATGGCTCATCATATCCGCAACGCCGTTTGCCAGCTGATTTTTGGGGAGTGTGAAAAATAACTCCGGATCCATAACGCTGAGCAGCGGCCGGATAAGAGGGCTGCCGTAACCGAACTTAAGCTGTTTTTCTTCATTGGTGATAACGGAATCCCCGCTGGATTCACTTCCCGCCGCAGGAATCGTAAGGACTGTAGCCACAGGCAGAGCCTTTTCAACGGGTTTTCCCTGTTCGTAAACCTCCCAGATATCCCCGTCGTAATAAACGCCCATGGCGATAGCTTTTGCAGAGTCAATGGTGCTTCCGCCGCCTACCGCAAGGATGAGATCCACGTTTTCCTTTTTACACAGCGCAATCCCTTCATGCACAAGGGAAAGCCTGGGATTGGGCTTAACGCCTCCCAGCTCCGCAAAGGAAATACCGCTTTCCTTCAAGGATGCGGTTACTGTATCATACAGGCCGCTCTTCTTTATGCTTCCGCTTCCATAATGAAGCAGGACCTTGGATGCATGGGGCTTCAGAAGTTCCCCGATTCGTTTTTCCTCACCTTTTCCGAACAAAATCCGTGCAGGTGTGTAGAGATCAAAATTCAGCATGTAAATATCCTCCTGATATATTAAAATGTTGTTGTGTCAGGGTCTGATGAATAGCCGACGCAGCCCTTCAGATCCGCGATCAGCTGCACATCGGCCGCTTCCAGTTCAAAATCAAATACCTGCGTATTTTCTTTTATACGGGAAGGCGTCACCGACTTGGGAAGAGGCAGATACCCTCTCTGCAGACTCCAGCGGATACAGATCTGGGCAATGGACTTACCGTATTTCTCCGCCAGCGCCTTCATTTCCGGTACCTCGAAGATTTTGCCGACGCCCAGCGGACTGTATGCCTCCAGCTGGATATTATGGGAACGGCAATAATCCACAACTTCGTCCTGGGTTTCTCCGGGACATAGCCTGATCTGGTTTACCATAGGAGCCACTGTGGCGGTTTTCATCAGTTCTTCGATATGATGGGGCCGGAAATTACTGATTCCGATGGCGCGGATGCGGCCGGCCTTATACAGTTCTTCAAACGCCTTCCATGTACCGGCATTCGCCTCCTGCCAGTGATCACGGAATGCTATGGGATTGGGCCAGTGGATCAGATAAAGATCAAGATAATCCATATCCAGCTTTTTCATTGTCTCCTCAAAGGCGGCAAGAGTTCTCTCATAGCCATGCTCGCTGTTGGTTAATTTAGATGTAATGAAAAGATCCTTCCTGTCAATGCCGCTTTTCTTTACGGCAAGCCCCACACTCTCTTCATTGCCGTATCCCTGCGCGGTATCAATGTGACGGTATCCCGCTTCAATCGCGCTGAGAACAGACGATACACAGACATCCCCGTCCGGGGTCTGCCAGGTTCCGAATCCGATGCACGGGATTTCCACCCCATTGGACAGCTTGTAGCAATCGGTCAGTGAATTCATATCTTTCCTCCCTTTCTGTTGCTTGACATATCAGTTAAAAGTCCTGTATGATGATCATAAACCTTAGTGTTAACGCTAAGTCAAGACTTTTTTCATTCACGCGATAAATTACCAGGAGGTATCCCTATGGGTTATACAGTAAAAAAAGTGGCGGAAAAAACAAAGCTGAGTCCGAATGCTCTGAGGTATTATGAAAAAGAAGGCCTGCTGCCGAATGTGGGCCGTACAAAAGGCGGAATCCGCCTCTATTCCGATGAGGATCTGGAATGGATCGGATTGATCTGCTGCCTGAAAAATACAGGCATGTCCATAAAACAAATCCGGGATTTTGTCACCCTGAGCCTGCAGGGGCCTGAGACGCTCAAGGACAGATGTGAAATGCTCGTGGAACACAAGCGGGAGGTAGAGGAGCATATCGAAGAAATGAACCGCTATCTGGAAAAAGTCACCTGTAAAATTTCATACTTTACACAGCAGTATGAAGATTACCTCATCCAAAATGCGGAGGAAGCGAAAGGTGGCTGCGTAAAGGAATAACGGGCATTTTTCAATACCCGTCATTCCTTCGTTCATACATTTCATTTACCCAGCCTTCCCGCCGGCCTTTACGCCTCGACGGGATTCCACTCTTTCTCATAATCCGCATTTCTTTGCGGCATGACCGCACCCGTACTCTGTCTCCAGTCATGAAGCATTTTCTTCAGCCGGGAAGCGATTTCCGGCTCTTCTTCGGACACATCCCTGCTTTCACTGATATCCTGTTCCAAATTAAAAAGCACGGTTTTCCCATCCTCGTAAAACTCAATTAATTTGTATTTTCCCAGCCGTACGCTTCCTCCCGGAGTTCCCCCCTGGTTTCCATAATGGGGATAATGCCAGAAAACAGGACGTTCCGGTATTTCTTTTCCCTGTAAAAGCGGCAGGATACTGATGCCGTCGCAGACTTGTCCCTCCTCCGGCGCCAAACCGGCCACGTCCAGCAAGGTAGGATAAAAATCAGGCGTGGTGATCGGTACGGCGCACGAACTTCCCGCCGCAACATGTCCGGGCCACCAAACCCATGCAGGCACCAGGGTTCCGCCTTCATACATCCATCCTTTTCCTTCCGCCGCCGGGAAATTGCAGGTAGGGCTTCCCTCGGAGGTACTTAACCCTCCATTATCAGAGGTGAATATAACAATAGTATCTCTTCCATGCCCTTCCTGCTCCAGGGCATTCCTTAAACGTCCTATATTCCAGTCAAGATTCCAAATCATAGCCGCATAATTGGGATCTGACTGGACGATTCTTCTTTTTACACATTGATCCTTTTTATTTATGGTATGAAAATGTTCTCCTTCTATCAGCGCTTCTGTCCGATCCAGACGCATGCGGGATGCTTTTTCCTGAAATTTAAGGATATCTTCGGGCTTGGCCTGTATCGGATTATGCACCGCATAATGGCAGAAGTTCAGGAAAAACGGTTTGTCATCCGGAGCTTTCCTTATCAGTTCAATCGCTTCATCGGTCAGCCGATCCGTCAGATACTCTCCCTCCGGCCCATCCTCCAATGTGGGGATATGATAAGGGCTGAAATAACCGTACGAAGGATGTCCCCATTCGCACCCGCCTATATTTAAATCAAATCCAAAGTTCTCAGGAAGGTAATTTCCTCCCCCCAAATGCCACTTGCCCACATGCCAGGTCTGATAGCCTGCATTTTTCAATCTTTCCGCCACCGTAATCGTATTTTCCGGCATATGCTTCAAATAGGGAGCATCAATTAATTTCCCTCTCAGAGGATGAAAGGTACCGCTTTCATCAATCCAATCCGTAACTCCTATCCTCGCGGGATACTGCCCCGACAAAAAGCTTGCCCTCGACGGTGAGCATACCGGACAGGCCGCATATGCACAGTCGAACCGCATCCCTTCCCTGCACATTTGATCAATATTGGGTGTCTCATAGAATGTACTTCCTGAACATCCCAAATCCCGCCATCCCATGTCATCCATAAAAATGAAAACTATATTTGGCTGCTGCATAACCGATTTCCTCCTCTGAATCCATATCCTCTGCATCCATAAATATCAGGTTCCTGTAAAACCGTACTGCCGGATAACCTCCAAAAACTCCGGCCCTCATAAAATTCATTGTACCCCCATTCCGGGCCGCCCGTCCAGATAAACTGCATTCCTGTTTCTGAAATAAATAAAAACAGGTACAGAATCAACAAATAGCTGCGCCGTGCGGCAGATTCATTGATTCCGTACCTGTTTTCTTTCTATGTCCGAAGCATGAACTTCAAGCACATCCATACGTCCTATTTACATACAATCAATTCCCCGTCAAAAGGAGTCAGCACAAGCCTTTCTGTGAAGCTTTCGCCTTTAAGCACCCCCTTCCCCGGCTGTTCCAGCATTACTTCCTTCACCTTTGACGTCGTGTTCACATACAGCGTTTCCTCTTCGGAAATCTTACGCACCACCACTCCCTCAGGCGCGTCAATTCCGGGATTAATCCCTTCTTCTTCCGCTATCTGCCCATACAGCCAGTCCAGAAGCGGTTCGCTGGTTTCCGCCGAAGTATAATAGGCCTTTCCTTTTCCGTACCGGTTCACGGATACTGCACAGGAACCGTCCTCCTCTTCATAACAGGCATAAGCCTGTGCGGCGGACAGCTCCAGCAGCTCCCAGTACGAAACCTCGCAGATAACCTGCTGTGTTCCCTTGCCATCTTCCGTTCCCTCTGTCATGCATTTTCTGACGCAGAGGTTTTTCATCGGTGTCTTTTCCCCTTTTGCAGGCGGATGCACCATGGTGCGTTCAAAACCGGCGACACGCAGGCCGAATACATCGGATAAAAGGCCTGGCTGGAAGGTATCAAATACCGAATTGTTTTCATTCACCTTCGCCGAATATGCCGTCATTATGGCAATGCCGCCTTCTTTTACGAAATTCCTGACATTCCGGGCCATCTCTTCCGTCATGATCGCGTGGCCGGGAATCACAAGGATTTTATAGTTCCCGGACATATTCCGTAAATCCACAAAGTTACAGTCCAGATTTCTGTAATGGAATACCTTGAAGGCATCCATAATCTGCCTTTTATAGGGGGTCCTGTAATAGTAGGTCCCGTATTCATAGACCGGCAGGTTTTCATAACAATAGGCCAGGGCGATCTCCGGCTGAGGAAGATAAGGGAAGCCATACTCCTCAAGGACATGATAATCCGATGCTATCTGTGCAAATTCATGATATTTTCTGCCGCAGGTTCCGTCGTGATCCACCAGGCCAAAGAAAAACTGCTCTTCTCCGCCCAGCATGCTTCTCCAGGTCCATGCCAGGACCATCTGTGTCCGGTAAGCAAGGCACAGGAGCGCGTACATCCGGAGGATTCCCGCTTTCCCCGCATAGCATCCGAAATTTCCAGTCTGGAACTCGATACACCACATGGGCTTATTCAGTTCCGCCAGTCTGTGTTCATTGATCATCAGTGCATATATAAATGGATCTTCATCCTCCGGATCGAGATCCGGGTAAAATCCCACGCCGGGGTAATCCACAAATTCCCGGCAGCCCTTAAGATAATCGAATCCCAGCGTATCTCCCTCGGACACATGATTGCTGGAATGCATCATTCCGGGAGCTTCCTGCTCCACCACATCCTTCAGCTTTATCATAAATTTCAGGACGCCGTCCCCGAAAAATCTTCTCATCTCCAGATAGGCTTCCGGAGCGCCCTTTGATGTCTCGTTGCAGGGAAGCACCACATCCTCAAAGGAATTCAGGCGTCTGCTCCATCTCTGTGTGTTCCATGCCTTATTCAGGGAATCTATATCCTTATATTTTTCCTTCAGCCAGACCTGGAATCTCTTACAGGCCGCGTCCGAATAAGAGATAAACCCGGCACCCTGCTCGTTGCATAAGCCAAACGCCATCATGGCCGGGTGATCTTTATAGTGCCTCACCATTTCCCTGGCAAAACGAAGTGCATAAAACTGGTAATCCGGATCATCCACATCCTCCATATAGCGTGTTACCGCCGCCTGTCTGTTCCCTCCCGGGGTAAATATATCGCAGCCGGGGCACAGCTTATGTACCCATACCGGCGCCGGTCTCACGGAAACATCCAGGAAGACCTTGATCCCGGCCTCATAGAAGCCATCCATTACCTCGTCGAACCATTGGAAATTATAAACACCGTCCTGCGGCTCATAGCTGTCCCAGCAAAGGTGTCCCAGCCGTACTGCCTGAAAGCCGGCTTCCTTCATCAGCGCAATATCTTTCTTCCAGCGCTCCGGCGTCCAGTCATGGGGATGGTAATTCGTTCCCACATATAATGCCATTTATTTTTCCTCCTGCATTTTACTTGTTTTCTGTAATCGGTCCTTTCTTTTCCGGACCCGCCTAGCCTTTCACCGCCCCTATCGCAATCCCTTTCACGAAATATTTCTGGACAAAGGGATAGATAACCAGGATGGGCAGAATCCCCACAAGCGCAATAGCCATTCTAACCGAAGCCTGGGGGACGCTGGCCGCTATATTGGACGTATTTATCTGGGAATTCGGGTTATTGGATAAATATTCAATATTTTTCAGCATATTATTGAGCATCTGCTGTACACTGAACAGTTTGGCATCCGTCACATAATACAGTCCGTTAGTCCAGTCGTTCCAATAGGCCACACCGATGAATAACCCGACCGTCGCCACAATGGGTTTGGCCAGCGGCAGCACCACTTTCCGGAATATTTTGAATTCTCCCGCTCCGTCTATCCTTGCCGCCTCCAGCAGGGAAATGGGAACATTGCTCTGCAAAAAGGTGCGAACCAGAATCACATTAAAGGCATTCATCAGAAGTCCCGGTATTATCAGCGCCCAAAACGTATTTTTGATATGAAGGTAACGGGTATACATGATGTATGTGGGTACCAGCCCTCCGTTGAACAGCATGGTAAAAAAGAGAAAAAAGGCAAAAAAGGTTTTCCCCGGAAACTCGGGCTGTGAAAGGGCATAGGCATAAAGGACGGTCAGGCAAAGGCCCGCCGTGGTGCCTGCTGCCGTAACCAGTATGGTTATCCCGTAGGCCCTGAAAATCTGGGCTCTTTCATTCCAGATATACTGATATGCCTCCAGGCTGAATTCTTTCGGAAAAAAGGAATATCCGTACAGGGTGATAACCGTATTGCTTGTAAGGGATGACATAACCAGAAGAATAAACGGAATGACCATAACCAAAGCTACCAGTGCCATTACCACATTTGCCCCTATTTGAAATCTTAATTCATTTTTACTTTTCATTTTCACTCCATTTTCCTTTTAAAGAAGCGGAATAACCGGTATTCCGCCTCTTCCTGTCAGAACAACGCATTCTCCCTGCTATATTTTTTGGTAATATAGTTGGCTGTCATAACCAGAAGGAAACCTACCAGGGACTGATAGACGCAGGCCGCTGAAGACATGCTCACATCCCCCATATTAATCAGCCCGCGGTACACATAAGTATCAATGGTATTCGTGGCATCAATCAACGCTCCTGAATTCATCGGCACCTGATAAAACAAACCGAAGTCGGAATAGAAAATTCGTCCGATACTCATCAGCGTAAGAGTAATCATGGTCGGTTTGAGCAGAGGAAGAGTGATATGCCTGATCTCTTTCCATCTGGATGCCCCGTCTATGGAAGCCGCTTCATACAGTTCCTGATCAATCCCCAGGATGGAGGCCAGATAGATAATGGAAGAATATCCGGCCCCTTTCCAGCAGTTGACAAAAATCAGAATGAATGGCCAGTACTTCGGTTCCGAATAAAAGGCTATCGGTTCCATGCCCAGACCTTTCAGAAAGCCGTTAATAAAGCCTGTCTGCCCGCTTAAAAAAGCATAGGATAAATAGCTGACGATTACCATAGATATCAGATAAGGCAGCAGTATCAAAGTCTGGTATACCTTCACACACCTTTTATTCCTGATTTCACTCAGAATAATCGCAATCGCCACTGCCGCAACTAAATTGACCACAATAAATGCACAGTTATATCCCAGCGTATTTCGTGTAATCCGGAATGCATCCGGTGTTTTAAACAAATATTCAAAATTGGACAATCCCACCCAGTCGCTTTTCAATATTCCCTTGGTGAAGTTCAGATCCTTAAAAGCAATTATCACGCCGAACATGGGAATATAATTATTGATAAGCAGATACAAAAATCCCGGAAGAAGCATGAGATAGAATGGGATATATTTTCTGAAACGTCTTTTTTTTACTGACACCTTCCGTTCCTTCCTTTACTTTTCTGCTATCCAGGCATCCGCCTGCGCCTGCATCTCATCAACGATTTTCTGAATGCCCGCAGCCTTCAGTTCCTCATTAAATTTAGCCACCGTCGTATCCGGATCATTCAGGCCGGCTTCCGCAATCCCCTGATATTTGTCAATGACATTGGAAATGGCTACGATTTCATTTTTTACTTTGGAGCTGTCAAAGATAAAGCCGTAAAGAGGGGAAATTTCAGCGGTATCATTATATTTCTGATACTCTTCCCACACGTTTTCCGGATCGGTCTCCCACGCATATCCGATTGCCGCGTTTCCGGTAATCCAGGATTCATTTGTCCAGCCTACCGTACTGCTTGTCACGCCTTCCGGATAGCCTGCGATACCATTTTCATTCACCACGTAATCTTTATTTTCAATACCAAAACGGAACAGATTCTGCACCTTGGGATTGGAATAAAGAATATCCAGGAAAGCGAGTGCTTTTTCCGGAGCTTCACAGGCCACCGGCAGAGTCCACTGGCTGAAATCCACGCCCTGTGTTGTAAGGATTCTGTCCGTAAGAGGAATCGTAACCATATCCATACCGGTATTCATAGTCTCCTGCGTGGTCGTTCCGGGATGGGAATTTCCGATGTATCCAAAACAATTCCCCGCTTTGATCAGATCCTGTCTCACATCCGTAATGGTGGTGGAATCCGGGATGAAATATCCTTTTTTATTCCACTCAAATGCCTTTTGGGCCAGCTCCATATATTCATCCGTTTCATAGGTATTGACAATATCAATATGTCCGTCGTTATCATTCATGTAAACGCCCACACCTGACTGAATGATATCGAAAACCCCTCTATTTATATTGGCAAGCGGGCCTCTCTTGGGTTCTGAACTGACCAGAAGGGACATTTCGGGATGAAGTTCCTTTACCTTTTTAAGAAGCTCCTCCACGTCATCCAGTGTTTTTATCTGTGCGGCGTCCATCCCGGTTTCTTCCAGAATATCCTTTCTGCACACAAGTCCTGCCTGCGACGCCAAATCGCGGAAGGTAGGAACACCGTACAGCTCATCTCCCACATAACATGCATCGATGTATTTCCCCATCGCATCCTGCATGTCTTTTCCATAAGTATCCATCATCCCTGTTATGGGAATCAGCTGCCCTTTGTTGACATAATCCTTTGTTCCGGAATAGGAAAAGAACAAATCCATTTTCTCACCGCTGGAAAGCATCAGATTGGTCTGATCCGTATAGGTTCCCCATTCCAGTACATTCAGACGGATAACCGCATCCATGGTCTTGCTCACTTCTTCATTAATCGCAGCTTCCACCTCCGCCAGACTGGCCGGTGCCGAACTTATGCCGGGGAAGGTCACCAGAATTTCTGTCATTTCCCCATCCTTTAATACGGGATCCCCCGCTTCCGCGTTTTCCTGAACCGCCGTGCTCTCCGATGCTTCATTCGTTCCTTCCGCCGGAGCCGTTTCCGTGCCTGCGCTGTTTCCGCATGCCCCTAATACCAAAGCCGTACTGAGCGCCAAAGCTGTAATACTTACTCTCTTTTTCATGATATCCCTCCTGCCCGCTCTCACGAGCCGCAAATCTCAGTTACACCATAAGTTACTTACAAAGGCCTTTGTTTGATTATAGTATAATGGCCGGCCAATTCTGTCACAAGAACAAAACCGACCGGCCGTGTAACGATCCCGACTTCTTCCCAACTTACGTGCAGCGCCCGCTCTCGCTCAGGCTGCTGCGGTATTCCGCCGGGGTGATCCCCGTACATTTCTTAAAGATCTTGGAAAAATAAGGAGGGGATTCATAACCTACCAGGCCGCCTATTTCACTGATCGATTTCTGCATATCCGCAAGATATTCCTTGGCTTTCAGTATACGGAAATGCTGTACATATTCCATGAGCGTATACCCGGTTGCACATTTGAAGCTCCTGTTCAGGTAATCCTGATTCATATGCACCAGCTCCTCCACATCCTTCCGGTTAATGGATTCGTTATAATGCCGCTCCAGATACTCGCGGAGGCTGCGGATGAGTTCATTCCCCGCACCGCTCCTGCCGTTTCCGGACAATGCCTCTTCCATTATGCTGCCCGTCCACTGATCCCCATAATAAATCCTCTGCCCCTTCCGGAAGTACTGCCGGGACACTTCCTTCAGCATCCGGTACCGCTGCGCCGCTTCCTCCAGCCGCAGATCCTTCGTATAGTAGGCATACAGCTCATATTTCAGATATCTCGACACCTTTCCCAGAAAAACCCGGGACATTTCCTCAATATCCTCCTTCTGTTTCCCTTTCTTCACCAGCCATATCATATCCCCGTTATACTCCAGCATAACGGTCTCCGGAAACAGCTCCTCCGCAATATTTTCCAATGCGAAATAAAAAACCGATCCTTTATCCGCCTTGCTTTCCTTCCCCGTTAAAGGCAGCAGAACGAGATTGTCCAGTTCCAGATCTTCTTTCTGCATTCCTCTGCGGACAATTTCTTTATCCATATAATCGGCAAAGGGCAGAATCTCTTCCGAAAGCAGGTCACGATAGAAAATTTTCTCCGTTTTTCCGCGGTTTTCCTCATAGTATTCTCCATATCTTCTCTGCTCTTCCCGTTTCTGTTCCTCCCTGATATTCTGTACGGCCTCTTCCACCACCGCTTTCAGTTCTTTGAAAACTATCGGTTTGAGAAGGAATTTGAATACCCCGATGGAAATAGCGTCTTTGGCATAGTTAAAGTCAGGGAAACCCGTCAGTATGATATTCACGATATCCGGATACTCCTCCTGAACCCATGTAAGGAACGAAATCCCGTTCTCCTGGGGCATTTCTATATCACTGATTATTATCTGTATCGATTCCTGTGTTACAATCCGTTTCGCCTCCTGGGCATTGTAGGCTGTAAAGACCTCGTTTATTCCAAGCTCCTCCCAGCAGACCGCTTTTTTCAGGATCTGAATCACAGCCACTTCATCATCCACCAATAAAATATTCACCCTGCTATTCCTCCCTTCTTTCCGGAATCCGGATATATATCGCCGCCCCCTGTTCCCGGTTCCTTATTTTGATTCCGGCCCTTCCATGATATAAAAGCTTCAGCCTGTTCTTGATATTCACAATACCTATATGCTGCCCATTTTCTTCGATATCTTCCCCCGCTTCCAGCTTACGCAGCATTTCCTGCCGGAATCCCACGCCGGTGTCCGAGATTAGAAAAACAAGGCTCCCCGGATATTTTCTGACGGTAATATGAAGGGTAAGCCTGGGAACCAGGGTGATATTATGCTTGATTCCATTTTCTATAAAGGTCTGGAGCAGCAGCGGAGGAACCCACTCCTCTTCTCGGTCCGCATCGCATTCCAAAGAAAAATCCAGGCATTCCGGATAACGCATCTGCTGGATTTTAATATAATCCTCCACACAGCCAATTTCCTGCTCCAGCCTCACAAAATCCTTTTTGGTGCTGAGCAGGTAGCGGAAATATCTGGACATATATACCGCCAGCTCCTGTATTCCTTTATAATCCCGTATTTCAGCCAGTCCATAGATCAGATTCAGGATATTGGTATATAAATGCGGCTGGATCTGGACACGCAGATAACTGCTCTGGATGCGCTGTTTATCCAGCATGTTCTCGTAGACATCAATTTTCAGCTTCATTATCTGCTCCGCCATATGGTTAAAGGTTTCATACAGCACCTTGATTTCATTATTGCGCGGATATTCTCTCAGGCGAACCTCCGTCCTGCCTTCACTGAAGGCTTCCATGGCGTCTTTCAGGCTGTTCAGAGGATTGAAAACCACCTTTCTCTGAAACTGGATAACCCCCAGGATAATGATGCAGCCGATAAGGATGGCGCATACCGTCAGCATCCACAGATAATCCCGCTCACTGTAAAGCCTGTTCTGGGACACGATGGCTCCCAGGCTGTAATCGGTCTGCACGAGATCGTTCTTGAACAGGATCTCTGAGGAATAATCCATATCCTTCCCCATCCTTGTCACGACATTCCCTTCTCTGTCCAGAACCGCAACAGCCTCGGCGGCCTTACTGCCGCTCATCATATCCTCCAGTATAATATTACACTCCACATAAGCCCCCACATATCCGTTAAACATGCGGTATACCTGTAAAAAGTAATATTTTCCTCCGCTTTCCATAAGACTCCAGCTATTATTGTTGCGGATTCCTCCCGCATCGATATAATCCTTTACGGTCTTTTCCTTTTCCAGGTTTTCCACATAATTCCCCGAATGTCCGGTGGCACGGAGAAATATTCCTCTTTCCGGAACATACGAAAAAATACACATCTGATTTCCATGCATACTTACAATATCAATCAGCTTGTCCAGCAATTCTATTTTGCTTGTTTCCACCAGAAGACTGTCGTTTGACTCGCATATATTATAGAAGGCTTCCCCGCCTTCATAGCTTATTATGGAAAGCATGGAATTATTGATGGTTTTCAGCTTATCCGCCCAGAATCCGCTGTACAGTTCCAGGGAATTCTGATACATTTCTTCCGCCCGCTGCCGGTACTGTTTGAGCACATAAAAATTGGACATCTCCATAAGGAATATAATTACCATTAATGCAATCAGAATAGAAAGAAGCACTTTCGTGTAGATCGACTTTCTGTAATCCAATGTGAGCCTTTTAAAAATACCCATAACTCTCCCTCTTTTCCTTATAAAGCATTATCCTTTTCATATGCCCCCCGCAATACATCCGAAATATCCCTTTTTAATTTTATTTTATTATAATTGAATAAGACAAGGTTAAAAACGACTTCTTCTGTAACAATCCCGACCAGATTATTCTGCCCATAACCAGTCCTTCTCAGTATCTGATTATACAGGAATGGCATTATAAATTCCCTGAAATAAATAAAAAAAGAGATGACAGCGGTGATATAGCACTCCCGAAACAAATCCGGCAAATAACCAAATCCATTTCAGAGGCGTCATAACGACCGCAAATCATCTCTTTTTCAATATCATTATTTCATTTTTCGGGAACCGCAGCATTTCTGCCGGAACCACACCTGTTATCAGGGTTTTAAGACCGTATCCAGCACCTGGGCCTGAATCCTGGCCAGATAATCATTCGGATGGTTCAGGAGGTTTCCCGTCAGATCGATATATCTTTTTCTTTTCATCACTTCCCGCTGCACACCCTGTACATCCGCAAGTACCACGCCCTGTCCGCACAAAAGCCGCAGGCTTCTGGCATACTCATGCTGATGGGCACAGAAATAATGGGGTTCCGTTTCCGACAGAGGATTGGGCAGGCTGGTGGCAATCAGGACAAATTCCGTTTCCGGCGCCTTCTCACGGATGCGATCCATCAGGCGCTTTGTCTTTTTCCGGTATTCTTCCCCCGCGCATCTGTCGTTCATGCCGAAGCCCAGCAGAACCAGATCCGGCTGATAAGAAGCGGCTCTTTCCCATGCATTCTCTATCGCCCACTCGGTATCCACTCCTCCTACGGAGGTGTTTATAAATTCAATGGGCACGCCGTAAAAAACCTGCAGGCTTTCCATCAAAAGCTCAGACCACTGTGGCTGCTTCGGCTCCAGACCATACAGTCCGCTGCAGTCACAGCCACAGGAAATGCTGTCGCCGTAAAGGACAATGCGTACCTTTTCTTTCCGCTTCCATTTCCCATACAAACGGGGAAGACGGGCGATCCGGGAAACCGGACGGTATCCTGTCCACTTTTCTTTTGTCTCATAGGTAACTGCCGCCTGCCAGCGGGTAATCATTTCCGGATTACCTATGGCATTCAGGTTCAGGAACTTCCCGTCCGTCGTCGCTACCGGCCCGAAATCCAGTTCCATGGCGTTGCTTTTCTGCCCTTCTTTTGCTTCTTCGAAGGAATCATAATAGAAACTGTTCCATCCGGTATGGGGCATACGGCTGTCCTGCGTGAGAACCAGCCGCCCGTCCTCCACATAACAATCTTTTCCTAAATCAAAGGTACAGGACTTATCATAGCTTTCTATCGCAATCACTTTTTCCGGTTCCAGAAGGAAAGGGGCGCTGCAAGGCTCCCCGTCCCCCACCATGGCAAAGGTTTCCCTGAAAACCTGCCCGCCTTCCCATACCGGTCTCAATAACATATTTTTATCCGTCATTTCGTCCGTCCCTTTCTTTTCATTCCAGACAGAAGGAAGCCAGACTCGCGCCGCCATCTCCCTGATAAACAAAGTACAGAGCCTGCACGCCGTCCGGAATGGCAATCGCAGCACCATATTCCTTCCACTCGTTAGAAAATTCCACAGGAATCCAGCCCAGTACCGGGCCGTCCCATGCTGTTTTTACTCCAAAAGCCCCTTTACAGTAACCGCGCACCCTTATGGATACCCGGCTTATTCCCTTGCATGCAAAATACTTAAAGCCTGCATGGGCTCCGTCCCTCATGTTGGCAATATATCCTGTTTCCTCATCACCGTCCCTGCCGTCCTGGGTGATCTTGGGGAACCGGCAGTCCATCCATTCTCCCGGTGCTCCCGTCGTAAACGCTTCGTCTCCTGTAAACAGATGGCAGGCAAGATATGCCGGGTACTCCCCTTTGCCTTCCAAAGGACCTCCGTTGGCTCCGCAGGAGGTTATTTCCGCCTGAACAATACTTCCGTCTTCACGGAAAGAAATCGGTTCGATGCAGCCCTGCCTGCTGAAATTAGTCCCGTCCGTATGCCTGTGATAGAAAATATACCATTTTCCCCGGATTTCCACGATACTGCCATGATTATTCCCTCCATAGCTCATAGGCTTTTCAGCCGGCTTATAGGTATCCATATGACAGTCATTGTTGCTGACAATCACGCCCCCATACACAAAATCCTTCATAGGAGACTTACTGGTGGCATAGCACAGCTCAACCATGGCAACTGAAGAATAAATGAAATAATAGGTGTCACCTTTTTTCCGGATGGACGGGGCTTCAAAAAATTCATGGCCTTCAAAGCTGCTTCCCTTGCTGTACGGCTGGCTGGGCGCAATATTTACCGGGCCTTCCTTTATCGTGAGCATATCGGGGCCGAGTATCGTTCCCATAGGGCCGCTTCTGGATTTGTCGCCAATCGCACAGAAGCCCGTATACAGATATGTATTCTCTCCTTCTGTCATCACGCCCGGATCAAACTGTGGTTCATCCCCTTCTTTTTCTCCCAGACGTGTGCCGTCCGCATAATGGACATATCCGTAGAATTCATATTCGCCTGCCGGCGTATCGCACACCGCCACGGATACCACAGGTACCTTATCCAGGACATAATAGAGATAGTATCTGCCGTCCGGCCCCACCGTCACGTCCGGTGCATACAGACACATATAGCCGTCCGGATTCAGCGGATCCTGTGTTTTCCGGTAAATCACTCCTTCATAACGCCAGTCCCCCAAATCATCCGCAGGAGCGGACCAGCATACATAATCATTCAGACAGTATGCATGGCCGCGGAAACGGTCATGGGAGCCGTAAATATAGACTCTGTCATTAAATACATAAGGTTCTCCGTCAGGGATATATTCCCAGGACGGAAGATAAGGATTATATGCTTGTTTTTTCATATTTTTGCTGTACCTTCCCTTCCGAAGCCCGGCTGACAAACGGACAGACACAGGCCCTTTTTATTTCTTATTTTTTCATATACCTTTGGGGAAAGCAATGACTTATCCTTATGAAAAAATTGATTTATTATCATATTGTGCCGGAATGACAGCCGAAAATACAGACATGGAGAGGTGCCGCCCAATTATCATTAATTGATAATGGAACGGCACCCCTTCTATTTTCTCTTTACCTTATTCAGTCAGCCTTATAATCGTCATTTCTTACTCCCGTATTATCAATCAGATATACGTCGGCATAGATTTCTTTTGTGTCGGCATTATCATAGGAAAGTTCTTCCCCATTGATTTTCTGAATGGCGAGGTCAATACCCAGTTTCCCGATTTCAACGGGCTGCTGTGCGATGGTTCCTGCCATAGTTCCGTCTTTGATTGCTTCCACTGCGGAATCATTTCCATCAAAACCAAATACCAGGATTTCACCCTTCTTGCCCGCTTCTTCGATTGCAGATGCTGCTCCAAGAGCCATGTTATCATTTTCTGCAAATACAGCTACAATATCCGGATTGCTTGCCAGGATATCCTGCATTGCGCTGTAGCCTTCGGTCTGATCGGAGTTTGCCGTAATCTGTGCAGCTTTTGTGTATCCTGCGGCATCCATCACATTTTCAAAGCCCTGGCCTCTCTGTATGGCATAAACTGCAGATTCCTCACACTTGATAATAGCGTATTCTTTGCCCTCTTTTCCATTTTCAGCAAGCAGATCCAGCGCATACTTTCCTGCAATCTGTCCGCCGCCGTACATATCGGAAACCACGATAACATCCTTGTCGGAACCGCCGTCGCCAATGTCCAGGATAATTACGGGAACATTCTTCTCTTTTGCGGCTTCCACTATATTTCCCATAACCTCCGGCTTGCAGGGGGATACGATAAGAGCCTGAACCCCTTTATCGAGAAGGTTATTGCAGCCTGTTACCAGTTCATTTTCATCAGACTTCTGATCGTGGGTTTCCAGTGTCACACCCTTTGCCGCCGCTTCTTCCTCCACACCGGTCAGCATGTTCTGGAAATATTCATTAGATAAATCATATACGGAAAATCCGATATTGTACCCTCCGTCCGCTGCCTGTGCATCGGCTGAAGCTTCCGTCTTTTCACCGGCATCTGCCTGAGAGCTTTCCGCTTCCTGGGTACTGGCCGGCACAGGCGTGCTTTCCGCTCCTGCCGAAGTATCTGCTGCTGAACTTCCGCAGGCTGCCAGAGAGAATACCATACCCGCTGCCAATAGTACACTTAACATTTTCTTCTTCATTCCATAATCCTCCATTCTTTTTTTGTTTCTTACGCTTTTTGTGCGGCCATCGCTTTTCTGGCCTTATATTTCACCAGCGCATTGCTGATAAGCGTCCTGATTTCTGTTATGGAGAAAGCGATCACCAGAATGATGCCTTCCACCACTTTCTGCCAATAGGAATCCACACCAAAGGAATCCATGGCACTTCTGATTGTCACAAGAAAAATTGCCGCTACTATTGTATTGAATATGCTTCCTTTCCCTCCGGCGAGAGCGGTTCCGCCCAGAACCACGCTGGATATTACGGTAAATTCCAGACCTGTCTGCATGCCATAATTGGAAGACCCCAGTGAGGAAACAATCATTATCGAAGAAAGAGCGGTAAACAGCCCCACCAGCACAAATATCAGAATCTGCGTCCTTGCCACATTAATCCCGGAAATAACCGCCGCTTCTTTGGAGTTACCTACTGCAAGGATATCCCTGCCAAGCTTTGTTTTTCTCAGAATGATGGTTCCTATGACAGCAAATACCACCAGTATCAGAAAGGCGGTGGGGATAATTCCTCCGATTTTGTAGCTCGCCATCTTTTTAAAAAATGTATTTTCCACTACTACGGGCGTACTGTTTACCATCTGCGCCAGCGCCCGGTATCCCATCTGCATGGCCAGTGTTGCTATGAATGCGGGAATTTTCAGCTTCGCTATCAGCATTCCGTTAAACGCCCCCATCAGAATTCCCAGCCCTATAATCACAAGGATGGAGGGCACCACTCCGATAATCGGCATGAGTATTGTAATCACTACCGCTCCCAGCGCCACCTGGGATGCCACCGACAGGTCAAAGTCACCGCTTATTATTGCAAATGTCATTCCAATTCCGCAGATTGCGTTCAGGGAAGCTCGTGTGAGTATATTCTGATAAAATGCCAGTCCTCTGAAATCCTTATTCGTAATAGCCAGGATGAGCCAGAACAACAGCAGCGCATAAAGAATTCCGTAATCACCAAATTCAATATGTAATTTCTTTTTCTTTTTCATTTTACTTTTCCCCCCTTTGCATAATCAGCTTTATTCCGTTAATGGTAAGGGCGAAAATCAATACTATGGCAACCGCCATCTTCTGGTATGCTTCTCCCACCCCCATCATATTAAGCCCCATTTTTACAAAGGTAACCAGAATGGCTCCGACCAGTGTTCCCAGAACGTTCCCTTTTCCTCCTGCCAGCGCGGTTCCTCCCAGCACTACGGCTGTGATGGCATCCAGTTCAAATCCGGAGCCCAGCGTGGGGTTGCCGGTGGATACCTGGGCTGTATTCAGTACGCCTGCCATGGCTGCTGTTACCGCCGTTACCACAAATACCAGAATCAGAGTTACGTCTACACGAATACCCGTTGTCCTTGCCGCCGCTTCGTTGGAACCGATGGCTCTTGTTTTGGTGCCGAATGGCGTAAGGAAATAAACAAACGCGGTAATCAGATAAATGAGTATCAGCAGAACAATCGGCATGGGAATCAGTCCGAAAAGCTTTCCCGTAGAAAAAAACTTAAGTCCCGTATTCACCTTACTTGTAAGCTGAATCGCTTTATTGCAGTAAACCAGCGTCACTCCTGCGAAGGCCAGCTGGGTGGCCAGGGTTGCAACAAAGGTCTGGATTTTCAGTTTTGTGATGATAAGTCCATTAACAACTCCGCACAGAGCCGCCACTGCCAGCGCGGTGAGGATGGATACCGCCGTTCCTTTTCCGCTTATCAGCTGGGTTGCGATCACACAGCTTGTCAGCGACAGAATCGAACCGACGGAAAGGTCAAAACCTCCGGCCACAATGGCAAACATCATACCGGCCGCCGCTATCCCTGATACTGCTGATCTGCTGAGAGCGGTCATAAGCTGGGAAGGGCTTACGATTCTGGAATCGAGGATTCCGAACACCACCATAACCATCAGTAAAATACATAAAATACCTGCTTTATCCCATAAATACCAAAATTTCTTAGCCTTCTGACTCATGCTTCTCCACCTCCCAGACAGGTCTTATTTCCGGTCGCACACTGCAGAATAAACGCTTCTTCCATTTTATCCTTGCCGATGTTTCCGCTGATTTTCCCCTGAAATACGGTTATTGTCCTGTGGCAGTTAGCAATGATTTCAGGAAGATCCGAAGAAACAACCAGGATTGCCATTCCCTGTTTGGCCAGTTCCTCCAAAAGCCCGTAAATCTCCGCCTTCGCTCCTACATCAATCCCCCTTGTGGGTTCCAGCATAATAAGGACCTCACATCCGCTCGCCAGCGCTCTGGCAAGCAGGATCTTCTGTTGGTTTCCGCCTGAAAGAGAGTTGATTTTCTGGAAATAGCCGCTGAATTTCATATTCATATTTTTCTGATAGGTATCAAGCAGCTCCTGTTCCCTGTCCGCCGGTATCCAGAAGACACGGCGCAGCCGCTTCAGCACATTGATCGTCAGATTTTCCCGGACCGACATCAGTCCGAAAATCCCGGCTGTCTTTCTGTCCTCCGTCACAAAGCCAATACCGTTCCTTATAGCATCCTCCGGGTTCTTCGGATTGATTTTCCTGCCATGCAAAAGGATTTCACCGGAATCCGCCTGTATCAGCCCATAAAGTGTCTTAACAATTTCCTCGCGGAAGCTGCCCATCAGTCCCGCAACTCCCAAAAGTTCTCCTTTTCTCAGAGAGAAAGAAACCTTTTCATACATTCCCTCCTTACAAAGACCTTTCACTTCCAATACCACCTCACCCGGCTCATGGTCCGATGTGGTGTAATATTCCTTAACCTCTCTGCCGACCATTTTTTCCACCATCTGCGCTCTTGTTATGCTGTTGGTCTTATAGGTTCCCACAAAGGTTCCGTCCCGGAGGATGGAAAGCTGATCGGATAAATCAAAAATTTCCTTCAGGCGGTGGGAAATATATATAATTGTCTTATTCTGCTGCTTCAGTTTCCTGATCAGACGGTAAAGCGTCTCCACCTCTTTATCATTCAGGGATGCCGTCGGCTCATCCATAACAATAATATCTGCATTCAGCGACAAAGCCTTGGCTATTTCCACCATCTGCTGTTCGGATACACTCAGCATACCTATCAAATCCGTAGCTTTGAAATCCACGTCCATCTCGTCCAGAAGCTCCTGCGCCTGCCTGTTCATGGTATCCTTATTCACCATAATTCCCGCTTTTTTTGGCAGACTGTGAAGATATATGTTCTCTGCTACCGTAAGATCCGGCATAAGATTCAATTCCTGATATACCACTGCCACACCGGCTTTCAGGGCATCCGTCACAGAATGGATGCTGCACTTTTTACCCGCGATATAAATCTCTCCGCTGTCCGCAAAGTACATGCCGCCCAAAACCTTCATAATCGTGGATTTGCCCGCGCCGTTTTCGCCTACAATAGCGTGTACCTCACCTTTCTCAATGGAAAGGCTGACATTGGACAAAGCCTTGACGCCAAAGAACGTCTTCGTAATATTTTTCAATTCTATATATGCCAATTTCCCTGCCTCCCTTACTGAATCCCGTTTGCTTTATGAGTTCATTGTATTCTCATGTGCACCATTGCTCTATCGTAATATTTTTCGAAAACAGGTAGAAAATTTCTTTCTTTTTTCCCGGCATCAAAAAAAGGCTCTGCATCAAATGCAAAACCTTTTTCTGATATTTCGGATGTGAGTGCATGGCTCCTGCTTCAGGCCGGCACAGGTTATTTAAAATTCATTTTTCCATTTCCCGATGTTGCTGCCATCGATGCGGAGGGGTGCTCCTACGATTACTTCTGTGCCTCCGTCGGGGCATTTCGTTATTTCGACTTCACCTAAAGATCCTGCCTGGAAATGTTCCCCTTCTTTGCCGGTAATGGTACCGTTTACCAGTGCCAGGGAGACATAGGCGGACAGGGCGCCGACGTCTTCAGGGTTCCATAAGAACATATAGGGGCAGGGACGGGAAGGGCCTATGTAGGGAGACATTTCCGAGGGGAGGCCCAGGCCGGTTACTTTTACCGTGGCGGCACCTTCTTCCTCAAGTACGCTGGCGGCGGCAAGGATTCCTTTTACTGTGGGCGCGCAGATGACTTTGAGATCCGGATATGCCGCGAGAAGCTGTCTTGTCTTTTCCCTGGATAATTCGTAATCGTCGTTTCCGTAGACGATATCTACCAGCCGGAGTTCCTTATATTTGGAGCTTTCCAGTTCTCCCTTCATGGCGTCGATCCATTCATTCTGGTTGGCTGCCATGGAGGTTGCCGACAGGATGGCCCATTGCCCTTTTCCGCCGCTGATGTCATAAACTGCTTCCGCAAGCACGCTTCCGATATCTTCCGTAGCCGCCTGATTCACAAAGGTCTGTCTGCTGTAGGGGTTTGTGTTGGAATCCAGGGTGGATACTTTGATTCCTTCTTTCATCGCTTCTTCCAGTATGGACTGCAGCGCGTTGGCGTCATTTGCCGCAACAGCGATGGCATCCACTTTTTGATGAATCAGTTCCTCAATGCGAATCATCTGTTCTTCCGCCGTGGGATTCGAGGGATAGGCGATAATGCAGGTTCCTCCTGCTTCCTCAATCACTCTTTCAAAGCCTTCCACCACCTTCTCATTATAGGTGTTTCCCTCTGATTTCATTACAATCGCATAGCTTCCCGCACTGTTTTTCATTGTCTGCGCGGAAGGATTCCCGCATCCGACGGTAATTAGCACGAGCAGAAAAAGCATGGCGCGTGATTGTGCAATTTTTCTACGCATTCTTCTTTCCCCCTGATTTTTTTGAAGCTTTTTACCCATAAATTCAAATTCTTGTTTCATTATATAATATTTTTTGCTAAAATAGCAATTAATAAATCACTTATGAACGAATAAAACAGACAGGAAAGGGAAAGAATGAAACTGCTTATTATTGATGATGAAAAAATAACCAGAGAAGGCATTATGAATTCGGTGAACTGGAAAAGCCTGCATATTCAGGAAGTCCTGCAGGCGGACGACGGGGTCAAAGGGCTTTCTCTTGCCAAAATGCACCGCCCGGAAATCATTCTCAGCGATATCCGGATGCCCCGAATGGACGGAATCATTATGGCAGAAAAAATTCATGCAATCCTTCCCAATACCTGCATTATATTCATGAGCGGGTATTCCGATAAAGAATACCTTAAGGCCGCAATCAAGCTGAAAGCCATCCGTTACGTTGAGAAGCCTATCGACATTTCAGAGATTGAAGATGCGGTAAAAGAAGCGGTAAAGGTAATTGAAACCGTCCGGCACAATAAAAATTCAGAGCTCTTTGCCCATAACGAAACAAGGCGGCAGCTGGCTTTGGCTGTGCTTCAGAAAAATCAGCAGGATGCCGGGTTTCTGTCTTCTGCACAGTCATCTTTGCAGATAGATTGGGAGAAGCAGAATTATTTTACCACGTTTCTTCTGCAGTTTAAGGCTCCTGTATCGGAAATGGACGTTTCTTTATTCAATGATTTTACGAAGCAGTTTTCGGATTATATCGCATCCATACATATGCATGAATTTCATGCCGCAAAAAATGATCATGTAATTGTCTATCATATTTATTCTTCTTTTATGCCGGAAGAAGCAGCTCTTCTGCGGCTTTATAACCATGTGAGGGATTATTTTAACCTCCATTGTCTGTTTTTTATTGCTCCCGGCTTTACCGTATCCGGCCTGGAACATATATATGAATCCTATAATGCTGCCGTCATCCTTTTGCAGAACAGCTTCTTTAATGAATATAATGTAGTGCTTACGGAACGTAACCGGCAGACAGATTCCACCCTGCTGAAAGATGAGCTTTCCCAGTTCGCTGAAGCGCTTTCCGCAAAAAATGCCGACGCTGCCAGACGGTATACCGATAAATTATATGAAAGCCTGAAAAACAGCTGCGGCCTTCTTCCCAGCCAGGTAAAGGATATATACTATAAATATTTATATCAGCTGGAAGCCTGTATGGCAAGGAACCAGCTTTCTCCCTCGGATGGAATGGAGGCCTCCAATTTCTGGGATACCGTATCTGCCTGCAGTACCCTTCATGAACTGGATGTCCTGCTGAAGGATGCGCTTACACATTTGTTCCTGCAGCTTTCACAGGCCCCGGAGGAAAACCACATCATTTATATGGTAAAAGACTTTATCCGGAAAAATTATGCCAGTGAATCCCTGTCTGTAAAGGAAATAAGCGAGCAGGTTTATCTGACCACCAGCTATCTGTGCACCCATTTCAAAAATGAAACGGGAAAAACTATCAATCAGTATATTACAGAATACCGTCTCGAAATTGCGAAGCAGATGCTTCACGATCCCCGTTATAAGATTACGGATATTTCTTCCAGGGTGGGATATCCTGACGGAAATTATTTCGGGAAGCTTTTTAAGAAAATGACCGGCCTTTCCCCCTCCGAATACAGAGAGAAGGTGCTTGAATGAAACGGATTTTCTGCAGGCTTTATCAATATTACGCGCATGATATGCGCATGCAGTCAAAGCTGATTATTTCCCATCTTCTGCTTGTATTGATCCCCACTCTTGTTTTATCCGTTTTCTTTTACCGGAACATATACAATCTCATCGTGACCAGTACCGTCAAGTCGGAACAGGCCCTGTGTGCCCAGACTGCCGATACCCTGGAAGCCACCATCAAACAGATATCCAATGCCGCTTCCTCCGTTCTTTCCAATCCCTTCACCGACAGTCTTTTTACCATTCCCGAAAAATCTGCAGGTTCCCTTACCGCAGGCAGGGATGATATCATTCATTTCAGGCAGTCGGCCGCGATTGTAACAGGACAGGAGATCATCAGTTCTATCCGGATCTATTGTGATGACAGGCTGTATCAGGAGCTTAAAGCCTATAATACGGAGGATTTCTCCCTGTTTCAGAGTATTTCCTCCGTCTCCTCCACCTACTGGTACGGAATTTACAGCTCCGACCGGGAGCGTGATGTTTTGTTATGCCCCGGTTTATATCTTTCTCCCACAGAAAAAAAGGAGAACGGGGAACTGGCTTATATCTGCAAAATCCCCTATTCCGACTCCGGCAACGCCTCTGCTTATATGGCTGTGTATTTCAGCCAGGACCGTATTGATGATATCCTGCAGAAGGATATGACGGTAGCCGACAGCGCCATTTATATCATTAATGATCGGGATACCTTCGTTTCGGCGTCCAATTCCTCTCTGGCAGGCGCTTATTTTATGAGCCAGAAGGATCTGGCAGAACATATCGAAAGCGCCGGGCGGTTTGCTGTGAATAAATTTATGGATGAGGATATCTACATAGGATATTATACTATCGCCGGCACGGACTGGGATATGGTATCCGTCCTTCCTGCCGCAAGCCTTCTGGAAAAGGGCAACAGGCTGGTGATCCAGTTCGTAGGCATTTACCTTTTCTTCCTGATACTGGCGCTTTTTATGGCTCTTGCCCTCTCCCATTCCATCACAAAGAGGCTCGCCAATGTGGCAAGACAGATGGGCGAGGTACGCTCAGGCAAACCGCACCGTCTGGAACAAAAGACGCAGGAAAAAGATGAAATCGGCAATCTGGTGGAAACCTATAACTATATGACGGATCAGATCAGCCAGCTGCTCATCGATCAGGAAAAGGCGGCCAAGGAACTTCAGTTATCGGAATTTAAGGCACTGCAGGCGCAGATTAATCCTCATTTCCTCTATAACACTCTGGATATGATAAACTGGCTCTCCGTATCCGGAAAAAAAGAAGAGCTATCCTGTGCCATACAGGCGCTCTCCCGTTTTTACAAGCTGACGCTGAGCCGCAAGGATGCGGTAAGCCTTATTGAGCAGGAACTGGAACATGTCTCCTTGTATGTCCAGCTCCAAAATATGCGTTATGAATACGCCATTGATTTCATCATCGATGTTCCGCCTGAATTAGAGGAATATACCATACCCAAGCTCACTTTTCAGCCTATTGTGGAAAATTCCATCCAGCACGGTATTTTTATGAAGGAAAGCAAGACCGGCAGCATTGTTATCACCGGCTGGAAGGAAGGGGATGATATCGTATTTCAGGTCACGGACGACGGGGTGGGAATGGATGAGGACACACTCTCCCAGATTCTTTCCGGCAGCGGCAAAAAGAACGGAGGCAGCAATATCGGTATTTATAATACGCATCTTCGCATGCAGCTTCTTTATGGCCGCTCTTATGGTTTAAGCTACAGCAGCAGTCCCGGCAGCGGAACGGTGGTCGAAATAAGAATCAAGGCAAATAAAGATAACGGGAAAGCCTGACGGGAACTTCCAGTCAGGCCTCCCATCTTCTTTTCAGATTATCTAAAAAGGAAAAGCTTCCGCTCCCCATTTCCCCGCACAGGCCGGCTTCCATGAGCAGCTCCATCACCATCTGCTTATCTTTCTTATCCGCCCTTTCAATAACGGGCTGCATGTTTTCCCTTACTTTTCCCGGGAAATATTTTTTACATATCCTATAAACCTCTTCGGATCCATATGCGCAGACAAAATACTTTTTATCCCCCATCCGGGCCGCTTTTACGGTATACCCTCTTTCTGCAAGAACGGCGGCCGCCGCCGCGAAATTCCACAGCTTTAAATGGGTCTTCCTTCCGGCATTTTCCTTCTGTATATTCCATACAAAAACCGTTTTCCCCGCCGACGCCCTCATAAAAGATTCCCTCCATCACGTCATATACCCAGCCGCAGACGATTGCAAGCTGTGCGTTTCCTGAACGAAGAGCTTCCACCGCCGCATTATAATCGGTAGCACGGAAAGTATTAACAGGTATTCCCAAGACTTCACTCATATGCTCCGCCATTTGATCTCTCAGCTGAACGGATTTTTTCCGTATCTTCTCCCGGAATAAGCACAAAATTGAATTCTTTTATTCCCCACTTATCCTCTGCACTTTCCGCATTTGCCACCATGTTTCCGGCATTTGCATTTGCTTCCGCGCCTTCTGCCTTCATTGACACCGCTGAGCCTTCTTGTTATTCTTTGCCCATAGGAGGTACTTATAATTATGAAATCGAATCAAACAGGAAAAACCTGGGAAGATCTTGTTTTTACCGGGAAAACAATCAACGGCGACGATGATACCGTTCTTGAACTGTTTTGTACTACCTACAGGTCGGATAGTTTTATTTTTACTTTTTCCTGACCGCCGGGCTCATCCTTTGGTTCCGAACCAGTTCCGGCTGTATATCGGATGGTTCCGCCAAAGCACCTTATTTATTTTTATTCCACTACCACACGTACCCTGTCCAGATTCCGGCACTGTACGAATATATCGTCCAGCTTCCCATCCCTGCTGCTCTGTGCCTTCAGCACAGGGAAATAAGTTCCCGGCTTTTCAAACACATGCGTCGTTTTTACATATGCGGTACGTCCATCCTCCTCTTTTAACAGATCTTCATATCTGCTGAAATCATCCGTCCTTTCATAATCCCACGATGCCGCCGTCACCTTTCCGGCCATAAGCGGCACCTCAATTCTGGCGGTAAAGGAAACCGGCTCACCGGCTTTTACGGTAATGCTTTTTTCCCCATTCGCCCTTGCATCCACCACAGGCTGAAGGCCGCCACGCTCTCCGGCGGTTGCCGGCACCTTTATCTGTCCGTCCTCCAGACGGTAACTGGTAGTGGGCAGGGGAGCGATCCCTTTTTCACACCAGTCCGCCAGATCCAACAGGGCCTGATGAAGAACCCCCAGATAATCTACCTGATGCTGTTTATCGTCCAGGTAACCGGCCCTGTCATCATGGATACAGTGGTCATTATAATACAGGCGGAACCAGTTTTCCTCATCCCCGTCCTTTGCCTTTCTCACCGCGTTCCGGTACCAGTCTCCGTGCCATGCCAGCGCACTTTCGTCCAGAATGCTGCAGACCGTAATTACTTTTCCGTTGATCCGCCCGTCAGGGACACTCCCTCCGCCATTCTGCGCGATCAGGGGCGCAATCAGCACAGGCAGCTGGGGATAAAGAGGGTTTCCGTCCGCATCACGGTACTGGTCATATACCCGGTAGCTCCCATCGGGAACCTGATGGCGCTGAAGAGTCTGCATCGCCAGATAATCGCTGTTGTCAATCATTATCTGATCCCCTTCCGCCAGACCTGCCAGGGAATCCGTTCCGTTGCTGCCGTCATAGGCGCTGCTCACGGTAAGAAGATCTCCTTCCATTTTATCAATCGGACATTCCTTTCCCTTTGCCTTACCGCTCATAACGCGGATACGGCTGTGATAAAGACAGGCATCCTCATCGGGAAGCTCCGACAGCCGGATTACCGGAGTCTCATTGTTGCCGATTAACGTATTCAGCCAGCTGTTGTTCACACTGTTATATATCTCATCCTCCGATTTCATTTCTTTGTAAATCAGTTCTTTTACCACTGTGACAAACTGAACCCTGTCCTTTGCTTCCGTGCTGTCCGGATCCGAACCCGCAAAGCCGGGCTTCGTCCAAAAATCCGTGAAATACTGCGGATATATCTGATAAATCATGGGAGCAAGGACCATCAGGGCTCCGTCTCCCATAAAGGGCCAGCTGAACCATCCCCTTTCAGGGAATCCCATTCTCGTGGCTTCCCTCAGCACTTCCTGCTGCTGTGGAGTCAAGCCTTCGTAAATATCCCCGCTTCCGCCCGGTTCCATGGCATCCACTACCTTTTCCAGCCCCTCCCTGCCCAACACACGCATCACCCGTACTCTCGGACAGAATACATTCGGAGTCGCCATAGGATTCGCCAGCACATAGGGTACGCCGCCGTCCCACACACCTTCCGTCATTTCCATACAGCTCATGGTTTTAAAGCTGCCGCCGCTTCCCCCGAAAATATACCCGTACGGCCGATGCTCATAACCATAGATTCTCTGAGCCGTCTTACGGCCGAACTGCGCGCCGTTGGCGCTGGACTTGTAAAGCCGTTCTCCTCCCGTCAGCATAAAGCCACCCTGATTCGTGACCACATAGTAAGCCCCATGAGTCAGGGCAAAACTGATTTTGTCGTCTTCCCCCGTCAGAGACTCGCTCATATGCTCATCCTCCGGCGCAGGCGAAACATATTGAAAAAAACGTCCTTCATACTTTTCCTTTTCCGGGAAATACAGGCAGAACTTCACCTGTGTCCCCCCTTCCTCTGTTCCGAGAAAGCCCCCATGTACAAAATAATGTCTGACCGGTTTCTCTCTCCATTCTTCCACGTCAATATAGGGACGGGAGAAATAAGGATCCTCCTCCGGAACATATAATTTTTTTTCCTGCATCGTTATTATCCCTCCTGCTGTCCTGTTGTCTTTTCTGCTATTGCTTTTCTTCGTTCCTCATTATCTGATTTTATCTGCGGCATCAGCTTATCCAGCTTGTAGAGAAGAAGGCTTGCGGCTACCACCACCCACAAAACCGCGGGGACTATGCTGAATAAAGAACGTATCATCATGACGGCACTGTCCGGAATCAAAGACATATCTCCCACATAGCCGGATGCCGACAGCAATACGCCCAGGACGCCTGCACCTATGGAAGAACCGATTTTGGTCGCAAAACCGGTCACACATCCAAGGGTCCCCTCCATCCGCTGCATTCCCTTCCATTCATTGAAGTTGGCGCATTCAATAATCAGCAGATTAATCAACATGGAAATCGGTACGCTTCCCACTCCATAGCAGACCGCGGCAATCCCCAGAAGAACCATGTTTCCTCCCGAAAAAAAGTTAATCGCATATCCGAATGCACTGACAAAACAGCCCACAAACATCAGCTTTGCAGTGGAAAATCTCTTTATAACAGCCGGAAAAATAATGACTGCCGGTATTCCAATCATCTGTATCGCGCTGATAATTCCCATCTTTGATACATCCCTGGCAACATAAGTGAAATAATAAACATTCACTCCCATATTCATTACGAAATTAGACACAAACATAATCAGAGCCACAATATAGATGTACGGATTCCTGGTAAGCACTTTTTTCACATCACGGAAATTGACCTTTTCTTTCTCTCCGTTCTCATCAACCACATCCACATCTACTGTTTCCTTTACAAAAAAGAAACGCATCAGCCCAATTATGGTCAGCGGTATGGCAAACATAGCCATCAGCATGCTCCATCCGGAAGCACTTGTCGCAAACCTGGACATACAGATGGGAAATGCAATATTAAATGCAACCGTCCCCAGCATGCTTATGATGCTGCCATAGGAATTGATTGCCACAAACTGCTCCTCATACCGGAAGGCTCTCACCATATATACCGTATTATTCGCATTCAGAAACGTGTAAAAAATACTGTTTACCAAAGCATACATACACAGAATCCATGCGCTTTTAACAACCGTGCTCCACTGGGGAGAACAGGAAAACATCAGCCATGTGCAAAACCAGACACCCACTATGCACAATTCGTACGGCCGTCCCCTCCCCCATTTCGTATTGGTTTTATCCACAAGATAGCCTGCGATAATATCCGTAAACCCGTCCAGCAGCTTGCTGACCACGAGAAGAGTTCCCACCAGCGCAGGATTCATCTTCAGCGTATCCGTACAGTATACGGATAAAAAACCGATTGCCATCAGGGCGCAGCCCTGGGATATCGCCCGGCTCTGCCATGCGAGCATGCGCCCCGCTCCCACTGCCTTAGGATTCTTTTCCTTTTTCCCCATAATTCCCTTACCTCCTGTCAGTTGTTACTTCCTGTTAACAATGATTTATATTGGCATCATAGACTATTTTTCCTGTTATTTATATCAATATATTTGTTTTTATGTTATTATATTTACAAAAGTTTTCAGGAGGCTTTATGGATCTGGATTATTTTCTCGATCAATATTATCAGGCGACACATATACCGGTCAGTTTTTTTCAGGACAGGGCACTTGTGAGCAAATCTTCTTTATCCCTGCAGGATTTCAATCTTCCCCTGATTCTGCTCAACGGCCTGTCTGATCCGCTTCCGGAATTATGGTACAGCTATACCTCTGAGTATCTCTATTTCGGAGGATTTACCGTAGAAGAAGAAAACGGAATACTGTTTGTCGGTCCCGTACTTCCATCCGAATGCCTTCCACGCCAGGCGGAAACCATTCTCCGCAGGCTCGGACGCTCTGCGAAGGACTCGGCCTCCCTGCGGGCCTATTTTGCCGGGAATATATCCTGTGATCTTTCCGCCTTACTGGCTCATCTGCGTTTTCTTCAATATGCCTTCAACAGAAAAAAAGAAGCCGATATTGCCAGGCTTCCTTTTACATGGAATATTCCTTATCCTGTTTTGGAGGATATACCCATTGAATTAAGGCAGTCCATTGACCCTGCCGATTCATGGAGAGAACGTACTCTGATTTCCTACCTGCGCTATGGCCGGCTGGATGATATGGAAAGGCTGCTGGATGAAGAATTTGTACATTCAGAGAACTGGAACACGATTCCAATCGAGTATATGCGCAGCTATGTACTCAGCGCCAATGTCATGGCATCCCGGACCGCCTGTCAGTCAGGTGTTGATTTTAATCTTATCAATGGCATTGCGTCCCATTATCTGGATAAAATTCTCCAGGCCAGGACAAAATCGGAATTACCTTATTTATTTTATGACTTTTTCCGGGACTATACCCGGCGCGTAGCCCGTATACAGCAGCTCAGTTCTCATTCTAAAACCGTACGGCTGATTAACCAGTACATCCAGTCCCATTTATATGAAAAAATAACCCCGACCATCATCGCGGAGAACCTGCACGGAAACTGTTCCTATCTGTGCACGCACTTTCGAAAGGAAACGGGAAGAACCATTTCTGTTTATATCCAGGAATGCAAAATTAAAGAAGCGGAACGTCTTCTGAGTTATAAAGATTTTTCGATCGTAACGATCGGGGAAATGCTTGGTTTTTCATCACAAAGCTATTTCTGCAGTGTATTTAAAAAGATTACCGGCAAGACACCAAAGGAATACAGAGCGGAATCATTTTCCTGATTCCGCTCTGTATCCGGCCTTATCGATATCATATTCCAATGAATCTCAGAATCCCTGTTCTTCAAGCCATTCCGCCGCCAAAGGCGCCCAGCGTGATGTGTGCTTAAACAAAGGGGTTTCATCCTCTCCGTTATACAGCGCCCCTCCATGAGGCCCTTCGCCAAAAGTATGCAGTTCATAAGGAACGCCCCTTCCTGCCAGCTCATAGCAAAAAAGCAATGCATGCCGGGGATCATCCTTGTGCGTCTGAAAAACAAACATAGGCGGACAGTCCGAATGAATATTTCTGACAGGATCATACTTACACCGCTCTGCCTGCTCCTTAAAGTCAAAAGCAAACATACCGGAATCCTGTATACCGCTGTCAGACATAGCGCCATAAAGGATTAAGGCGGCATCCGGCCTTGAGGAAACACGTTCCGCAGCATCCACAGCCTGCAGGTTCCCATACGAAAACTGTGTGGCTGCATAAGCGGAAAGCATGCCGCCGGCCGAAAATCCGCCGATTGCAATCTTATCCGGACATATCCCCAGCTCATCCGCATGCAGACGCAGGTACCGGATCGCCGCCAGTCCGTCCTCACCGGCGCTGATCCTCACATCCAGCTTGTCACTATCCTTCTGCTTTGCGGGATCCACATGGTAATCGAGAATGGCCACATTAATACCCGCCCTGTAAAAATACTCTGCCACCGGTTTTGCTTCATTTGAAGATTTGAACAGAAAGGCACCCCCGGCGCACACAATAAAAATCCCTCTCCTTTTCCCCTCATGAACCGGTTTAAGCGCCAGACGGGATGTAAAGCCCATATCCGTGCGAAGCTCTGTAATCACCCATCCTTCTTCCTTTATTTTTTCCATCATATCAGCCCATTTTGCCGTTTTCACTTCAGTCAGCGACGTCCAGTCCTGATCCACATAATCCGGTTTATCCATTTTTCCGCCCATACCTTTCCTTTTTCTGTCATCATACTGATTCTATTATCTGCCCTACAGACAGAATAAGCAACTTCTTTCCAACACTTCCGGCTTTCTTTTACGGCTGCCGAAGATACAAAGTGCGGGGCAGATGAGGGCTGTAACAGATGTAATGCGGAAAGCCGCATACTATCAAAAATGTAATTTACTATTTATAAAATATATGGTACGTTTTATTAACAAGGCTCTTTATCAGCCGTTAAATAGAACTGTATCTGTATGCCCCGGAGGGAAATCGTATATAGAAGTGAATTACAGCGGTAAAACGTACACAGAAGGGAGTTGCAATGGAACAATTTGATGCTCTGATCAAAAAGGACGATTCAGGCAGACTGACAATCGTCGAAGTTCCGTTCGATGCAAGAACGGTATTCAATAAACCTAAAGGAACCATTTATGTAAGCGGTACAATCAATAACATTGCGTACCGAAGTAAATTACTGTCCCGGGGAGGCGGTAAATTTATTATAGTTTTGGATAAAGCCATGCAGAAGTCCGTCGGGTTTGACGGGCAGACAATGACTGCGAATATCACGATGTCTGCCGAAGCTCTGCCGCCTGTCCGTAATGTTCCTGAAAAGCCTGCAGATATCACGTGTGGCATGGATGTGCTTACTGCGATAAAAACACGGCAGAGTATACGAAAATTCTCCTCCAAACCAGTCAGCCAGGATATGGTAAATACGGTTCTTTGTGCAGGTATGTGTGCCCCAACCGCTAAAAATAAGCGTCCGTATCATTTTATCGTGGTAAGGGACAGACATATGCTTTCAGTCCTGGCCCGGCATAATTCAAATGCTGCCATGCTGGAATTCTCCGCAGGAGCGATTGTCGTCTGCGGTGATAAAAACAGGGAGGGATTAAAAGAGTTCCTGTATGCAGACTGCGCGGCTGCCACACAAAACATGCTGCTCAGTATTCATGGCTTAGGGCTTGGAGGCGTTTGGTGCGGTGTGGCATCCAATTCTGAATGGCGGAAACTTCTGATTGAGCAGTTAACACTTCCCAATAAACTGGAACCCGTTTCTGTGATTGGTTTTGGGTGGCCTGATGAGGAAAAGGAATTAAGTACCCGGTGGGAAACAGCAATGGTTCATTATGATAAGTGGTAAAGTTTTAGCGGAAGTGCAGCAATATTGGCTGTTATCGAAATCATATAATGCTAATCTGAAAAAGCTGGTATTTACGGAGTCCCCTTGAACTTCACGTAAATACCAGCTTTTGAGCTTTATTCTATAGTATAATCCGGCTTTACAGGCAATCCCGTTTTCACGGATTCCAATACAGCAAGACTGGCTGCGACCGTAGCAGCACCCTGTCGTCCGTCGGTACTCACCGCCTTATCTTCCGCAATCGCTGTGACAAAATCTTCAATCTCACCAACCGTATTATGATTGTTCAGGGCTATCGGATACAAAATCGGCACTTCTTTTGATTCACAACCCAGAAAACTTCCCTGCTCCAGCCCGGCTTTAAAGAGTGTAAGCGAAGGCGTTGTATTATCTGCAATGATTGTTCCCCGCGAACCATAAAAGACAGAACGCATGGTATAATTGCGCTTGCATCCGATAGAAACAAATACCTTGCCGATTACACCATTCGGAAATTTCATTATAGAAATCGTACAATCATCCGTCGGAAGATAAGTCAGCATTTTCTTATTGGCATAGGCCATCACTTCTATAGGATCTCCTGCAATCCACCGCAGTAAATCAACAGCATGACAGCCTCCTCCCAGAAAGCCGCTCCGTTTAGGATCCGCCCGCCAGTTGCCCGCATCCGGTATCACCTTCTCATAATCATGTGCGTATTCTGATTCCACATAAAATAATTCTCCGATTTCACCTGACGCTATCAGTTCCCTGGCTTTCTGAAATCCCGGTGTATACCGGCAGATCTGTCCAATCATAAACTTTTTTCCGCTCTCTTCTCCTGCTCTGATCATAGCAGAACAATCTTCACGAGTGAGGGCCATCGGTTTCTCACAAAGGACGTGTTTTCCTGCTGCCAATGAATCTTCCGTCATCTGCCGATGCAGCTGATCCGGTGTACAAATAACTACCGCATCAATCTCCTCCCGCTCCAGCAATAAACGATAGTCTGTATATACATTTTCCGGAGGAAGTGAAAATTTCGCCGCCGCTGCAAGCGCTTTTTCCAGATCAATATCACAAACTGCCTTTAATTCCGCCCTGTTATTTTCGCAAATAGCTGCCATATGATTCTGTGCCATACCCGATGCAGAAATCACTCCAAATTTAATTTTTTTCATAATTATGTCCTTTCTTTACCTGTTTTATAACTATATATATCATTTGATCGATCCCATACTGACACCCATAATAATTTTTTTCTGTAAAAGAAGATACACTGCTATCACAGGTATGGAAGACATGAGCATCCCTGTCATCTGATATGGAATATCCTTGGAAAAACGCCCTACAAGATGGGATAAGGCAGGCATAATCAACTGTTTATCCATATCTTTGATTAAGACAAGAGGCGTAAATAAATCGTTCCATCCCGAAATGAAATTCAGAATAATACAGATGGAAATAGCAGGCATTACCATGGGCACTCCAATCGACCATATCGTTCTGAGATAACCACATCCATCAATCCTTGCTGCTTCAAGAACATCACCGGGTATTCCTCTGAAATTAGCAGTTAAAAGTAAAATATACCCTGCCTGTCCTCCGCAGACTCTCAAAAGAACGAGTCCCCAAAGGCTGTCGATAAGGCCTATTTTGGAAAACATAATGTAAAGAGGAATGATCGTAACCTGAGCAGGAATAAACATAACTATCATAATCATAAGATATATCCCGTTTTTTCCACGGAAATGCACCTTTGCAAACGCATAACTCGCTATAATCGCCACTGTCAGTCCCAGACCAAGACCCATTACATCTACCAGCAGGGTATTTCCAAAATACTGCAGGATACGAAAATTTCGAATCATCACATAATAATTTTCATAATGCCCATCCAGAAGTATCACAGAAAACGGATTTACCATATACTGTGTCTGGGATTTCAATGAATTAAAAAACATAAACAGCAGCGGATACAAATAAGAAAATGCAAGTATGACTAATATAAAGTAAATCAGGATTTTTACCACAATCCTTCCAAAACCCTTTTGCCGTGCCATATGGTTTATCCCTCCCAATCCGCTATTTTATTTGCCGCAGACATCTGTAATTTTGTAATAGCCAGAATAATGATCAACAGAATAACTGCAAGTGCACAGGCTTCTCCGTATCTGGAATTTGTAAACGCTTTTGTATAAATCATATAATCAATTGTTGTTGTTTCATACCCGGGTCCGCCCCTGGTAATAGTTTCAATCAGAGGGAAGATTCCACTGAAAATATAGATCATTGACATAATAAAGGAATATTCAATGGTTCTCACCAGTATCGGAAGAATAATGTGGAACAGTCTCTGCCACCAGCCGGCCCCATCAATCATAGCCGATTCCAGTACACTGGTATCGATAGATGAAAGCCCGCCGAAAAAAATCAGAACCTGCCAGCCAATATTGCTCCAGACTATACAGAATAAAATGATAAGCAGCGCAGTCATACCGTTGCCAAGCCATTCAAAAGCGAAGGAGCTTCCAAGAAATAATGACAGTATACGGTTAACCGGACCTGTATAGCTGAACAAAATTTTAAACAGATACCCCACAGTCACTGCCGAAATAATAGACGGCAGATAATACACCATACGAAAAAGCTTCCATCCCTTTATCTTTTCATATAATATAACAGCCAGAACCAAACCAATAAAAACCTGGATTGGAATACTGAGCAGAAGTACAAAACTATTTCTCAGCAACAGGCGGAACTCTGATCCGGTCAATATTTTTATATAATTCGTTAAACCGATGAAATCATTCTTATACAAACCATCCCAATTTGTGAAGCTCCTGCCTATTGCTACTGCGATCGGATATCCGCACGCTGCAAGTTCCATCAACACTACGGGCATAACAGATAACAAACCACGATAATTCTCTTTCTGCACAAGACTGCTTTTCTTTAATCCGGGATTATACCGCGAAGAGTTCATATGTTTCTCCTTTCCGGTAAAAAGCTCCTTCCTTTATTCCTGCGCTTCATCCAGTTTTTTAGCCAGTTCTTCCGGCTGCATATTTCCAATCAGAACCTGGTTGGCAAACTGGGAAAAGACAGAGCCTGCTTCCGCACTCATTACATTATCCGCCCAATACAGAATATTCGAGCGTAAAGCAATCGCTTTTGCATAAAGAGGATCATCCGCAAGACCGATTTCTTCCAGCGTGATATCTGTACGGATAGGAATACCTGGCTGAACCTTATAGTATTCCATCATTTCCTCTTTTGAAGTAATATGCTGCACCAGCTTTACTGCAAGCTCCTTATTGGGACTGTAATTTGCCACTCCTATTCCTGCGCCGACTCCTCCTACCAGTCCGGGTACTCCATCATCCTGGAAGCTAGGCATAGCGATAATACCGAAATCATCTCCCAGCGCTTCTTTACATGACGGAAAATCCCACAAACCAACGCAATAAAAAGCACAGTCACCCTGGAAAAAACTATTGATGGTATCAGAAGATGTCGCCGCATCCGGATTAAAAAATCCCTCTTCATAATAATCATGATATTTCGTCAGCATGTTCATAAAGGGCTTGTCATCCGAGTAAGAAACCTTTTCTGTCAAATGTTTATAGATTCCATCTGTACCTGTCCCCTGTACCCAGCCATAGGCAAACATGTAATAAAAGGTCTGAGGAAAAGATTCATCCGAATGAATAGGCAGATATCCTTTATCTTTTACATTCCGAAAAATTTCCTCCAATTCCTCAATCTTTTGGGGAGGATTCTTCTCCAGATCATATCCACATTCACTCAGTATTTTCTTGTTGTATCCAATCATCACCGCAGATTGTGCCGGATAAGGATACGCATATATATTTTTCGTTTCATCCATATCTTCAGAAACGGTATTCCACCCGACCATATTATCCAGATCTTCCTGAGGAATATAATCATTCAGGGGAAGAAGCCCCTCGCTGACACTTAGTAGATTAGGACCTGAAAACATATCAACTATATCCGGACCATTGCCCGCAACCACCGCCGCTTTAAAATCTGATATTGTTTTCATACCGTCTGTCATTAATGTGAATTTAACATGTACACCAGGGTTTTCTGCTTCAAAACGTTCTATACATTTTGTAATATACCAATCCTCCTGAGGCATTTTCTGTTCATCTGCACTGACGGTATTGGTTACCCACCAGGTTAAAGTGACATCCTCAACGGCCTTTCCCGCATCCGATGATGAGCTGTCATTTCCTCCCTTTTGCTGTGAACAGGCCATAAGTAAAGATGTACTTAGACAGCAGGCCATTATAACAGAAACCCATTTTTTACTCTTTCTCATATGTAACCCCTCTTTCCCTTTATTTTTTGGATTGAATGCCTGTCAATTGCACTCGTTATTGTAATTTCATTATAGAATTTTCAGGAGTTTAATAATAGCGCACCTATTTCATAAAAATAAAAATACATTGCCCTTTCACTGCCTTATATTAAAAGAAAAAGAGCAAAATATTGTGCTTTTTTATGAAGGAGAAAAAAACACTATTTTGCCCTTTTATCTTTAACTTCCATCCTGTCAGCAAGTATATACATCACATATATCCGTCATTGATTTTCAGCGCCGGAAATAACAATCTTATCTGTCTCCAATGACTTTTTATACTGAAAAGGAGTTAATCCATATTGCTTTTTAAATAATTTAATAAAGTAACTGTGTGAATTGAATGCCATAATATCCGCCACCTCTCCTGTACGGCGCGTTTTCAGCAGCTGTGCCGCATGCTCCATTTTACGCGTTACTATATAATCCTGGAGGTTTTCACCTGTTTCTCTTTTAAAAATCCGGCAGACATAAGAAGGACTCAAATACACGGCATTGGAAATAGAATGCAGACTCATCTTCCCTTCTATATGACTGTCCACATACTGCCTTATCAATTCGACAGGATTCTCACCTTCCGTACTGCCTCTCAGAGACAACTCCGGCTGTATGGAAGCAAGGTATGTATAAAGTTCTCTGCCATATACTTCCGCATCCTGAAAATCCTCCAAGGAGGAAAAGCTCTGCAGTCCTACTAAAATGGGATCCTCCCAGCTTTTACATACTGACCGTATTATTGTTTTAATATGACTATACACATCACCATATATCTCTCCACAGTGTTTTGGAGAAAGACCACTCTGTCGGATAGCAGACAGCAGCAAAGGCAGCAGCGACAACAATTCAGGAAACGCTGTTTTTGCATTAAGCTTCAAGATACGCTTTAATAAAGCCATAGGTTCTTCTGCGTATTGTTTCGTATACATGTGCGGCAAATACAGCTGTCCTTTTCCATAAAAAAATCCATTTTCTTCTGCCTGACGGGCCTGTCCAAAGCCGCCGCTGCATCTGGCAGGTTCGGAAAAAGGATCACTTACCCCCATGGTAACCGTACAATCCAAGCACTGCAGCACGGTATCTCTCAACTGTATAAACATCCTTTGAAGAAAGTACACGGAAATATCCAGCTGTAATTCCATAAGTACCGCCAGCTGCTTTTTCCCCGTCACGAAAACGACGCTTGGCATAGATTCATTAAGAACTTCATGACATACACTCAAAACAGAATAATCCAAAAAATCTTCCGCTTCCTCCGTCTGATAATCAAGCTCCAAAAAGGCCGCCCTCAGCTGCTTATTCTGCATCTCAAAGCCTTCCGAATGAAGCTTATCCGCGATTTTCCGGGTATCCTGGATTTTTCCCTGGAATACCATGTTCATAAACTGCTGTAAAACCAGATTATTATTTACGGTTTCCGCAGCCTCTCCATCTTCCAGCACCCTCTCTTTTCGTATTTCTCCCACAACACGATTCACAGTTTCCATAATATCCGCCGGATCAATTTTGTCCTTAAGAATATATTCACTGACTCCCAGGCGAATGGCTTCCCGTAAATATTCTGTTTCTGCCATACAGCTCATGATGATCAGCTTCACATTAGGGAGTATTTTTCTTACTTCACGGATAAAAGTCAGTCCATCCATCCTCGGCATAACAATGTCTACAAGAATCAAATCGGGCCTGAATCGTCGGGATAAATCAAGTCCTTCATAACCATCCCTCGCTTCTCCCACCAATGTAAATCCATTTTCTTCCCATGGAATGATCGATCTCATACCGATTCTGGCAAGCGGTTCATCATCAATGACTAATACCTTCATACGCCACCATCCTTCTTAACAATCTCCCGTTCCTGCTGAAGAGTAATCGGAAACAGAAGAATAATTTCTGTTCCGATTCCCATACTGCTGTTGATATGCACTCCATAACGTTCCCCATAATGCAGACGGATTCTTTCCTGTACGTTATAAAGCCCTATGTTCTTATTCTCACTGCTGCCGGTCTTTCCCGGCTCCATTATGCTTTCCTGCTGTTCTTTGCTGATACCGATACCGTTATCCCTGACGACGACCTCCATATCATTATCCTTCCTTCGGAATAAAACCTCTATCGTCCCAAATTGTATATTTTCCGAAAAACCATGCTGTATACTATTTTCCAGCAGCGGCTGTATAAGCAGCCTTAAAATGGGAACTTCAAGAAGCTCCTCCTCAACCTGCAGCCGAAAATCAAACTTATTCTGAAACCGCAGCTTCTGCAGGTAAATATATTCATTCAAATATTCACATTCCTCCCTCACTGTAACAACCGGTTCACGGCTTTTAAAACTATAATCCGTTAATTTGATAAATGAGGTAAGTGCCTTACTGATACCCGAGGCTTTCTTCAGTTCTGCCATCCATCGGATCGTGTTGAGTGTGTTCCTTATAAAATGGGGGTTAATCTGTGCCTGAAGCATCTGCAGTTCCAGTTCTCTCTTTTGGTTTTCTTCCTCCTGAATACGCAGAATCATGGTTTTCAGCCGGTTTACCATGTTATTAAAACCAGCGCTTAATGCTCCAATATCATCACGAGAACGGATCTCTGCCTTTACATTAAAATTTCCCTCCTGTACCATTCCCATCAGTTCATTTAACTGAGTAACCGGCTTCACTATAATTCTGTTAATTATAGCAATCAGCAGAAACATGCATATGCAGGCATAACCGAGAATACCTGTCCCCAGGTAAAGAATAGAACGGGATTCTTTATTGATATCCCGCAAAGGAATATAGGAGCGCAATATCCATACACGTTCCTTCCCGGTTGATACACTCCGTATGATTTCTGTATATTCTTCCCCATCCTGAAAAATCTTTTTAATACTCACGTCCTTATATCTATCGGCCAAATCCGGCGGTTTTCCCTGCTCTCCTCCTAAATTCCAAATCAATACCCCATCCCCTGACAAATTGGAATAGCTATTTTCCGTTGGATTAAAGTTTGTCATCATTTTAGAGAAATAACTCTCATTGATACCAATCATCAAAATGCCATAGTTATCAGATCCATCTGTTATATTTGAAACAATATACAACTGTTTTTCACCATTCAAAGGCAGCGCCCAGTTATCTTCCTGTACCAGCCTCTGATTCTCATAAACAAATTTAGTCACCCCATCATACCAGGCGCTTTCCCTGACATGTTTCAGAATGGCCTTCGTCTCCCCATAAGGAGAATAACTCTGTGAATCATATACTATCCCACCTGAAGTGACCAATATAAAGGAAACAGGGGAACTTACTGCACCGCTGCCGCTGTCACGTATATAACGCAGGATTTTCCGATGTGTTTCCTCAACTGAAGCTTCTCCCTTATCCGCTGCCGCAATTAAGGCAATCAGACGTTCATCCTTCGCAAAACCGGCGGTTGTATTGGATAACATCTGTATATCATGAGACAGGTACTGCGCCAGCTCCTCTGTCGATTTCACCGCAAGATTCACTGTCTTTCCTGTAATGATTTTCTGCGCGGCATAGCAGCTTACGATCCCCATTATAACAATAGGCATTGCTACCAGAAATATCATTACAATAATTGCCTTTTTCTTCAGACTCAAGATTCATACCGCCTTCTCCCTGTAAATAATCTATTGACACCTGTAAAACAAAAGGATATTCTGTAATTGGATTGAATGCCATATGATTGCCTTACCAAAAGAAAGGAATCAAATTATGGCAAATGTAGAATTAACTGTTTATGATCAAAAAATCTATACCGGGGAGATTCTCTTCGAAACAAACTTTTCTTCCGGCTGGAAGGCGGATTTTGAGATTCCCCGGGGGGAATGGTATGCCTCTGACGGAATTCTGACCGGCCGTTACTCCGAAAACGGAGGCGCTCTTATTTATACAAAACAACAGTTTTCTGGTGATATTCTTCTGGATTTCTATGGTCAGATGGTTCCCCCCTGCCACAATGATCTTAATTTTACTTTTCGGGCCAAAGGCTGGGATTATGAGGAAGAAGATGCCGCTCTCAGCTATATTGCCGGGCTGAATGGCTGGTGGACAGGCCGGCTTGGTATAGAAAAATATCCTTTTTCCAGTCCTCAGGCTTTAACAAATACTTTTAAAGCGCTTTCCGGAGTAGAGTATCACATTCAGGCAGGAATTACCGGAACCCGTACCTATGTTGCCGTTAACGGAGTTGTTCTGTTGGAAATGAATGATCCCGATCCTATAAATCTGCCTGATTGCGGCCGTATCGGCCTTGGTGTTTATGCCAGCCATATACGGTTTCGACAAATGAAAGTCTACCAAACTCAGGCTGAGGATCTCTCTTTACAATATTTATAATATTAAAACAGTATCATAGTCCTGTATTTAATTAATCATTTTTACTACAATTCAGTATAACATGCAGGTATAGACTATGCAAGTTTCACTAATTCTTAATAATAGGACGGCAGTAATAACCGCCGTCCTATTATAATAGTATATAAAATACCTATATAAAATCACTTTTACCTGTTCAAATGGATTATATCAGCCTTTCCTTTTATCCCTTCGCCTGTAACGCTCCAAAATTTAACTGTCGCACTGTTTTCACCAGTTTTAGTGACCACAATTATATCCTTAAATCCGAATGCATCTATATTAAATACAAGTTGAACAGAAGATTTCGATATTTTCGCCGCACTGCCTACACGGCCGGATTCTCTCGTGAAAGTCCCGTCCAGCATCATGGAATCATCCGTAATCTTCGTAAAGGTAACATTCTTCCAATAGCTTCCATCTCCTGACCAGTTTCCGTTCAGCCATGAAGTTAACTCTCCCAAACTGACAGAACTTTCTGCTGCCGCAGCTTTTTTCTCAGCTTCCTGCTGTTCTTGTATCTTCTTTATTTTATCCAGATATTCCGCACTGTCTTTATAATCTTTTATAGAATTAAACTCTTTAAAAGCTTCTGCATAATTTTTTGAAGACCAATATTCCAGTCCTGCCTTATATTTTAAATCATAGCACTTAACGCTCAATTCCTTTACTGATTCATTATTCGGATCCATTTCTGACAATATTTCCAGCGCCGAATCCCAACTTCCATTTTCACAATATTCATATGCCTGTTTATAATCATCTGTCAATTCAATATGTTCCGCTAAAAGCTCGGCAAGACATTTTTCTGAATTCCTGTACTCCCCTAACTCCATAAACAATTCCCTGGCTGACTCAGCATGATCCTCTGTTTTACTGTACAGACAGGCGATTTGATATTTGCATTCCAATAATTTTTCTTCACAGTCCATATCATCCGCCAGGCTGTTATAGATATCCTGTGCATCCAAGTAATCCTGTACGGTTTCAGCGTTTTCCAGCATAAACCCTGCCATATCAAATTTTGTTTTCTGAATTATATCTTCGCACGCTTTTCTGTCTTTTATGGAGTCCAGCAATGACAGCGCTTCTTCATACTCTTCCGTACTTTCCGCGTTTTCCTTTATTCTCAATGCCTTCCGATATATAGTTTCAACTGTCTGCTGAGGGCTGTCCTTGAAGTCTCCCAGGGCTGAAAATCCTTCTATTGCTGCGTCATATTGTCCGGATTCCATCTGTTTTACTGCTTCCGCATAATGCATATTGGGTATTACTATTTTTACAGCAAGCACACCAGCCGCCAAACAGATAATAAACGCACCAGACAGTCCTGCAATCATTTTATTCTTTTTATTTCTTTCTGACTTTTGCTGCGCCTGCCATTCCCGCATTTTTTCATCCAGATATTTTTCAGAACTGATCTCTGCCAGCTTACGCTTTTCAACCCGACATTTTATACACTCACCGGCTGTGCCAGGATTCATGGTACCGCATGCACAATACCAATATCCATCGCTTATATAAGGTCTGACAATGCCTTCCGTCTGAAAGCCCGAAAACATTAATTCTTTTTTAAACTGTTCCGTATATATTCCAAAGGAATTGATATCCTGAGGGCCTTTTATTCCGATAAGTCTATATTCCTCTGTATTTAATGTTTCATCTTCATATATAACATTCGTTACCGTAAAAACAAAGGTTCTTACATTCTCATCATTCAGGATAATCGGTTCTCTGTCCCCGAATACTTCTCCCGGTTTTACGCTCAAATCGTTAAAAGTATGTTCCAATGCATCCACACATTTTTTTGTCCAATCCAGGCAGTCAATTCTTACTATGACTGCCCTGATTGTTCTTATATCCACACTGGCAAACTGCAGCTGCAATACATTTTTTCCTGTCGATGTGTCTCTTAACAACGCTCCCTTATTGAACATTACAGGAGAGCCGGATATCCACTGTTTCTCCCTCAGATATACAATATTTTGGTATCTGCCCATATCATATTCCTCCAATCACAGCGGCGGAAGTTCCTCTTGCGGCTCACTGCTGTCTTCCATCCGTATTTTCTTATTATTCTCATCTATTACAATAAGTAAAAAGCCGGCTGCCATACATACAATTCCTGAAATAAGGAAGCCTGCGGCCAATACAAAGTAGGCCGCTGCATATGTTCCATTAATAATATAGTTATAGGCATCTCCTCCGACATAAGCATTTTTATTCAGCATGCTGTAATCGGAATTATAATAATTTGTTATTTTATCATATCCTTTATATGTCATAACCCCAAATAAAATAATAAATACTGCCGCCAAACAAAATAAAACCTTTCCAAAATACTTTTTCATTTTTCCTCCCATTCCCGCATTTCTGCGCATTGCCAATCTGTCAGCCTTTCCTCCCCGTTAAGCCGCCAGAGTCAACAGCCAATGGAGATTAAACCCTATCAAGACCATCTGTTTTTCCGGCTTCTTTTAAATCGCCGGTACCTCCAGTATAGATCAGAGAAAAAGATTTTCCAATACCTGATACCATTTTCTGTTACCGGAATATCACACCGTTTTCTTCTCTGGGAATGGGGCAAAAAATTGTTCTGTCATATAAATAAAATCTTTCATATTATTAGACAGCCATTTATCTTTATGGTAAATCAGCTGTATGGAAATATCACAATTCGGACTGTATGGAATTTTAACCAACCGTCCGCTTTCCATTTCCTCTTTTACCGTAAATTCAGGAAGCACACATAACCCCAGGCCGCTCATCGCACTTTCCTTAATAACCTGAATGCTGCTTGTCTCAAGTACGATATGCGGAAAAACGGAATGTTCCGTCATTTCCCGTTCAAACATCCCCCGGTAGCAGCAGCCATGGCCGGTAAAAATGAAAGGTATTCCGGAAAAATCCCGGATTTCCACTCTTTCTTTCTGAGTAAGTAAATGGCCCGGAGGCGCAAAAATACATATCGGTTCTTCCATCTCCATCACCGTGACAATTGACGGATCCGAGATATGTTTATCAATAGTAAAAGCGATATCTATGGAATGATCGGCAAGCAAGGCTGAAAATTCCGAAGAATCCGCAATATCCAAATGTAAATCCGTATCAGGGTGAGTTTCTTTATATTTCTTAATAATTCCCGGCAGTATATAAATTCCTATCGATTCCGAAGCGCCAATCATCAGACGTCCGCCGTTTTTTGTGTCAGCATACATATTCTCTATATCCAGTGACATTGCAGTCAGTCTCTGTGCATAAGGAACCAGCTGCTCGCCCTCCGGAGTCAAAGAAACAGATTTCCCGATTCTTTCAAACAGCCGTACATGTAAATCTTCTTCCAATCTTTGAATTTGTGCTGTAACACTCGATTGGGCATAGTCTAAATATTGGGCTGTTTTAGTAAAATTTTTTAATCTGCTCAATACTAAAAATGTATTTAAGTGTTTAAGTTCCATTTTATTTCCTCTCACCACCTCTCAGTGCATTACCTATCGCAAAATCCGATTGATACAATCCAAACTATCAATTATTCAGATTCTTCCTTTTATGTTATCATTAGCTATAAAAATTAGCAAGGGAGATATTCTTATGTTGACTAAAGTAAATGTGGTAAGCGAAGTAAACGCACTCGGGCAGCTGTTTGTTTATAAAAAAATTGCTCGGCTGAACGAACATGTCTTAAGCGTTGTACAGGTTGAAAATCGGACATTAGACTTTCATGTCCATGACCTTTCGGATGAACTGTTTTATGTAATCGAGGGAAGTTTTGAACTGGAAACAAAGGAAGGTCTTACAAAGGTTAATCAGGGAGAATTTATTATAGTTCCGCGCAATACCCCCCACAGGCCTGTTGTGGGAAAGCTGACAAAGTTTTTGATGATTGAACTGGAAGGAACCCTCAATAAAGAAAATAGCGGAGATTTGTATGAAGATTAGAAAGGATATTGTTCCTGCATGGTAGCCCGTTCTATATTCCGATAAATAACCAGAATGAACACCGGGAAAAATAAACTCAAGAAACCGGTATAATACAACAGAATGGCACCATAGCTCTATCCATAAGGCTATGGTGCCGACTAAATGTCATATAGACAATATTATAACATTAAAGTATCTGTTAAATCATATATCATACCGGATCTACCACCTATTCCATTTGCTTGTGCACCGGCCTCACATACTTCCAGAACCGCTCCGGATCGTGATAAAAGTACAGTATCCTGCCCGGGGAAGTATCATAAGAATAACCGGTGCCGGTAAAGTCAAAGACCGCCATTGCTTCTTCAATCTTTTCTTCCACACTGCGATTTTCCTGCTCATAATCAAACGGTCCATGTTCAAAGACAAGATACTCCGCTTCCGGAACATCAAGCATGATCATTTGCGGCGGTACTTCCCCATTATAATCGGCAGGAAGACGTACGCCATAACACTCCGTACGCGGAATCCCCCAGTCGCAGAGCTGGCCCTCGGGGTCAAACATATATGCCATAATCTGGCCGCTGCTGCTGTTGGATTCAATTCCGCCATCGTCATCCAATTTGCCCTTGATGCTGTCGAGCAGTCCGCATATGGTATCACAGTCCTGCCCCGGAATAAGACTCTGTTTTTGCCAGAAATCCCAATACCCATTGCTTTCATAATTTTTAATATGCAAAAATTTGTGCGCAGGGATAGTTACAAAATAAACCTTAATTTCATCTGTTGATTTCATCATGCCAATCTCTCCAAATCCTAATAAGTAGCGGTCGAAGGTGTTGATTTTTGTACGAAGGACGACAGGCCTGGGCTCTTTTCGATATTCACTCGGTGTTACACCATATGTTCTCTTAAAGGCTCTGGTAAAAGCTTCATGTGATGAAAAGCCATAATCAAAAGCAATATCAAGAAAACTTTTTTCACTATCCCGCACCTCTTTCAGCGCAAAGGCCAATCTTCTGAGCCGAAGATAATCTCTGAACTGTATACCTGATATTTCCCTGAATTTTCTTGTTGTATAAAATTCGGAATAACCCAGTCTGCGGGAAAGGGACTGCAGTGTCAATGCTTCATCATTATAGTTTTTAATACACTTGTCAATTTCATCAATGAAAATTTGAATTTGCTTCTGCCACTCGTACAATGCTGTTTACCTCGTTTCGACCACCCTGTATTCATTATAGAGAAACGGAAAAGCTGCCGCTTGATTTCACTTGCTAAAAAAGGAACCGGAACATACGGCCAAACGGCTGTATATTCCGGTTCATCTTTCAATCACAATATATTATCTCACTGACACGCAGTTAAGAAAATAATTTTGTTAATTAAATCTGAGGGCCTGCAGAAACTAATGCTTTTCCTGCTTCATTACCTTCATATTTTGCAAAGTTCTTCACAAAACGCTGTGCCAGATCTTTTGCTTTGGTCTCCCAATCAGCAACATCTGCATAGGTATCGCGAGGATCAAGGATCTTAGGATCTACGCCGGGAAGTTCTGTAGGGATTTCAAAATCAAAGTAAGGCAGCTTCTTTGTAGGAGCTTTTGCAATGGAACCATCAAGGATTGCATCGATGATACCACGTGTGTCACGGATAGAAATTCTCTTTCCGGAACCATTCCATCCTGTGTTAACAAGATATGCCTTTGCACCGCTCATCTGCATTCTCTTAACAAGTTCCTCTGCATACTTGGTAGGATGCAGTTCCAGGAAAGCCTGTCCGAAGCAAGCGGAGAAGGTAGGTGTAGGCTCTGTGATTCCACGCTCTGTACCAGCCAGTTTTGCAGTAAATCCGGACAGGAAATAGTACTGTGTCTGTTCGGGAGTCAAAATGGATACAGGAGGAAGAACGCCGAATGCATCTGCAGACAGGAAGATAACATCCTTAGCTGCCGGAGCTGTTGATACAGGGCGAACGATGTTTTCAATATGGTTGATCGGATAAGATACACGAGTATTCTCGGTTACGCTCTTATCATCGAAATCAATCTTTCCGTCAGCATCAACTGTAACATTCTCAAGAAGAGCGTCACGTCTGATTGCTTTGTAGATATCAGGCTCAGATTCTTTATCAAGGTTGATAACCTTAGCATAGCATCCGCCTTCAAAGTTGAACACACCCTTGTCATCCCAGCCATGCTCATCATCACCGATAAGAAGACGCTTAGGATCTGTTGACAGTGTGGTCTTTCCTGTTCCTGAAAGTCCGAAGAAAATCGCAGTATTCTCACCGTTCATATCGGTGTTTGCAGAACAGTGCATGGAAGCGATACCCTTCAGCGGCAAGTAATAGTTCATCATAGAGAACATACCCTTCTTCATTTCTCCGCCGTACCAGGTATTTACGATAACCTGCTCACGGCTGGTGATATTGAACATTACAGCCGTCTCAGAGTTCAGACCTAATTCTTTGTAGTTCTCAACTTTTGCCTTGGAAGCGTTGTATACAACGAAATCCGGCTCAAAGTTTTCCAGTTCCTCAGCTGTAGGCTGGATGAACATGTTGGTAACGAAATGTGCCTGCCATGCAACTTCAACGATGAAACGAATTGCCATACGGGTATCTTTATTAGCTCCGCAGAACGCATCTACAACGAAAAGTCTTTTGTCGGACAGCTCTTTCAGAGCGATATCCTTAACTGTGCTCCATGCTTCCTGGCTTGCCGGATGATTATCATTCTTATACTCATCAGAAGTCCACCATACGGTATCCTTCGAATTCTCATCCATGACAATGTATTTATCTTTAGGGGAACGTCCTGTGTAAATACCTGTCATAACATTAACAGCACCAAGTTCGCTTACCTGACCTTTTTCAAAGCCCTCGAGACCCGGTTTTGTCTCTTCTTCAAACATACAGTCATAGGAAGGGTTATGTACTATTTCTTTAACCCCGGTGATACCATATTGACTCAAATCAATATTTGCCATCTCTTAATAACCTCTCTTTCTTTTTGTCGATTCCAGTTTATTGTCTCACTTTAGTAATAATAAGTCAATATCCATCCTTTCAAAATTCGCATCAAACTTTTGAATAAATATATCAATTTTTCCCTGAATAACCGCGGTTTCCGGCATTTGCCGATAATGGGCCTCCGGCTGCGATTTCGGAGCTAATTCATGAACCCGACTGTCTCTGTATTTCCCAAATTATTATGCTCATTTAAAGCTGTACTGAAAAAGGTTTGGAGCTGTTTATATAACAAACGATAATCCCCTGTCTGCATTACATAATGATTTCTGCTTTATTTTCTTTAACAGGCAGACTGTCTCTACATGAGTCCCAAAATTAAAACATATCCCCACAAAATCACAGGAATATCGACAATATTTATATAGTACTAATACCGCCCATCCAAACCTTTTCCCACAAAGATATAGCTGATTAAACATATTTGCTACTCAGATATCCTTCTACCATTTTTAAAATTATATCACTCCTTCACATAACAGTAATATGACAATATAATTTCCAATTGATAATTGCATTTCTTAACACAAATCTATATTCACTCTTATTCTACAACCGCTTTGGCAAAGTGCCTGTTGGTTACAATTAGTACACTTTTCTTTCTTCCAATTTCTAAATGCAGCAAATTTTTCGCCTAACCAAATTTCCCGCAACGTTTTGTCACTCAATGACTCAGATACACTTTTATCCCATATACCAAATGAACAAGGGTAGCAATTCATTTGACTATCTATATACATAGAAAAGGTTGCTGCCTCACAAGCATCTATACAAGCTTTCGGAACAGTATATGCCCATCTTAATATTGCTGGTGTAAAACATGTATCAAATCCAACTTTGTGAGAATACTTCATCTTCGTTGCAAGAGAAAGGAATTTTTCAATTCGATCATCTGTACTCTCCAATGTTTTTTCTACTATACCATTGCCTACAGGTTTATATAAAATAAACACAACTGCATTGACTCCTTTGGGAAACAAATCATTCTCCAGCCTTATTATCGCCTCATCAATAGTGTCTTTAGATACAACATAATGAATATTTGTAGTACAACCACACTTTATTAATTTTTCTATAGCATTTATAGTTTCTTGATTGCTTTCCTTTGTATCTATTAAGCGTGAATACCAAGATACTGCAACCGCTCCACAATATTTTTTTATCAATTCAATTTCATTATCCTTCATTAGAAAACCGCTTGTTGTTATATTAGGAACAATTCTATATGCTCTACAAGATTTCAATATTTCTTCTAATTGAGGATGTTTATTGGGGTCTCCAGCACCACCTAAAGCAATTTGAAAAGTTTTACCCGTTGCTTGTTTCACAATTTTAAGAAAACTATCATATGACATATGCGGAGCATTTACTGTAACCCCTTTTTGATAGCAATCGATACCCGCCCTCCTGCAGTATTTACCACTATCGCAATGTCCCATGATTCCTACGTCAAGTAATTCAGGAAATGATCTCATCACTGGATCAACACCATTTATATCACTTCGAAATAAAGTGCCATTATCTTCATTAAAAATTTCAAAAAAATCAAAAACTTCATCCTTATAAATAATCATCTTTACCACACACAAGCTCTACCATTAAGATAAAAGTCCTTGTCCTCTATTTCAAAACTATCTGTTGTGAAAAACTGTGTTATCGGTGAATCATCACTACTTGTGTATCCCCAGTATGCATGATAACCTTCTTTTCTTTCAAATAGCATTGCTGATTTAACACCGAAAACTTCTTTTATTGATTCATAATTAGGTGTGTCATAATCATAATATCTTAACCCGCCATTAATAGCGTCCATGATACTACTGCATAATTGTCGCCCTTGTTCTTCCAGCACACCACCTTGAACAAAACCTAATTTCTTAAACAAATAATCTTCCGTTAATTCTTCTTTTGATATAATAAGGAAATTAGTAGAAGAACTATTTGTAATAAACCCCATCCTGATCTTCATCTTCCAATCCTCCTACTGCTTTTGAAAAAGCATTCTTAAAACATTCATCATAATTGAGCGTTTCTATATTTCTTTCAATGGAACGGCGCGAGCACTCTTTCATAGAATAATTACCTTCAGCCAACTTTTTAGCATTGTCACATTCAATATTAAAATGTTCTTCTATAAATTTTTCCACAGAACAAAATTCCTTTCGGTAGTACTTTCTATATTCCCTTCTAAAGTTTATTGCACCTTGAAAATAATAATCATACACTCTAGAAATCATTTTTCCGGCAAACGTTTTTTTCTTTACTCCCAGAGTTTTCATTATTTTGTTTTTTGATGGTACATCCTTTTGACGGAAATAAATCCTCCCATGTACCTTATAACATGATGCTTCATTCATAATCACTTACCTCTAGACCACAAGCCTCTCTCATTTTAAAAATCATCTCACTTTGAACTTTATCATGTGTAAGCAAATTGTAGAAAAAGTCTTCAAGTTTTTCCTGCACTTCTACATCATATAATTCAAAACACAACAGATATAATTCTGCAATCTTTTGAATCTGCAATTTATTTTCCGAATTTTCCAACGCAATATAATATTGGATGAAATCTTCTGGAATAAAACGATCGTCCCTGCTATTGCGTGCATTGATCTTATGAAATACATTAAGTATTGCATCTTTATTTTTTAATCCAAACAAGATTTCCAAATAGATATCAAGATTGTATATTCCACCATATAATGTTCCATCCAACATTGTGTCAAAAAATATTCCGCCATCTTCATATGGATTTTTTCTTAAACAATCTTGAATATAAGAAATCTCAAAATCAGACAATTCAATACCAGACGTTAAAATGATTCTTAAGCCTAAATTTTGAAATTCTTCTCTATGATGCATATGCCAATGTGACTTTCTTTCTCCACCTTCTGGAATACGATATAAATCAAGAATTGAATTACACATTTTTTCCGTTTGATTTAATTTTTTAACCACCTCATCTGTTCTAAAAAACATATAGCAGTAGTGAATAACTCCCTCTTCACAAGATGCACCAATTGCTCTTAATTGCTTTAATTTGCCCAGAACTGCTTCTCCGTTTACATTATCCGTCGAAATATTTCTTAATAAAATTCGTCGTGCTATATAATAATCTCTCATTTCATCGAAAACAAAATACAGAACTTCCGTTTCGTTTTTGGCAATCGTCCCTTCATGAGAAATCAGTTTCTTGCTAAAAAGAATACTACTATCTACCGCCTTTTTTATCACAGCTGAAGTAATTCCTATCTTTTCTAGATCAGATAAACTAATTTCATCATAATTTTCATTTTCTATCATGAAATCTGTCACTGCGTCAAGTACCTGCACAATATACTCTCCACTAGACTGTTTCACTACTTCAATATACTGAGCAAAGATTTCGTGTTTCCGAATCGTAAATACATCAATGTTACTGTTTCTATTAACTTCAAAAAATATTCGCAACAGTAATAATTGTTTACTAAGCATGTTTCGCACAGTGAACACAATTTGTCCACCATAATTAAAAAATTTACTGTAAGCGCTAATAATTTGATTAATCGCAGCAAGCGTATAATGTTGCTCCTTTAAGTCAAATTCAAATGCCGGTATATCAACATTTTCAACAAGACACTTTCTAAAACGTTCTTTATAATACTCATTTCTACAAGACACAATAACATTTATCCTACTATATTTAGTAATTTCATTAATAAATTTAGTAATACGGCTGCCAAATCCATCGCTATCATTTTCGTTTATTGCATCAACAATTATAAAAAGATGTTTATTCTGAATAGTTAACAGTAAATTTACTAAAGAAAGATACACATATTTGTGCTTTTTATATATTTCTGGAAGTTTTAATTCACAGAATAAAAACGATAAAACATCTCCCTCAATATCCCTAGCATTTAAAAATACAATAGCTTCCTTAAGTTTTATCAATAATTCACTAATACTACATAGTAAATTCGTCTTACCGTTTCCTGCACTGCCAGTAAGGATAAAATACTTCCTATTAGTAGCCTTACTACATTGGTGTACATCCCCCAATGCTTCAGTATAAGGATAATGCAATAGCTCAAAAAGGACTTGTGATTCTTTATAGTCCGACTTAAACTCCACATTAGACCTATTGAAGTTATTATGCAAATCGAATGCCGCTTTCGTTACTTTTTCAATTTTCTCTAGTGAAGTTTTCCTACTAAGCTTATAGCAAGCATTTGGATCTCTATATGCTTTTCTCAAAATGTCACCATAAGCATTATCATATACAAAATTGAAATTTTGAACTAATCGTTTTTTCCATCTCTTTCTATAAATAAAATACCTCAATACCTCTTTGCTTTCATTTAACTCTACAAAAATGCCTGAAATATATTTTCCGTCTTTAATCAAGTGATTAATCTGCTCATTTGTAAACTTATTCGCCTTTCTCCGAATTGAGAAAAGCGAAACTATAAGAACCAATACCGTAAATATAAGTATAACCAGCCACCATAAATTCTGAATGGTATCACTTAAATCACTAAGAGAATTGATCACCGAAGAACAGGATAACGTGTTTTTAAGTTTAGATACTGGTGCGGATGAAAGATGCTTATCAATTTGCATTATTATATCCATTTTAATATCCCTCCTCCTTAGTTATAAAATATGTATTATTTACACTTTCCACCTCTATAGCACCTATTTTAAATAACTCTAAAATATCTCAAGGCGTCCTTTATCGCTTCCACTTTCTCTGCCGTTGGATGTTTCCTCGGCTGTTTCAATTCCTCTACCACATTTGGAGCCTCGTACATCGGTAAACCTAAATCTCTCTTAACCTCTGCAATATATGCGGAATGTACTTTGAATCCGTATTTTCTTCTATATACTCCATTATCATTTTATAGGTAACTCGCTCTTTCGACATATAGGCTTCTGCCCTTTCAGAGATTGCCTTTAAAGGAACTTTGCCCTCACCCTCGCCAAACTCCACTTTTACGTTGATTACGCTATCATTTTTTTGTGGGAAAGCATTACAACCGTTTCCACATTCCCGGTCCAAGGGAACTGGTCCACCGCCACCGCCTTCTCCACCACATACCCATTGCCCAGCAGCACTTCCAAATCCCTCGCCAGGCTGGTAGGCTTACAGGAAATATACACCATCCTGTCCACTCCATACTTGATAATCTTCTGAAGAGCCCTGGGATGAATTCCGTCTCTGGGCGGATCCAGTATAATAAAATCAGGCTTCTCTTCAATTTCATCCAGAACCTTCAGCACATCTCCTGCAATGAATTCACAGTTATCCAGCCCGTTCAGCATGGCGTTCTTCTTTGCAGCCTCCACCGCTTCCTCCACGATTTCCACGCCGATCACCTTCTTCGCAACGGGTGCCATAAGCTGGGCGATGGTTCCTGTTCCGCTGTATAAATCATAAACCACGCAGTCTTCCTTATCCAGATTGCCGATATATTCCCTGGCCGTCTGATATAATACCTCCGCACCATAGCTGTTTGTCTGGAAAAAGGAGAATACGGATACCTTGAATTTCAAACCCAGCAGTTCTTCATAGAAATAATCCTGTCCATACAGAACTAAAGTGCGGTCACTTCTCACCACATCCGCCACAGAATCATTTTCAATATGAAGGATCCCTGCTATTTTTCCCTGCAGAGGAAGTGCCAGCAGCATATCCCGGAAAGGAGCCAGATCTCTTTCTTCCTGGGTTGTAGTCACAAGGGCAATCAGGATTTCACCCGTATGGGAAGCCTTTCTTACCAACAGATGACGCAGATACCCCACATGAGTGAGCCTGTGGAAAAAGGGAGCCTTTTCTTCTGTAAAATAAGCCAGCGTTCCCTGCAGGATCTGTCTGTAATCCTCATCCACTATGCGGCAGTCCTTCACGGAAACAATATCATAAAAGCTCCCTCTCTTGTGCATTCCCAAAGCCAGGGGGCCGTCCTTTACCTCATCTCCGAAGGAAAATTCCATTTTATTCCGGTATCCAAACTGTACAGGACTGGCTTTGATGGGTTCAAATTCCCATGGCTGTTCCTGCCTGAAAAGCACACTGTCCAATAATTCTTTCACCTGTTTTTCTTTCAGGCCGAGCTGTTTTTCATAAGGCAGGGCCAGGTATGTACAGCCGCCGCAGTTTCCGAAATGGGGGCAGGGAGCCTGAATCTCGTCGGGTGAAGGCGCAAGAACCTGCAGTACCCTTCCTTCCCCTTTTCCCTTCCTTACCTTTGTTATCATAAGGGATAAATGCTGTCCGGGGAGTACATTTTTCACCGTACAGAATTCTTCCTTTTCTTCCGCCTGTATACAGCTTCTTTCCTCCGTGCCATTTTCCCTCATACTGCTCTTTGCTTCCGCATCGGCAGACGCAGGCATCAGCTTCACATTCCCCTTATTCGGGAACTTAACATCCATTACAATCCCTTCTCTGATCTGTCCTTTTTTCATATCGCCCTCTCATTTATTAGATCTGTTAATTAAAAGACCTGAAAAACGGGATGCCTCAGCATCCCGTCTTCTGTTGATACTTTTATTCTTCACTTGTTTCATCATCGGATGTCGTGTCGTCATCGGATGCCTTGGCATTGTCTTCTGTTGTATCGGCGCCTTCTTCATCCTCATCTTCAAAAAATTCATCGTCGAAATCATCATCGAAATCGTCATCAAAATCTTCCAGATAATCAGGCGTAAGATAACGGTACACCGCATAAGCAATTCCTGCTACTGCCGCAATTGCACCAATTATTGCAAGAATCCAGAGCACTGTATTGCCGCTGTCTTTCTTTTCTTCTTTTTTGCCAAGGAGTTCGTTTACTTTCATCATTTCTAATACCTCATCCAGCTTTCCCATGCAAACCATCCTTTCTTCCCTGCTACTAGTATGCTTAAATACTGTTCTTATCATACCACTTTTTACATTTCTTTACTATTAATTTTTCATGAAATTACTATGAATTAACATTTCAGGAAATAACAGCCAGCCGTTTATATCTTTTTCAATTTAGCAAAGGCCGCATACATGATCTTCTGTCCGGCGCCGTCAAAATTGACAGTCACCTGATAATCCCTGGGGCCATCCACAATACGCAGAACCGAGCCTTCCCCATACTTGATATGGCGGACTCTGTCTCCCACACCATATTCCAGGCTGGCCTGTTTGGCGCCTGCGCCTTTGCTTAAGCCGTTCACTCCTGCAAGACTTCCCAGGCCCTGGGCAATAAACGGTTTATTTTCCTCAGCCGTCCGCTTCGGCTTCACCACAGCCTTCGGCCTCCAGTCTCCTGATTGGGCTCCGCCGCCGTAATTGCCCCCATAAGGAGCCGTCTGGAATCTGGCCTTGCTTTCAGGATTTTCCCTGTATTCCTCAAAATCCACTTTCTTTTTAAAGACAGGAGGTTTATTATCCAGCAGTTCATCCGGGACTTCCCTCACAAAGCGGCTCACGGGATTATACTGGGTCTCTCCCCGAAGCATTCTCTGTTTTGCACAGGTAATGGTGAGATCCTCCTTCGCCCTGGTTATCCCCACATAGGCCAGCCTGCGCTCCTCTTCCACAGCGGAAGGATCATCTGACGTAATGGTCATATAGCTGGGGAACACGCCATCCTCCATGCCGGCCAGATATACATGAGGGAATTCCAGGCCTTTTGCAGAATGGATAGTCATGAGCAGCACACGGTTATCATCGGCATCCACACCATCTATATCGGCAACCAGCGCCACTTCCTCCAAAAACTCACTTAAAGAGGGCTCGTCATGACTCTCCTCATAAGCAACTACTTTACTCACCAGTTCATCTATATTCCGGATCCGATCCTCGGCATCCTCATCATCGGACTCTTCCAGCTCCTTCACATATCCGGTTGTTTCCATCACATCATTTATCAGTTCTTCCAGGCTGTAATATTCCAGCTTACTTCTGAAGGACTGAACCATAGTCACAAAAGGCTTCAGTTTTACGGCACTCTTACCGATACTCATGATCTGATCCGCTTCCCGGAGAGCATCATAAAAGCTGATTCCCCGTGCATCGGCGTATTCCTGCACCCGGAGAATGGTCGTTGCGCCGATTCCTCTTTTGGGTACATTGATAATGCGCCTTACCGCCAGATCATCCCTGCCGTTGTCAATTGTTTTCAGATAGGCCAGTATATCCTTGATTTCCCGGCGGGAATAAAAGTTCACGCCTCCCACCACATCATAAGGTATGCCTTCCATTATAAAGCGTTCCTCCAGCATACGGGACTGGACATTGGTACGGTACAAAACTGCGCAGTCCTTGTATTCCGCCTTGCCATATTTTTTCTTTTTCCCAATCTCACCGGCAATGAATTCTGCTTCCTCATAGGCCGTGTCAAACTGGCGGAAATGGATCTGATCCCCTTCTCCCTTATCTGTCCAAAGGGCCTTGTCCTTTCGTTCCACATTATTGCGGATGACAGTGTTGGCCGCATCCAGAATAGTCTGTGTGGAACGGTAATTCTGCTCCAGCTTGATAACCTCCGCTTCCGGAAATACCTTTTCAAAATCCAGGATATTGCTGATATTTGCCCCCCTGAATTTATAAATGGACTGATCATCATCCCCCACCACGCAGAGATTTCTGTATTTGCCCGCCAGCAGGCGCACCAATTCAAACTGTGCTGTGTTCGTATCCTGATACTCGTCCACCATGATGTAACGGAAACGCTCCTGGTAATAATCCAGCACATCCGGGCAAATCCGGAACAGCTCCACTGTTTTTCCGATCAGGTCATCAAAATCAAGGGCATTATTTTTGCGCAGAACCCCCTGGTATTCCTTGTATACGGAGGCCACCTTCTGCTTTCCGTAATCCCCCATTGCCTTCAGCTCATATTCCTCCGGAGAAATCAAATCATTTTTAGCCGAGGAAATGGCGGAAAGCAGAGCGCGTTCTTTATATTGTTTGGTATCGATTTCCAGACGCTTGCACACATCCTTCATGATATTTTTGGAATCATCGGTATCATAAATAGTAAAATTATTACCGAAACCCAGCCGCTCTATGTATCTGCGCAGAATCCGCACACAGGTGGAATGGAACGTGGATACCCATATGCTTTCCGAACCGAAGCCCACAATATCATCCACTCTTTCCCTCATTTCACCCGCGGCCTTATTGGTAAAGGTAATTGCCAGGATATTCCAGGGATTCACGTTTTTATTTTCTATCAGGTAAGCGACACGGTGAGTCAGCACACGGGTCTTACCGCTTCCCGCACCTGCAAGGATCAGTACGGGGCCGTCCGTATGGAAAACAGCCTCCTGCTGCCTGTCATTCAAGGAATCATAAATGCTCATTTTTCTTCTCCAATCTCAGTCCTTCCGTAAACTCATGTTCTTTATTATATAGGAACATGCATTCGATGTCGATAGGGAAAAAGAAAAACTCAGTAGACCAGGGCAAGAACGCCGAAATTACTGGTAGCTACGGTTACCGTCCTGGGATCGGCGTCTAAATCAGGCAGGACTTCCACCACACCGTTGGCTATACTGATTACCTGAAAATTATTCCAGGCCTGAAACTGATCGGGCACTCCTATAGTAAGGACTACAGGAGCCAGGGTACGGGGAACTACTGTTGTTCTGCCGCCCGTAGTCTGGGTAAGCTGGATATCCAGCATAGCTAACAGATTCCTTCCGTTCAGGGCAGCTGTTGTCAGCACCGCCTGTTTGGCCTGAGGGCCCGTTTTTCCCTCTGTGACGGAGAAGTATACGGAGGCTCCGCCCTTAATCTGGGCATCAGAAAGGCCTGCCGCTTTCTTTACCATCCCTTCCGGAGAAAGAACTATCACCCCTTTTACCGTATCCGCATAAAAATAGGTAGGAACGGTAGAATTTAATTTAATACCGGTGCTCATCTGCACCACATTGGGCTTGGTGGGCGCCGGAGCATTTCCGCTGGCGGAATTGCCGCTGGCAGAATTGGAAGCTCCCGCCGTAATGGGAATAATGACTGTCAGCAGTACGGCAGCTGCCAGATATGTTATCCACTTCTTTGTTTTGTTCATAACACCTCTCCCTTTCTTGTCTGCAAGGATTCACATGGGCTTCTCTGTTTTCATTTTAGCCGATTGCTTCTCTTTATACAAGTCTTCCGAACGGTTCGTGTGCAGATAAAAGTTCTGAGTGAGCAGCGCTGTCTGCCGGGCTCCCCTTCCGGTTCTTTCCGGCGGCCTGCGGCTCGGTAAGGTTCCTTATAGGGCACGCTTCCGCTCGGACAAACACGCAGCG
>ERZ791934.110-NODE-110-length-103421-cov-9.553818_pt1 | contig 103421 bp, 105 predicted proteins | sample MGYA00510125_ERZ791934 | MGnify/ENA primary metagenome ERZ791934 (study PRJEB30046, sample SAMN00993240) | human gut metagenome | study: EMG produced TPA metagenomics assembly of the A metagenome-wide association study of gut microbiota in type 2... | reverse complement strand
ATATCCTGCATCTTATTACCAGTTTGGCTGGTATGGAGATTGTGGGGCGGGTTACGCTCAAGGATAAGGAGACAGGGAGGGAATGGAGTTGATGGTGATGGACAGGAAAGCCTTGGGAGCATACGTACCTAATAAACGCCTGATTGAGCGCTGCAAGAAAAAAATTGAGGAAGAACAGTTCAGGGATATCCCTGTGGTGAAGGGGAAAGTAACTGGTTCCTCCCATGAGTTTCCTTACATCGAACAGAGATTTTCTGTTGAGATGGAGGATCCTCTGGAAGCAGATAAACAGCGTAGGAACATAGATAAATTAAATAAGGATATCCAGAAAGCGGAAAAAGAGATGGAGGCTGTGGAACATTTTATTGCAGGGATTCCGGATGCCGGAGACCGGGAGATTTTCACATATCGTTTTATTGATGGAATGAAAGTTAAGGAGGTTGCTGCGGCAGTAGGCTATACACATGGCAGGGTTTCGCAGATAATTTCTAAGTATTTGAAAGATTAACCAAATTAACACCATTAACAAAACAAGTATGTTATAATTATGCTAGAACGATTATATCAATCGTCCATTTAACCTCCCAACATTTTTAGAAGAAGCATCCTGTGTATAGCAGGGTGTTTCTTTTTGTCGGTATTTAGTGCATAATGGGAAAAAATGTAATTGGGAGGGCTAAGATGAATACTGAAATTTATTCTGATAATTGTAAAGTTATATCACATGGTTCATTTCTCTTAAAGGAAAGTGATTCTAACGCAAAGATAATAATTGATTTACGTCCTGAGTATAAGGCTAAATTGAATATTACATTTACATTTATGCCTTATAGGACAGGCCCAGAAGCGATTGTAAAGCGAAAGGTAATTGATAATGAATCGATAGAATTTATTATTTTCAATACTGAAGAGCCATTAGGAAACGGGACTGTCGGAACGAAGCCACTATTGGAATTTGCAGGTGGAAAAATTCTAACAATCAATTACATTTTTAGCAGACCTACGCCAAATAATCCACGGATGTTTACCTATGCATTCTACATAGAAGGATAGGTGAAGAGTTATGAATGATAATCAGAATGATAGAGTTAAGATAATTAAAGAAGTAAGCAATTCAGATTTAAATCCAGATATAAAGGATCACGTTCTTAAAAGTGTAATAAAACCTAACCCAAAAGAGGAGGAACCGGCTATGTTGGATAAAGTATTTGGTAAAAAGAATACCCAGATGTATATAGCATTGTTGATGAGCATTATTCTTTTGCTGGTTTTTGTTCTATTAACGTGCGTATTTAAGGATAATATGGAGTTTGTCAAGTTTCTATGGAATATCGCTATTCCGGCAATAACACTTTTATGGGGATATGCATTCGGAAAAACACAGTCATAGAATACATCTATAAGCAAGAGGTAGCCCAGCGCTGCCTCTTAACTTTTGTAAAACAAACACGATTGAGAGGTGGTAACCATACCGCCTCTTTTTATTGCCGAAAAGGAGGTGGGCCTGATGGCATTAACGCCAAAACAGAAGATATTTGCAGATGAATACCTGATAGACCTTAATGCCACCAGGGCTTACAAGGAGGCGTATCCGAAGGTCAGGAAGGATGAGTCTGCGAGGGTTAATGGAAGCAAATTACTAACAAATACTAACGTTGCGGCCTATATTGAGAAACGTATGAAAGATAGGGAACAGCGAACAGAGATAACTCAGGACATGGTGCTGCAGGAGTTGGCAAAGATAGGGTTTGCTAAGATTACTGATTTTGTGACAATAGAAGGACCGTATGTAAAAATAAAAGAAACAGCATCCATGCCGCAGGATAAGCTTGGGGTTATCGCCGGAATCAAAGAAGGGACCAACGGCATAGAAATCAAACTGAATGATAAAGAGAAGGCTCTGGAACTGATAGGAAGGCACCTGGGGATGTGGAATGATAAACTGGATGTGAAGGGTGTGGAAGGCGTGGTGATAGTTGATGATATCCCCAAAACAGACACAGGTTAAGTTATCCAGTCTGATTGCCCCTTCCTTTTATGGCCTGCATCATGACATATCTGGACACGGTCACACGCATTATAAGCTTGCCGGCGGCCGTGGTTCCACAAAGTCATCCTTTATCAGTATTGAAATCATTCTGGGAATGATGCAGGATCCGAACGCGAACGCCATTGCAATGCGTAAGGTAGGGCGATTCCTTGAGGAATCTGTATTTGAGCAGCTGCGCTGGGCAATTGATATGCTTGGTGTCGCTGACAAATGGAAAGTGAAACTTTCTCCGCTGGGCCTGACGTATATCCCATTTGGAAATAAAATTATATTCCGTGGAGCAGACGATCCGAAGAAAATAAAATCGGTTAAGCTGTCTACCGGATATTTTAAATATATATGGTTCGAAGAACGGGCAGAGTTTGACGGCCCGGAGGAAGAACGTACTATACTCCAATCGCTTATGAGAGGCGGTTCGGAGTTTTTTGTTTTCTATAGCTGGAATCCCCCGAAATCCATGAACAGCTGGGTAAACCAGGATGTATTGGACGTGAGGGAGGACACTGTTGTCAGCCATACAAATTACCGTACAGTTCCCCGCGAATGGCTGGGAGAACAGTTCTTCATCGAAGCGGAGCATCTGAAAGAAACAAAGCCAAAAGCCTACGAGCATGAATATCTGGGAGTGGCAACAGGAACCGGTGGGGCGGTATTTGAGAATGTCACGGTCAGGACAATCACAGATGAAGAAATGGCAGTCTTTGACCGGATTAAACAGGGACTTGACTTCGGATACGGTGCTGACCCGCTGGCCTATATCAAGATGCACTATAACAGTAAGCAGAAGCGCTTATATTTGTTTGGTGAAATTTATGCCGTGAAGCTGGGGAATACGAAGGCGGCGCGGGAAATTAGAAAGTTTAATCCGCTTAATAAGTTGATTACTGCAGATTCGGAAGAACCACGTGCGATAGCAGCCCTGAATGAGTTGGGACTGCGGGTAATAGGGGCGAAAAAAGGCCCTGGCTCCGTAGACTACGGGATGGAATTCCTTTCTGATGAACTTGAGGAAATCATCATAGACCCGAAACGCTGCCCGAATGCAGCCAGGGAGTTTACCGGTTATGAACTTGAGATGGATAAGGACGGGAACTTTAAAGGCAGTTATCCTGATAAAAATAACCATACTATTGATGCTGTGCGGTATGGCATGGAATCATCCATGACCAGGAGGACGGCAAAAGTAAGAGACAAAAAGAAATATGGATTCAGCTAAAGGAGGTGATAATCATGTATAACTTCACGATGCCGGCGGAGGGTTGGAACGAACTCAATCCGGACAAACAGGCAATCCGGCGCCTTATAGTTAAGCATCGGGATTTTGCGGATAAGCTGGCCCGCAACAAGCGGTACTATGAGGGGCAGCATAAGATTGTCAGGGATATGGACCGGAAGAACCGGCTTGTCTGCAACCACGCGAAGGATATTGCAGATACTGCCAGCTCTTACTTCATCGGGAACCCGGTATCCTACAAGAGCAAGGCAGATATCACACCGCTGACGGATGCCCTGGAACAGGCCGGGGCTGATGAAGCAGACGGGGACAATGGCCTTGACCTTTCCATATACGGCATTGCTTATGAGTATGATTATGTCCGGGAGGGAGAGACGGAACTGTCCATTAAAAACCTGTCGGCAGAAAATACCTTTATGGTCCATGACGATTCCATTGAAGAGAATGAACTGTTTGCTGTGTACTATTATGCCAGGAAGGACGATGCGAACAATGCCCGCACGGTATATGTAGCAACGGTACTGACCCAAAATTACCGGTATGTCCTGAACATTGAGGATATCGAGGGGCCGCAGGCATTCCTCGAGGAACCGGAAGCGCATTACATGGGAGAGGTGCCGGTTATAGAGTACCAGAACAATAAGCTTGCAATCGGTGACTACGAGCTGCAGATACCCCTCATTGATGCGTACAATGCGCTTATGAGCGACCGTATTACGGACAAGGAGCAGTTCATAGATGCCATCCTGGCTATATATGGTTTTATCCTTGGGGATGAGGATAGCAAGGATGAAGATGGAAAGACAGCATCCCAGAAGTTAAAAGAGGATGGGCTGCTGGAACTGCCGGCTTCCGATGCGAGGGCAGAGTACCTCACACGGACGTTTGATGAGTCCGGCGTAGAGATACTGAAAAAGGCCATAGAACAGGACATTCATAAATTCAGCCACATCCCGTGCATGACAGATGAATCTTTCGGCGGGAATGTGTCGGGCGTAGCTATGGAGTTTAAGTTGCTGGGGATGGAGAATATCACGAAGATTAAGACCAGGTATTACAAAAAGGGGCTGCGGAAGCGGCTTCGCATTTTTGCTAACTTCCTGTCCGTGAAGGGGATACAGGTCGATGTATCGGGCGTTGCCCCGACATTTACAAGAGCGCTACCGAAGAACCTGCTTGAAATCAGCCAGATAACAGCTAATCTCTGGGGAAAGGTAAGCCGAAAGACGTTGCTGTCCCAGATCCCTTTTGTGGAGGATCCGGAGGAAGAATTGAAAGCGGTGGAGAAGGAAGAGGAAGAAGCCTTTGAGAAGCAGAAGGAAGCCTTCGGACTCGGAAGCAATTCTCCGCCGGATAATGAACCGGAGGACAAACCGCCTGCCAAAAAGAAGCGCGGTGATGTAGATGAGTGATTACTGGATCCGCCGGCAGGCGCAACGCATGTTTGAATACATGGTTGAAGCTGAGGCGGTCGCTGATGAAATATCAAAGCTCTATCTGAAATCGTCCGGGTATCTGAGCCACGAACTGGATAAGATATTCAGTCGGTTCCGGCGGAAGCATCATCTGTCAGAAGCCGAAGCGCGCCGGCTGCTTACCAAAATGCGGGATAAAGCGTCACTGGATGAACTGAAGCGGGTACTCAGGGAAGAGAAGGATGATGCCATAAAGGCGGAACTGCTGGCAGAACTGGAAGCGCCTGCGTATCAGGCACGTTTGGAGCACCTGCAGCAGAAGCAGAACCAGATTGATATGGTAATGCGGGAGGTATACGGGCAGGAAAAGGTACGCAATACCAGTTTCTATGTAGATCTGGCAAATGAGAGCTTCTACAAGTCCATGTTTGACATCCAGCAGTGTGCAGGATACGGTTTTTCTTTTGGCGTAGTAACAGCTGAAAAGATAGACAGGGTAATCAATAGTCGATGGTCCGGCATGAATTACTCAGACCGCATATGGAAAAACACAACCGGTCTGGCGCAGACATTGAAGGAAGAACTGCTTCTCAGTCTGATAACTGGCCGGACAGACCGGGAAACGGCTGAGATAATCCAGGACAAGTTTGCAACTGGGGCCAGCAATGCCCGGCGGCTTGTGAGGACTGAAGCTTCCTTTCTGGCGAACGAAATGGAAGCCGAAAGTTACAAGGAATGCGGCATAGAACGTTATATTTATGTGGCGACGTTGGATGTGCGAACCTGTAAAGAGGATTGTGCGCCGCTGGACAGAAAGGACTTTCTGGTCGCAGAGAGAAAAGTATCAGTCAACTATCCTCCTATGCATCCTTGGTGCAGATGCACTACGATAGCATATATCGGTACAGAAGATTTGGCCCGGATGAAACGATGGGCCAGGGACCCGGTAACAGGCAAGACAATGTATGTGCCAGCAGACATGACTTACGAAGAGTGGCACAAGAAGTATGTGGAGGGAAACCCAGAGGCAGAGCTGCAAGAGCGGATGGCTAAGAACCGTTCCAAGGATAGGACACAGCATAAAACCTATGCGCGGTTACTCAGTAAGGATGTGCCGGAAAGACTGGACGATTTCCAGAGAGTGAAGTATACTGATGCTGAGAAGTGGCAGTATATGAAGCTGGATTACCGGCGCCGGAATGAATTATCTGACCATCCTGAATTGAAACTTCCTGATGCGGATAAAGCGGTGGTGTCAGAGAGCAAGTTTACAAAATATCTCTTTGGAGGCAACAATAAAGACGGCCTGCCAAAGGGAAAGAACTTTGAGGAACGGCTGGGGTACAATATTGATAATTGGAGAATGCTTCAGAAGGAGATTCGTGGGAGAGCATCTGAATATCCGGTGACGTTCAAAGGTAATGAGGGATTCGGAAACCGATATGAACAAAAGATTATTCTGTATGGTTTAAAGGGTAAGCCGGCGAATGTCGTTGTCGGATGGATTCACAGGCCAGACGGAACAATGTCTATGACAAGCACATATATCAAGGAGGTGTGAGGGAATGAAAATAAGTCAGTATGATTCGGTTGTCCTGAAGGACGGGCGCCGGGCTGCCGTTGTTGAGGTTTGGGATGAAACACATTTTCTTGTTGACGTGGGAAGCTCTCCAAAAGATTGGGATACCATAGAAATTACTATGGACGATATAAAATCAGTAGTTGATGAATGAACCACCGGATAATACTGGTGGTTTTCTTATGCGGAGAAAGGATGGTATAAAATGGATAAACCCAGAATTGAAATACAGACTCTCGGCGGAGTATTCGCAAAGGTACTTGTAGATGGAAAAGAAATAGAAGATGTAACCGGATACCGCGTAGAGCATAGGGCCGGAGAACTTCCCCATCTCTATTTAGAGATGAAAGCAACTAATATGGCTATCAATGAGAAAGTTGTTCCGGCTCTGCCTGAGCCATATAGTCATTTTTATGTATCAAAGAATTTACTTTTGGAAAAAGGATTATTGACTGAAATGCAAGTTGAGGAATTATAGGTACTTTGGAGCCGAATTATAGATAATACAATCACCATTGCATAAGTCTGCATGCGGGCAGTCAAAAGTTCCTTTTTCATATTTGGTTGAGTTTTTAAGAGTTGGCTCACCAATGTAATCTATTATAATAGTTTGTTCCTTCTGGTTAATTGAACATAAACCTGATATTTCCTGTTTTTTTATCAATGGTATCCCTCCTTTCTATGGCTCAATTACAGTATATTAAGAAGGGGCACAAAAAACAAGATGGGAGGTGAGAAAATGCGGGTAAAGGTAATCAAGCGCTACAGCGACGTAATGTTTGGTTTAATCAAAGAGGTTGGAGAAATCTTTGAAGTATCTGAACAGAGGGCGCAGCACCTTGTAAAAGAAGGTGTTGCTGTAATCATTAAAGAAAAACAGACAAAGGAGCCGGCAAAGTAGAAAGGCGGTGATCCAATATCTCGGAGCTGTCCGTTAAACAGTGCAACAGGCGCGCGGGAGACCGGGCGTTATTTTTATGCAATGGCCTGGGCTTTGAACGGGCTGGGGCGGAAAGGATGAATTATGAAGTATAAGACTATGAGGAATTTAGGCAGATGCAGAATCCCGATGAATATTCAATTTTTTGCAGAAGGGGATGGGAACGGTGCCGGGGCTGGCGGTGATAGCAGCAATGGCGGCGGAACCGGGGACGGGGAAACAGGAGAGGGGAATAGTGCAGAACAGCCTCCCTCATTTGATGATTTTTTGAAAGGTGATGGCAACCAGGCGGAGTTTGACCGGCGTGTCCAGAAAGCAATCAATACAGCCCTGACGAATGCACAGCAGAAATGGCAGGCGTTGGCTGATGATAAACTGTCCGAAGCTGAGAAGCTTGCGAAAATGTCCAAGGAAGAAAAGAATCAATACCTGCAGCAGAAGCATGAGAAGGAACTGGCAGACCGGGAAGCAGACATAACCCGCCGGGAGTTAATGGCCCAGGCAAAAGTTACCCTGGCAGAAAAAGAGCTGCCCGTGGGGCTTGCTGATGTGCTTGTGTACACAGATGCGGACTCCTGCAGTAAATCCATAGCGTCTATGGAAAAAGCCTTCCAGGAGGCCGTGCAGAAGGCTGTGGATGAGAAGCTTAAGGGAGGAAAACCCCCGAAGAAAGCGCCGGAACCGGATGGCAATGGAAACGGTGCACAGTCATTTGTCGATGTTATCAGGAAAAACCAATCTAAGAGATAAGGAGAAAAAGAATGGGATATTTAAAAGATGAATTAACCGGCTTTGTGCCGAAGGTGCAGGCCCAGGAGATTATGAAGGATGTGGCGCGCGGCTCTTCCATCCTGCGGCTGTCCAAAGTGGAGACTATGACCTCCGATAACAAGAAGTTCCCGGTGATGGTAGATGGACCCGGAGCATACTGGGTGGGTGAAGGTGAGCGTATTAAGACCAGCGGTGCACAGTGGATCTTCCCGGAAATGCTGGCAAAGAAACTGGCAGTTATCGTCCCTGTGACGAAGGAAAAGCTGAAGGATACCACTATTGATGTATTTTCTGAGTTAAAGGAGCCTATTGCTGAGGCTTTCTATACTGCTATTGATGCCGCCTGTATATTTGGAACGAATTCCCCATTTGCGCGAAATGTATATAAGGCAGCTGTGGACGCAGAAAATTATATTGTGGATGGTGCAGCAGCATCCCTCGACCTGGATGTATCGGACGTTATGGCACTGATTGAGGATGCCGGACTGGATGTAAACGGCTTTGCCGCCCATTACGGCATTAAGAACCGGCTGCGTAAATTAAGGGATGCCAATGGGAACGCCCTGTTTGTCCCTGGGGTAGACCAGAATGAATTTTATTCCAGCCCTATTGAGTTTTCCCGGAATGGTGCATGGGATAAGGCCAAGGCGGAAATCGTGGCTGCTGACTGGACAAAATCCCTTGTAGGTATCCGTGATGGGCTTGAGTATGAAATCCTGAAGGAAGCAACACTCCAGGGGACGCTTGACGCTGACGGAAAGCCGATCTCCCTGGCAGAGCAGGACATGGTTGCAATCAAGGCAACAATGCGTCTGGGATATCTGCCGATAAAGGATGAAGCATTCTCTTTGCTGGTGAAAACAGCGCCCACTCCGGCAGAAGGGGGCAACTAATATGAAATGTAAGTATGGTGAAAGAGAGATTGATGTATCAGGGAAAGCCTTCCGTGTAATCTACAAGGAACAGGGATATACTCTGGTGGAAGAACCCGTGCAGGAGCCTGTAAAAGAAGAACCCGAAGGGGCCGAACAGGGGGAACCGAAACATCTGGAAGATATGACCCTGACAGAGCTGAAAGCCCTGGCGAAAGAGAAGGAGCTGGAAGGGGTGTCTGCCCTTAATAAAGCGGAACTGCTGGAAGTCCTTAAGGAAGTGGTCTGATGGCTGACAATCTGGAAAAATTAAAGGTACTGACAGGGGAGGGTGACGATAAATTGCTCTCCCTTTTGTTATCGGATGCCGAAGAATATGTGCTGGCTTATACATGCCGGACGCACTTGATTCCGCAGTTGGAAAAGCCTGTCCGTGACCTGGCCCTGATTGCTTACAATCGCTTGGGTACTGAAGGGGAAACTGGCCGGAGCGAAGGAGGCGGCAGCTACAGCTTTGATAATGCACCGAAGCATATCTATGATATCCTAAACCGGTTCCGGCTGGCGCGGATTGGAGGAAAAGCCTATGAGAATGAAGGGAAGCACCCTGAAACAATACCACCTGCGGAACCGTAAAGTGGAGAGGGACCGGGAAGGGGTGTCGGTCGAAAGCTTCGGTGAGGCCCATCCACTAACGATGCAGGTATGGCCTGCCGGCGGGAAGGTGCAGACAGAGCAGTATGGGGACCGTCTGAACTACATCTTTAACTGCCGGGTGGAGGGCAAGTATAGTCCTGTAGCGGATAAGGACGGGCTGATATATCAGTTTGACGGTTTCAGCCTGCGGGAAAAGGACGGGATATGCTTGTATGCATCCCCGGACAGCCTGCCGGATTATCGTATCATTGCGATTAAACCGTACAAGCCACTATACATGGAGGTGGAGAGGATTGTCCATTGATGCAAATAAACTTGTAAGGAAACTTGATAACTTGTCGGATATTGATTTACGCAGGGGAGTAGGACGGGCGATTAAAACGGTGCAAGCAGATGCGAAATCATTTTGCCCTGGAAATACCGGTGAACTACAGCAGTCAATCATGACTACAGTAGAGGGGACGCCGGATCATGCAATAGGAATCTGCTTTAGTAATAAACATTACACTCCGTTTGTGGAGCTGGGGACGGGGCCGAGGGGGGAAGAGAACCATGAAGGGATATCCCCGGCTATATCTCCCGCCTATACACAGTCTCCCTGGTGGATTCATGAAAGCCAGGTGGACAAGGAAATCGCTGAAAAATATCGTTGGTTTAAGATAACCACAAAAGACGGCGTGTTTTACCAGTGCACCGGACAGCCTGCGCATCCTTTTCTTTATCCAGCGCTCAAAAACAATGAGGAAAAGGTAGCTGACCTGATAGCAGAATACTGCAGGAAGGAAATGGAATGAAAAATGTAAAAGACCAGGTATATGAAGCCCTTAAAACAGTCCTTGATAATGTATCGGACATATACCCCAGCGATTGGGCACACCTACCGGCAATCCAGTATGTAGAAGAAGATAACAGTGTATATGAGAGGACTAAACAAGGGGAGCAGAAATCCCGCGTCCGGTACCGTATTGATGTCTGGAACGGTGGGAGCACATCGGAAGCTGCCCTTAAAGTGGATGCTGCAGTGTCTGCGCTGGGGCTGGTTAGGACGGGATGCCAGGACGTACCGGACCCTTCCGGTCTGCGGCATAAACAGATGAGATACGAGGGCATTATTGATATGCACTCAGAGCTTGTTTATTGGAACAATTATTAAGAAGAAAGTGAGGAATAAAACATGTTTGCAAATGGAGCAGAACTTGGATTAAAAAAAGGGGATGCAGCAGAATATACGGACCTGCCGGGGCTGCAGGAGATACCGGAAATCGGTAATACGCCGGAGAAGGTGGAGATAACTACCCTAAAAGATAAGGTTAAGATGTATGACATGGGTATAGGGGATGCCGGGGAACTGGTTTATAAGTTCCTGTACGATAATTCAAAAGCGGACTGCCCTTACCGTACACTTCGGGCAATGGAAGCGGCTGGTGATGTTGGTTCCTTCTGCGAAACCGATGCTGATGGAACAAAAATCCAGTTTGACGCTAAAGTGTCCGTGAAGCGTACCGGCGGTGGTGTAAACGGGGTTATCCAGTTTGATGTAACTATGGCTTTACAAAGTGAAATCACTTTTGTGGATCCGGCTTAAGAATAAATAATAATGGAGGATATGAAGCATGAATTATTTCCCTGAAGAAAAAGTGGTGCCTATGGAGGCGCAGGAAGTGGAGAATAAAGAGGAAGCGGCAGTTGAGAAGAAAAAAAGTATTGGCTTTTCTGTATGGAATGTGGGAGACACTGGATACCAGATGAAACTTAATACTGCAGGTATTAAAGAATTGGAAAGTCGGTATAAGACCAATGTAATTAATCTGATGCAGCCGCAGGATGGCGAGTCAATGCCGCCTTTGACTGTTATGCTTGATGTGGCACATGTTGCAATGAAGCCCTGGAATCATGGCGTGAAGGTTAAGAATGTGGAGGCACTGTTTGACCGTTATATGGAGGATGGAGGCTCCCAGCTGGATTTCTACGCCAATGTGTACATGGAAATCTTTATGGTAAGCGGTTTTTTCTCTCAAACGATGGCGAAAGACCTGTTGGAAACGATGGAAAAAGCCAGGGAAGATATGTAAAATCTGATGATCGAGTTACGGACGTTATAGAGGGGTTGTATCCTGGGTTTTTAGAGCTGGGGTACAGCCCCGAAGCTTTCTGGGGCTATTCAATTGCCGAGATTATGGATTTGATTACAGCCCACCAGAAACGGGAAGAGCGCCGGCAGAAAGAGAAAGTGGAAGAATTTAAGAATCTGCTTATTGCCCTGCAAACCCAGGCTTTACAGATTGGGCAGACATTTGGTGGGACAGATGATCAGCACCCGTTCCGGACAGTGGAAAACTATTACCCTTCGTTATTTCCTAAAAATGAGGAATCAGAAAAGAAAAAATATCAGAAGCAGCTTGAGGAACGGAATGCCCGCTTACGGGCTGCGGCAGCGAAACACAACGCCCGGATTCGGGAGGCCAAAGGAGGTGAACCATAATGGCAGAAGGTACAACACTGGAAAGGCTGCAAGTGGTCATAGAGGCCAAAGCGGAAGCCTATAAGAAGGAAATCGATGCGGTAAAGGCCAAAACTGAGAAGGTTACTGCGGCGGTTAATAAGTGTACAGAGCGTATCCATGATGCCGTTAATAAGGTGACCACCGGACCCGCGGGGAAGGAAATCGACGCACTGACCAATAAACTGAATAAGCAGACTGAAGCAATTAATGCACAGACTGCAAAGGTTGAAAACCTACGGAACAAACTGGATGCCCTGAACCGCGGGGAAGCCAGAAACAGTGCCGTTTCTGCCCTGGAGTCCCAGCTGAAGAAAGCAGAAAAAGAACTGGCTGCCGCTGACAAGCAGATGCAGCCCCTCCTTGATAAACTGACGGAAATGGAGAATCTGCAGCCTAAAGTCAACGTAGAAAAATACAGGGCGGAAGCGGAAGAAATAGCGCGCCAGACAGTGCCTATTCGGAGGATGTATGATGAATTGACCGAACATGCCCAACAGCTGAAGCAGCAGTTAAGGGAAGCCCAGATCAACCCCGATGCGGCGGCCCAGATAAGAAGTCTCAAGGAAGAACTAAGGCAGGCCGGGAAAGAAATCAGTATAGTAAAAGCGAAACTGGATCCGTTGGCTCCCCTGGAACAGAGGGGGCGTGAGCTGGCTGCCATGTATGCCCTTCAGGGGCAGACGGCAGCGGCACCCCATGCTTCAGAGGTACAGGCGGTATCTGATAAGATTGCAGAACTGGAACCAGAGTATGAACGCCTTGAAAACCATGTGGATACGCTGCGCAGGAAGCTGGAAGCGGCACGGATGAACCCGGAGAGTACAGCGGATGTGCAGAAACTTACCTCTGAACTGGAACTTGCCGCACAAAAGCTGGACCGTCTCCGCGGGGAAGCCGCCCAGACCCAGGAACGGCTTGAAAAAGCCGGCAGTGGCGGTGCATCCGGTATGGAGCGCTTCCGGAAGGCCATGAGTGGCGCCACAGCTGTGATGGATAAGATGAAGGGGAAAATATCTGGGGTTACGGCAGCCTTACATAAGCATAAGAGCGCATCCGATGGCTGCCGATTCAGCGCCGACAAGCTGTCAAAGAGCATCTTCCGTTTGGGAAATATGTTTAAGCTAATGCTGATACGCCAGACTATGAGGGCAATCATAGAAGGAGGTAAACAGGGATTCCAGAATCTGGCGCAGTATTCTGACAGCACGAACCAGTCGCTGTCCCTGCTTATGTCCTCCCTGACACAGCTTAAAAACGCTTTTGCGGTAGCTGTAGCGCCGATGCTTAATGCTTTTGCTCCTGCATTAAATACAATAATCCAGCTTGCCGTTACGGCAGCGAATGCGATAGGGCAGTTGTTTGCGGCACTAACAGGAAAAGGCACTGTGGTGCAGGCTGTCGGCGTTAATGAGGATTATGCGGCCAGCCTGGACAAGACCGGGAGTGCTGCTAAAAAGGCGGCAAATGACATCAAAAACGCGACGCTGGGGATTGATGAACTGAATGTTATTCAGCAGAAACAGGATTCCGGCGGCGGAGCGGGAGGTATATCCCCATCTGACATGTTCGAAACCGTGGAGGTGGAAGGCAAGTACAAAGACCTGGCAAAGAAGATAAAGGATATCATGAGTAAACTTTTCCGGCCTTTTAAAGAGGCTTGGAACCGAGAAGGTAAGTTTGTCATGGACTCCTGGAAATACGCGCTTAATGAAGTCGCAAAACTGTTTAGAGACATAGGTAGTGATGCCCTTGAAGTGTGGAATCAGGAAGAAACGATAAACATGCTTTCAGATGCTTTACATATCATCGGGGATATTGGTCTTATTGTCGGGAACCTTGCTAAAAACTTCCAGGAAGCCTGGAATGAGAACCGGACTGGTTTTCATATTTTGGAAAATATCCGTGATATTTTTGCTACCATCATACGAAATATCCGTATTGCAGCAGATTACACAGTAAAATGGGCTGACAACCTTGATTTTTCACCGGTGATGGAAGCTTTTGAACGGTTTACAGCTTCTTTACAGCCCGTAGTTGATAACCTGAGCAAAATGCTCAGTGATTTTTACGTTCTGGTGCTTCTCCCAATTGCGAAATGGAGCCTTGAGGAAGGGCTGCCGAAGTTTCTGGATGTTCTTACATCTTTCAATGAAAAGGTTGACTGGGAAAAAATACGCGGGAACCTGAGTAAGTTCTGGCAAAAATTAGAGCCATTCGCAGAAGCTGTGGGCGAAGGGCTTATTTTATTTTTACAACGTTTCTCAGACTTGGTGGCCGACGTGCTGAACAGTGACTGGCTTGCGGGAATCCTGGAAGCCATAGGAAACGCACTGGAAGGGATTGAGGCCGAAGATGTGGCGGATGCCATTGAATCCCTGGCGAAAGCATTTTTATTATTTAAGGCGGGAAGTGCTGCAGCAAAAGCAGTTAGTTTTTTGGCAACGAACATGGCCTCCCTGCAAACTATGGGCATTGTGGTTGCTGGGATAACCCTTGTTATGACAGGGTTCGAGGCAATCGAACAATGGAAAGAAGATATTGACTATATCAATGAAAACGGCTTTAAAAACTGGCAGGGAAACAATAAGGCCAATGGTAAATTTAGTCCCTGGAACATTTATGATAGGGATCCGGACGAAGCCAATAGCTTGACTGGTGTTAAGTCTCCTTTCCTGTCTGATTCAGGAGGATTTAATGCAAACTTAGTAAAATCTCCATTTAATATAAGAGGATGGTTAGAAAACGCAAAGAGTAGTATTGCTGAATGGCAGGATAGTAATCGTAAGGCCAGAGAAGAAGAACAGCAAGAATTTGATCAATGGTTTATTGGGTTTGATCAAACTTGTTCAGATACTTGGGCCAATATAAAAGGATATTGGTCAGAAAAATGGGATGGTATTTCTTCCTGGTTTGAAAATAATGTGGCTCCTTGGTTCACAGCAGAAAAATGGTCTGGAATCTACGATGGAATGAAAACCTCTTTGAACACAAAATGGGATGAAATACTAGATTGGTGGAATAATACGGCCATTGTTACATGGTGGGAAGAAAGCGTGGCTCCTTGGTTCACTGCTGAAAAGTGGACTGAACTTTACGAAAATATCCGGTTATCCCTGGAAACGAAATGGAATGAGATTACAGAGTGGTGGAATAGTTCCGCGCTGGTAGTATGGTGGGATGAAAATGTTTCTCCTTGGTTTACAGCAGACCGATGGAATAAACTATATGATCAAATTAAGCTCTCTTTGCAAACAAAATGGGCAGAGATAAAAACATGGTGGAATACGTTGGGGATAGCAAAGTGGTGGAATGAAGATGTTCAACCCTGGTTTAAAAAAGATAAGTGGGTTGCAGCTATTTCCGGAATTAAGGATGCAATGGAAGATGTTTGGAATAAAACAGTAGACGGTGTTAAGCGCATATGGAATGGCTTTGTAGAATGGTTTAATAAGGCGTTGACAATAACTATACCATCTGTTGATATTTTGGGTAAACAGTTTGGTGGACAAACAATTAGTGTTGCCAAACTACAAACTTTTGCAGATGGGGGATTTCCTGATCAAGGAAGTTTGTTTATTGCCCGAGAATCAGGACCGGAATATGTAGCCTCTATTGGTAATCGAACGGCAGTTGCAAATAACGATCAAATAGTACAAGGAATAACAGCAGGTGTGGCAACGGCAAATAGAGATATTGAATCTATTTTATATCAGCTAATATCTTTGGTACAGGTATTGATAGATAAAGAAGGTGTGGTGGTATTTGATACAAGAGATGGTCTCGAAGCACTGAGTGAGAGACAAAAAAGAAACGGGATATTATTCACATAATTGATAACCCCCTTTAAGTATGTTATAATTTATTTAAAAATTAAAGGGGGTTGATATTATGAAAAATAAAATAGCATGGCTTTGTATCATCATTTCACTTTTTGCAATTGGATGTGGTGATGCTTCCGGTATCACAAAAGAACAATATGAGTCTGTAGTTGCAGAAAGGGACGAATATAAATCCAATTTGGAAGGAATGTTAGAACCAGAAAATGATTCAGAGTCCATAAGCCAAGTGGATAATACAGTGGATGGAAACGAGCCAGAATATTTATCTCAACTGGAAGTAAAAGAATATTCCTACATAAACAGTATAGGGGATGCATTGTATTTCTTAATAATTAAAAATAATTCGAATGACACACTTAAAATCTCTTCAAACTCTACAGTATATAATGAAGAAGGGACCATGATTGGGGCGACTCAGGGAAGTGTGGATGCTGTAGAAGCAGGATTTGAAGTATGTCTGACAAACTATTTTTCTGATGTTGAAGGAGCCAAGGACTTTAAATATTCATTGGATGTGGAAAAAGAGGATTATTACAAACCAGTGTTATCCAATTTGGATGTTGAATATCAAAACACAGATAAAAAAGTAATTGTTACATGTTCAAACACAGGTCCAGAAGCTGTAAGGTTTGTTGAGGCAACAGCATTGTTTTTTAAAGATGGAGAACTGGTAGGATCTGATTCTACATACTTTACAGATGATAATTCTGAATTAAAGCCCGGAGCAAACTTAATTAAGGAACTTTCATGCTATGAAAGCTTTGATGACGTAAAAGTTTATTTTACCGGACGCAAATAATATAATAATTAAGAATTGGAGGGCGCATGAAGCGTCCTCTTTTTATTGGAAGGAAGTGAGAGAATGGCGTTTATCTATGTAAACGGAGTAGAGTTCCCGTACCCGGCCCGTGGATGCAATATAATCGTAACCACGCCGGTTGACAGTACCCGTAATGCAAAGGCTGAGGTTGTAGCACAGCGTATTGGGCGCGACCAATATAAGATAAACGCGCTTGTATGGCCGATGCTGACAGCAGAGCAGACAGAGTTTATTTTAAAAGCTTTTTCAAATTTTTTTGCTACGGTAACCTTTCCCGATCCTGTTACTGGTGAATTTATATCTTTAAAGATGTACCCTGGCGACAGAACGGTGGAACCATATTGGGTTGATGAGGATGGAAAACCCACAAAATACGTAAGTGTAAAATTTAATATTATAGATTGCGGGGTATAGGAATGCAGGATGTAAGCAGAGAATATAAGCAATCAATGAACAGCATCTTCCGTAACCTTGGATATATCAATATTTATATCGGGGTAATAAATACTGAGGCCCAGAAGCATGTGGAAGCCAACGACGGCCGGAACCGGTTTACCTATTTTGCAGATGCAGGTGCCCCGTTTATTGGGGAGGCAATAGACCACATTTACGCGACGGGGGAAGAAAACTTTTCCTTGGCTGATGGAAAGAAGTATTTCCTTCCTCCAGACCCGGAAAAAGTGATATTTGTGCAAGGGATTGTAACGGAGGACTTGCTGGGGACGGTATATATCAGTTTTGGAGGCGTAACAGGGCTGGACATCAAGGGACTTACAATAGACTTCGGGGAATGCTATCCTACAGATTTTGTGGTTGAGAATGACCAGGGCATACGCTCGTACAATAATAATGATAAATCCTATTGGTCAACGCAGGATGTGTTCCGGGGAACATCATATTTTAAGATTACCCCCTCCCGGATGGTAAACGGTCAAGGCCGGCTGCGGATACATCAATTTGTCTGCGGGATTGCCAATACGTTTACCGATAAGCAGGTAATCAACTACAGCATGAAGGAGCATGTATCCCCGATTACCGACAGCCTTCCGAGCTGGGACGTTTCTTTGACTGTTAATAATTACGATGGATATTACAATCCAGATAACCCGGACAGCGCCCTGGCTTTCATGGAGATAGGCCAGGAAGTCAGCGTTAAATTCGGGTATGAGTTGGACAGCGGGGAGATAGAGTGGCTGCCGCCGCAGACCAGTTATCTGAAATCCTGGTCTGCGGACGAAGAGAAAGCGAAATTTACTGCAACGGATGTGTTTGATTATCTGGATGGGACATACCGGCGCGGAAAGTTTATGCCGCAGGGTATCAGCCTGTATGACCTGGCGGAGGATGTATTTCGGGATGCGGGGATAGAAGAGTATTATCTTGACCCATATCTTAAAAAGGCAATGGCATACAACCCCATACCGGTTGTAAAGCACACGGAAGCGCTGCAGATGATTGCCAACGCTGGCCGCTGTTCATTGATGCAGGGCAGGGATGGGGCTATTCAGATTCGTAGTTCGTTCATTCCTGATATGGTGGTTTCATCCAACGGAGAAACGGAATACAGTCATGTCAGCGATATATTAAAAGATGAAAAGAAGGATGCTTATGGCTTGCAGAGTAGAGATTTTCCTGTGGCGGACGGCAGCCTTTATTTTATGCCACAAAAAGGGGATTATCTCAATACGGGCTTTATCAGTGAAGAAACTGCAGATGAGTACGGGATATTTACGGAACCGCCCATGATTACGATTGACTTGGAGGCTGCATTTGTGGCCTACGGCCTTTTGATTCGCTTCCGAAATGTGGCTCCTTTAGAATTCTCAATCCGAACCTACAATGAAGGTGTGAAGGTAGATGAATGGACCGTAACAGAGCCGGAGTTGATTTATGAAACCCAGAAGCAGATAAAGCTTTTTAACCAGATGGAGATTGTCTTTACCAAAGGACATCCGAACAGCCGGATAACGGTGGATAACATCCTGATTGGTGATGTTACGGATTATACTCTTTCCTTCGGCGGTGGAATGATGATATCTGCCACGGGAAAGAGAACGGACAAAATTCAGAAAATATCCATAAAGCGCACTATTTACCGGGAAACCGAAGAAAATAAGGAATTGAAATCAGAAGAAATAAGTGTATCACCAGAGAATTCAGAATATACAGCCTATTTTACAACGGCCAGCTATGATTTGTCTGTGATGGTGGTAGAAAATGAAAACGTGGGCTGCCAGATTGTGGACAGCAGCAATTATTATGCAGTCCTACGGTTTACCGGCCTGACAGCGGAAACCATCGTGAAGTATAGCCTTACAGGCCGGGAATACCTGACAGATGAAAATTATTATACCGTCCAGCATAACCAGGCTGGCAAAGCTGTTGAATGGAAGAATGCCCTGATAAGTACCGTGGGACAGGCCAAGGACTTGCAGGAATGGCTTGCAGAGTATTACTTGGGGGACGTGGAGTATACGCTGAAAACCCGTGGCGATCCCCGGATAGATGCACACGATTTATTCTATTTGGCCCAGGATGATAGAGAGAATCCGATGATACGTGGCTATGAGAATACCCTTAAGTATTCGGGCAGTTGGAGTGGGCAGATGAAGGCAAGGAAGGTGGTGTTACATAATGGCAATAGATCGGGTTGAGTCCGCTTTTAACGGTTCGCAGAGACAACTTAATGCTGCTGGTACAGATTTGTATACCGGCAGTCATGAAGCCCCAGGAAAAGGCGGAGAATACGGTCTGCGGGTATCTGCGTATGACGATGGCGGTAATGTGACAACGACAGACCAAACCGTGTCTGTTACCAAATGGCATACCCCTAAAATAAACTGGCAGCCGACGGATCCGGTAAATATTGAGGATTACAACCGGATAAAAAATAATCTGGAATTCCTGAATGAACGCGCATCGGAATTGTATGCTGCCTTCCAGGTACAGGACATGGGCGCAGACAAAACAAGTTACGCAGAAGCTTATTATGCGGAGGAATTCAACCGGTTTGAGCAGAATCTGGATACAATAAACAAACATATATTTACGCAGGACTATGGGCCAACCGTCAGATTCTTTGACAATGGCCCATTTATTGATTGGCAAGAACTGAACCGGATTGAGGGGGCAATCTTACAGATGAATGAAATCCTAGATAACCTGGAGGCGGGCCTTGCACGGCTTTCCTTCCGGCTCGGTAACTGGAAAGGAGTAAAAATTTAGTGGCAGTAAAAACAGTACAAGTCATAATCAATGGTGTCACAACTGACCTTACATTAAACTCAAGTACGGGGGACTATGAAAAGACGCTGACTGCGCCGAATAAGTCCTCCTGGACGGTAAATGATGGACATTACTATCCGATTAATGTAAAGGCAACGGATACGGCTGGGAACACAGCCACAATAAATGATACGGATACGGACAAGGGAAAATTTGATGTAAATGAAAATGTGGCGCCGGTAAGTACAATCACAGCACCGACAGAAGGGCAGCGCCTTGTCAATGCAAAACCAACAGTAACATGGAGCGTTACAGACAATGATTCTGGAGTTAACCCCAATACTATCGGTATTACTATTGATAATGGAAGTAAGGTAACATCCGGAATTACAAAGACTGCGATAACAGGAGGATATTCCTGTTCTTACCCGATCCCCACTGCATTGGCAGAAGGCAGCCACGCTATTAAAGTGGACGCACAGGACTATGACGGGAACAATGCGGTACAACGTGTAGTGAACATCATAGTGGATACGATACCTCCCCAGCTGAGTGTTACCAGCCCTGTAAACAATCTGGTTACCAAAACGGCAACATTGGCCGTGACAGGTACTACAGATGATTCTACGTCAAAACCCTGTATTGTGACTGTGCAGCTTAATAACGGTACGGCACAAGAGATACCAGTCGGCAGCAATGGGGCATTTAGTACTAACATAACACTTATCGAAGGTACCAATACGCTTAAAGTAGTATCGACGGATAAAGCAGGGAAGAGTACACAGGTAACCCGTATGGTTATTCTTGATACAAAAGCACCCATAATTGGACCCGTAAAATTAAGTAAGAATCCAGTAAGTACAGGAGATACCTTTACCATATCTGTAACAGTAACGGATTAATGGAGGGCACCCTTATGGGAATAGTTATTACTGCAGTTAAATTGAGCAAAAATCCAGTCAGGACAGGCGAACAATTCAAGATTTCTGTATCCGTTAAAGAGACGGTACAGGAGCCGAATATGTACCGCCTGCCTTATAGGCTGGGTGAAAAGAAAGGTGGAATTAAATAATGGCAAAAACAACGTTACCTGTTAATTACAAAGATGATGTATTGACTTCTTCAATGGATGGAAAACGACGGTATAGGATGATAAATAATACAGATGGAACTGTATCATTTGAAGATGCTACGACCTATACCCAGATAGGGAGTAATTTTGGAGCCGCCAACCTGAATGCAACGAATGGGGCGGTTAATGCGGCAGCAGATGCCTCAAAGATTATTGATAATGTTAACGATATAAAGGCCAATACGCAGGCGGGATACATAACAGGTGCCAAGGTAGCAAAGGAGATAATTAGCGATTTAGCAGGGTATAAATTTGGCACCACATCTGATGGGAAGCCTGGATACATTATGCCAGGAGGTGCCGATACAGTAATCCCTTTTAAATCACACACAATATTTGACGCTTCGGTATCTGTTGGTTCTTCGGATGCTTCTAGTGTTACAGTCCCTCTCACAAAATATTATCCCAATTACTCTAAAATAACAGCTGCCAATATTTTTGTTAAATACAAAAACGGGACTTTGATGGGTTATGCTAAGACTGGAGGAAGTTCCTTTAGTTCGGTTTTAGGGTTATCATACAACAATAGTACTGGAAACCTGACAATATCAAATGCTGGTAATAATACGGCTGGAGGATTTTATTACTATAGAGGTAGCACACAGGTTTTTACCATATGTATAGTACCTTAAAGTCCGCTTTAACATAGCCCATATTAAAAATACGCCATACCAGTCAATGTAACAGCACGTCCGTAATAGTTCGGGCACACTAAAATGGCATATAAATTATTTGGTGTCAGTTCATATTCCATATCTGTTACATTGTGACCACTGGCAATTGCTTGATCACGGTCAACGGAGTCGTTATAAATCCAATAGGAGCACTCACCGTTTGCTGCAACAGTAAAGATTATTTTTTTTGCACCACTCGGAACCGCAACCCGAGCATAAGAATATTTTGCTTCGGCAGGAGTCTCATGTTTTACACCAAAACTACATTGTTTCACACAACTAAAAGGGTAAACTGTATCAGCACCCGCCTTTTTATATCCAGGTTGACCATCTGCAGTAAAGCCAAAACGATTCCCTCCTAAATCGCTATTTAATATACATCACTACTATACTAAATCAATAAAATACTTCTTTTTCATTATTAATCTATATAGCGATTTAGGTGGATTATCTTTTTATGAAGATTCTAGTGGAAAGTATGTGGTAGGTGCTGATTCAGTTCCAAAAAAATTGGGTAGTGTCCCCATTAAAGGGCATTTGAAAGCAGGAAGAACTCGTGGTGGCGCTGGAGTTGGAGAAATTACATTTTATGATATTCCTAAAGGAACCTCTATAAAAATTTCAAATCTTTCATTACCTTATGGCCCTAACAATACGATAAATTTCTATGTTAAAGTTAATGGAAATTCAATTCTTACAACAAATGGAAGTTATAATATTACATCAGATATTAATACTATAATTATATATATGTATGTTTATTTATCTGAAGAAGGTAGTGGGGGATATGGAAATTGTGATTATGAGATAGCTTTCTGATAATTTGTTATGGGATTAAAAAGAGCATTTAATTACAACTGTATAGCTATCAGATATTGTATAGCAATACCTCACATACAACTGAAACTGATAAGACAGCACCTGTGTTTCCCCAACTTTTAAGTGAAGTTGAAATGGATGTACCAGTAATATTAATTATTCCAGTAGTTGAATTATATGACAAACTTGGATTTATAGTTCCACTGTAATTGTATCCTCTGTTATAGGAATCACTATCAGTTTGGTTTGCATTAATAATAGTTTTTACACTTCTTAAAATAAAGTTATTTTCTGGTGTGAAATTTTTATATCCCTTATATTTTGATAAATCAAATGAATTTCCAGTGCCAAGACTAATCAAAGCACTACCCAACTCTTTTTTTGACGCTGAATCGGCACCTAATTGGGCGTAGTATTTTACGTCTGCGCCGCTCCCTTCAGAAATAAATTGTACCCCACCTAAATCGCTACTTTGTTCAATAGTTTCATTACAATTAAACAATTATTTTATGGTTTTAGTTTATTAGTTTTATCACACAGTTAATAGACAAAGTAGCGATTTAGGGGGCTTTGAATTTTCGATTGCCGATGATGGAACCCCTATGTATAAGCCAGGAGGTGCAGATACAGCGCTCCCTTTTAGCAGCGGTAATATTTTAGGTAAGACTGTCTGTATAGTTACCTATCAGAATGGAGGTATTGTTCATTATCTTAAAGTAGAGGGTGACAGTATTACTCCAGCTTCTTCCGGCTTTACCTCATCTTTATTTAGCAGTTCTTATGAGTGGAATCATGGTATTACCATTACGCCAAAAACTAGAAGTAAGTATTCTTACAATTATTTAGTAGGCTCAGATTATACAGTGCGTAATGATAGTGATGGAAGTTTTACTACAAGTAATTATGGCGGTTCAACAGTTATATTTGTTATTTCCATCTAGCCCAAATAGCAAAAAATTGGCTTAAAGCAGGCTTTAATTGTTAGAGAGGATACATATCTCAAAAGTATACGTTGACTGTCTCCACCAATAGGCAACAATATAGTTTGTGTATCCTGAGTTTATAGTAACCGTTATTGTTCCATTATTTTTATTATAGGTAAACGATAATAAAGTACCTAAACCAACGTTATTTCCTGGTGATGAATTGATCGATATAAGACTACCACCGATATGCTTTAGGAAGATATCTTTTGCTTCAAGTTTAGCGTAATCTGTAAAGTCCTCTGATATATTCAAAGACATTGTTTGTGCATTGCCAGCACCTATCGTTACAGCTTTTTTTATAATCGTAAAACCTTTAAAAGGGTATACTGTATCCGCACCTGCCTTTTTATATCCAGGTTGACCATCTGCAGTAAAGCCAAAACGGTTCCCTCCTAAATCGCTATTTCATTATATAAATATGAAATGATTATAATTAACTTAAACAAATATATTCTACTTATTTCGTTTTCCATAAAAATTTAAATAAAATCTATCCACTCTTAAAATATCATCCCCATTATATTTCTCAATTATCTTCCCCCCTTCATTTCCCCATATTTCAAAGAAAGGAGCCCTCCCAATGCCTCACCCCATCCCAACTACCATCTCCACCGCAACCGATATGCTCACCACCAACATCGTCTACGCATACGGTTTTAAATACGAGCCAATCACCCCAACAAAAATCAACACCCTTGCCTCCATGTACCCCACCGTCTATACCCCCTCCATCAAAACAATGACCCTCAACAAAGTCGGAAAAATCGGAATCGACTGTTCCGGTTTCATATGCAAAGCCTTCGGAATCCCCCACATCGGAAGTTCCCAGCTAAAATCCCAAATGACTCATCTATACCCAACCTCCGATCCCAGCCGCCTTGTAAATGGAATGCTCATCTGGCGCAGCGGCCATATCGGCCTCATTGAAATCGATGACACCGGTGAAGCCTGGATTCTCGAAGCCAAAAGTACCGCAGACGATCTCGTCCGGACCAAATACTCTGCCCGAGGAAATTTCTTTACCTATTACGGTGAACTAACCGGCGTCGACTATACTAACGCCAGAAAAATAAATTCTCCCACACAATCCTCCTCTTCCGCTCCACTCCGCGAATTAATCGATATTTCCCATCACAATACAATTAACCTCTCCCTTACCGTCTCCAAATTCAAAGATGTAATCATCCGTGCAGGCTATCGCTCCTCCACCACAGGCAGTTTGATTCAGGACAAAAAATTCACAGAGCATACCAGAGAGGCCCTGTCCAACAATATGAGGCTCGGCTTCTATTTTTATGACCAATCCATAAATGAAACAGAAGCCATCCAGCAGGCCGACTGGACAATTAGTCAAATCAGGAACTACCCTGTCACCTATCCTGTCTATATAGATTCTGAATATGCCAATCAGTCACATTCAGGCCGTGCCGATAATATCACAAAAGATCAGCGCACCAAAAATATTATTGCATTTTGCAGCCGCATCAAAGAAGCCGGCTTTATCCCGGGTGTATATGCCTCCGACAACTGGTTCAAGACAATGCTCAACTACAGCCAGCTTAAGCAATTCGATATCTGGTGTGCCCGTTATTCTGTAAATCCCCCATCTGTCGAAAAATACGAAATATGGCAATATGGTTCAGCAAACATTCCCGGATCAGTCAACCCTATCGATGTAAACTATCTTTATAAAGAATACTGCACAGACCCACTGCCTCCTTCCCACCCTGTCCCCCTTCTGTGGAATGAAATCACGGCCTCAACCCTCAATATAAGAAATGCTCCCTCCACATCCGGTAAAATACTCTATCAGATGCACAAGGGAGACAAAGTAAATATCTATCTGCTCCGAAATAACTGGTGCAAAATCAGCAGCACCGACGAAATCTGGTGCAGTTATAAATACATTCACTCTTCCCAGGGAACCGTATCAAACTGCAGCAAATTAAATTGCAGACGTACCCCGGTTTCCGGACAAACTGATTTCATCTTATCCGTTAACGACACCGTAAATATCCTCCATCAGGATTCCCTTACCAACTGGTTCTATATAGAATTCCATGGGAAAACAGGCTATGTTTCAAATAAATACATCAAGCTGTAGAAAGGTTTAACATTTATATGGATACAATCTTAAATTCCCTCAAAACGTATGACCTCACCACCATTTTAGGCGTCATCTTTTTTCTCTCTACTCTGATTTCCTGTCTGTCAAAGCTGCTCACCACTCTCGGCGGCCTTCTCACGAAATATTACAGAAAAAGAAAAGGTCTTGAAGATAAAGATTCTATCATTCAAAATACTCTGAAACAGCATCAGACAGAAATTGACATGCTTCGGCAGTATGAAGCGGAAACTCATACTGATGTAAAAGAAATAAAGGTTCTGCTTGAATCACATATTGACAGAGATAACGAACGGACCATTTCTTCCTTCCGTTCCACTCTTTACAGGCTTCATATGGATTTTACAAAACAAAAATACGTCACTCCGGAAGGCCTGAAAACCTTTAAGGAAATAGGAAAAGTCTATGTTGAAGCCGGGGGCGATGACATATACCATGACAAACTGGAACCGGAAGTCCTCAGACTTCCCATTCATTATGAAGAGGAACCAATATAAGAATTTTCTCTCTACACGCAAAATCAGGCATGATAACCATGCCTGATTTTTTACCGCTTTCTGACAATTCAGACTGCATAAAAAAATATCTTTCTTCTGCTCATCTGGTAAAAAGCTTCACCAAACGCAGCCCTCCCGGCGGCATTATAATACCTGCACATTTACCGTTCACCTCTATCGATGATATCTCATCCTCCTGCGGATTAACGAAACATGCCGAAACAATATCAAAGACATTCCCTGTAACCTGAAACAAGTCTGTCTCTTCCGACGTATTTTTAAGGATAAGTATAATTCCCTTTTTGTCCATAGCGGGATACAGATTAAGTAAAGTCGAGCATCCGCTGACAGATATCAGCCGGCGCGCTTCTTCCTCTGCATGTACCGCTATTCCGGTCACCACCGCGCCTTTGCCATGGATCCCATCTTTTCTCAAGATACGTCCTGTAAACTCTTTATGAAAGTTACACTCATATGTAAAGGTCATACTCCCGCTCTGGTTTGCCAGAAAATTCGTGCTCCAGTAATTATTCAGAGGCCATGCCAGCAGCAAGGGATTTTCCGTACGTGCAATGCTCCTGTTTTCCTTTCCAAAATGGAAATCACCTACCTGAATCATAGGTGCATCGGGACAGGCAAGGGTCAAACAGTGTTCCTCATCATAAATTCCCACCCCCGTATCTACCGTCAGGTAATCCCGGCAGACATTTCCGAGCTGCCCTGCATCCAGTTCCACTACCTCACCTGCCGTATCATAACTGCATTTCCAGTCCGGCTGCATTTTCAAAGGAACTGCAAAATAAAGAGACTCCGGTATTACCACTGGTTCCTTATAAAAACTCGTTTCCACATGGATATAAGAACTATAGGCATAAAAGGTAATTTTCTGTGTTATCTGTTTCAGCCCGGGAAGTTCTCCATGGGTAATCACTGCAATGCTGTAATCCTGTTCCCTGATTTCCCAGTTTTTCACTTTCTGTATGCAATGTACAGGTTTCCAGTCATGATTCCACTGCGATATATCCGTATGTCTGTCCGTTATATTGTCACCATATAGAACAGAACGCACAGCCGGCGCCATTGTTTCGTCAATGGTTTCCCTGATCGGCTCAAACAGAGACCAGCCTCGTGACTCATCAAGAAGCGGCTTTCCATTCCCTTTTTCCGACAGCTGGATAATCCTTCCTTCTTCACTCAGACCAATCCTGTAAAAAGGGGTACTCAGGATATTTCCTTCGCGCTGAAACTGACCGCGCAGTCCTTCGCATTCCTTCTTTTTTTCATCCAGCTGAGCAAACGGAATTACTCTGGCGGTAAAAGGAGGGATGGTCCAGATTCCTCCTTTTTCCATTTCTTCCCGATTTTCCATGTATGGAATATAATTTTTACAGCGCAGTGCACTCAGCTGCCTTTCTTTTTTTCTGTACTGCACAGGATATGCGGTTTCCACCTCCTGCTCATCCTGGGAAGTATTCACCAAAACGATCCCTTCCGCCTCATTGCTTTGGTACGGATTGGAACACAGGGCTTCTATCTGGCTTCCCAAAAGATATCCCGCCAGATCCGCGGCCTGGTAAGCCGTTTTTTCCTTATGAATCAACTGCGAACAGACCTCCGGGGAATCCGGTTCGGATATGGACTGGCTCGCTCCCCATGTGTGCTCGTCATAAATCATTGCATTTTTAAAGCATTCTTTTTTCACAAGCTCATAGTGTGCATCGCCTGCCCCTGTAAAGCATTCCAGAGTTTCCGACATATGTAAGGTGTTTTTGGCCCTGCGGCTGACTCTTGTCGCTTTTGCAGTACTTGCACAACCAAAATTCCAATAATCGGTCCAGTCTCCTCTGTGCACCGGAGCCTGTTCCATCTCTTTCCTATATTTTTCACGAAGCGTCTGAGCCGTAATGATACGGATTTTCCATTCGTGCTGCTCTTCATTATATTTCATTATCAAATCCGACAGTTCTGCATCCGGGCAATTATTATCATATAGAGGAGGATTTGTGGCGGTGAGAAACATCACATCTTTGTTATAACCTTTTTTCTCCAGAAATGCGGCATGTTCAGCCAGCCCCTTATGCATTTTCTCCGTTGAGTGTTCCCATGTTTCGGAAAAAAAGCTGAACATGGAGTAATGCTCTCCCAAATAAGACGGCAGTCGTCTGCCATCCGCCATTTCCCATTGAAAGAAATAAGGGCGTTCGAACGGCAGGCCGCCGAAATGAATATTTATGCCGGTGAGGTAGAAATCAATACCACTGTCCAGCAAAAGCTGTCCCATTGACCAGGGCTGTCCATTTACATCATGATTGATTGCGATTTGGATTTTCGTATGGAATTGTTCCTCCAATTCCTTTATATCCCTGAGCATTCCGGTCATTTCCCTGGCATCACAGCAGGGAGTGGTATGCATTGGCAGGGCCGTAAGGCAGATTCTCCCCTGGGCTACCGCATCCTGCATCCGCCGGATCTGGCTGTTGTCTGCCGTTTTCAGCCATTCCTTAAGCACGTAATTGGCTTCAACGGTCCATCGGAACTGGGCATATTCCGGATAGTCCTTTGTTTTTTCAGTCAGTTCCAGCGCCTGATTCAAATAGTCCACCTGCAGTTCCATCAGCATGGGCTGCGGATGGGTATAGCCGATATCCAGATGGCTGTGAGGCATACACCAAATTTCCTTAATCATAATAAAAGCCTCTCCTTTTCTTAATTCCCGCGCAGGCAGCAGGCTTTAGTTATCATTCTTCCTTTCAGGCTGCATCCTCCGAAATGAAATGATATTCTGCCATCTGCCGCAGTGTTAGATATAAGGCAATCTTACTCTCCGCCCATTTGGGGCACCAGAATTTATAATTATGATACAGGTGTTTTGTTGACATATGCAAAGACTTGATTTTTACTGCGGGGAAGATATTTTGTGTTTCTGATGCGGTGTAATAATTTAGGTACGGCTATGAAGCATTCTTATCAAAAATTTTTATGACTCATCCTCAATGGCTTTATCCAGAAATATTTCACCATTCAGGTGTCCTATTTCATGGCAAAGGCATTTTGCCATTTCATCTTCTCCGGTTATTATGATTTCCTCTCCATATTCATTTAATGCCTTTACCGTAACCTTTTGAGGCCGGATTGTTTTCACAAAGCGATCCGGAAAACTGAGGCAGCCTTCCACGCATATCTGTGTTCCGCTGCTTTCCATTATTTGCGGATTTACCAGCTTTAACAGATTGTCATAGTAATCAATAACTACCAGCCGTTTCAGGATCCCAACCTGGTTAGCCGCCAGGGCGGCTCCATTTTCCGTGTGGTGCAGGGTGTCCAGCATATCATCCAAAAGCAGCCTGATTCTGTCATCTACCTCTTTTACTTCTTTGCACCGCTTCCTTAAAATAGGATCCTGATTATATCGAAGCTGTCTTGTTGCCATACGTATCCCTCCTGCTGCTGTCAGCCCTTGACTTTCTGGGACTTTCTTCAAAAAAGAAAACCTCTTCTATGGTACAGCCGAATACCTGGGAAATATCATAGGCAAGCCAGATGGACGGCTCGGATTTTTCCGTTTCAATTGCATTAATTGCCTGTCTTGAGGTTCCCACCATCTCTCCAAGCTGTTCCTGGGTGAGCCCTTTTTCTTCACGAAGCTGTCTGATTCTGTTTTTCATTTCATCCTCCTGTAAGGTAAACATTACATTGATTATATTCTTTTTCCCATGTCATGTCAACCTTACAATATAAAATAAAGGAAAAGGGAAAAGAGTCTTTGACCCTCAGATTCTCTTTACCCGTTCTCTCAATATAATCCAGGACTGTCTGTTTTTGTATAAAGACAGACTGATTGGCTTCAGCGCGGCTATCTCCCTGATTTCCAGCAAAGTGGCATATCCGGCATCCTTCTTTCGTTCCCACCAGTCGTCATGGATACACAGCTGTTTCTGATAAGTTTTTCTTATTTCGTCCAGACTGAAAAATCGGGTTTCATAACTGTAAACTTTATTCACAGAAAAAACAGCAAGAACCGGGCCCCCTGTCTGCTTTAAGATAACCAGATCATCTTTCTCCACTTTCCCGTACGGAATACATTTATTCTTCGTTATCCTGGACTCGATTGTTTTTGTACCGCTTATCATATATTGAATATACGGTTCTCTGCATAAAGCCAAATGAATACGTTTCTTCGGATTTCTAAATTCTTCCAGCAGATCCTTTTTCCCTTGCTCAGAAAGCTGCCTTGAAATTTCATCCGTCAAATCATCCAAATTCACACCTATCCCCATGTTTTCCTCCCTGTTTTTCCCATAATTCCTAGTACAGATTTCCTTGATGCAATCCGGCTCAATAACATCTGCGCTTTACAAAAAATACCGTCCGTACAGATACTCTTTCCACTTTTAAGGGCTTTTTCTGTGGTTCTCACCACATCCTCCGGCATTCGCAGCCGTCTGGCAGCAGTCTTAAAGCCATCAAAGAAATGAGTATCTGTTGCTCCCGGGCAGACAGCCAAAAGCTTTACGCCATAATCCTGATATTCAAAGCTCAGGGCCTGTGTAAAAGAAAGCACATAAGCCTTCGTGGCTGCATAAACTGCCGAATACGGAAGCGGGTTGAAGGAGGCTGCCGATGCAATGTTAATGACGGTTCCATGTCTTTTTTGGCACATATCCTCCAGCAGCAGATAACTTAATTCCGTTAAGGAAACTATGTTCAGATGCATTTCCTCATGCTGTCTTTTATAATCTGTTTTATGGAACAGTCCTTTTGTGGCAAAGCCTGCGTTATTTATAAGTACATCAACATGAAGTTTTCTCTTCCTGATTTCTTCATACAGCAGCTTTGCACTTCCCTCTGCCGCTAAATCCATTATAATACATTCGATAGAAACCTGGTTATCTTTCTCTATTTCTCTTTTCAGTTCCTGGAGTTTATCTCCGGAACGGGCCGTAATAATAAGATTTTGCCCCCTTTTTCCATATTCAAGTGCAAAAGCCCTTCCTATCCCTGAGGATGCGCCTGTGATTAGTGTATACGTATTTTCCATGTTTTCTTTCCATCCTTTCCGCCACACTTGTGGCACATATTCAGGGAGAGTATAATATAAGGAAAATAACGATACAACAGTTTCGGAAAACTAGCCACAATTATTTACATTCTGTAGCGTTTGCGGAGGATAAACAGATGGAACGAAGCATGCACTCTTTGGCGCAGAAATCACGGAAAAGGATTGTTGACAGCCTGATCTGCCTTTTAGGGAAAAAATCATATGAATCGATTACCGTCTCGGAGCTGTGCCGGAAAGCCCAGGTAGACAGGCGCACCTTTTATCGTAACTTCAAAAATAAGGAGGATGTGATGGAATTCCATATTTCAGCTCTGAAAGAAGAATATCTCTCCTTTCTCAACCGGCTGGAAAAACGGAACATCCGAAGCATGGCGGAATCACAGTTTGTTTTCTGGAAAAAGCATCTGCCTTTTCTTACCTCACAGCAAAGCCGCAGCGCCTTATCGGGCCTGCTGCTGCAAACCTCAAATGAGTTTATTCCGGCTGTTTATCTGCAGTATCACAACGATCTGCCCTCGCATTTTGAATACAAAGCCCGGTTTGTGATTGGAGGTTTTGTGAATATACTGCTGTATTGGATTGAAACCGGGGCAAAAGAAGAGCCTGAGGAAATTGCAGAAATTGCGGCGGAACTTTTTGACGAAGATAACCCTTATTGGACAGGGTACGTTCAGAAACAGAGGTAAAGGCATTATTCCCTTACCCCTGCTTCCAGAATGGAAAATGTATTATTATTGCAGTCAATTTCAGCCAGCGCCCCCATTGGAATAATCGTCATGGGTATTCTGTGACCAATATCTGCATTATATAAAATCGGAAGATCCGGTAAATCCTCCTCTTGCCGGATCACTTTTAACAGAATCTCCTTATCACTTTCATGCATCCCCGTACAAATTAATCCTCCGGCCTGTCGGAATATTCCTGCGGAGGCAAAGGCCCTGATTTGATGAAGGGTAGCCACTTCCACACCATACGGTGTCCCGATATCCAGAAATAAAATACTGTCTTTCCACAGCTTCTTATCCGGAAATATTTCCGTTCCCATTATCTGCAGCAGTGAACCGCAGCATCCTCCCAGTAAGCGGCCTCTGACTCTGCCGCCCCCCTGAAGAAGCTCATAGCCGGTATTTTGAACCCAGGCGGATTTCTTGGTTTTATCCCATTCGATATCGGCCCATTTATCACAGGGCACTATCTCACCCATTACATTCTCCGAAAAAAGCGCTTTTTTTATCCATCGTTCTGTATACTCATCAAGGCCGCCCGGCTGTGCAATCGTTGCAAGGAGATTTGCCCCATAAAAGGAGGATACTCCCGCATGGGTAAACATGGCATGAAATACAGATACATCAGAATAACCCAGCAGAATTTTGGGATTGTTCCTGATAATATTGAAATCTATATAAGGCAGCAGTCTTCCGCCATCATCTCCGCCTGAATTCACAAAGATCCCTTTTATCCGGGGATTTGTCAGTGCCCAAATCAGATCATCGGCTCTTAGCTTTGGATTCTCATATAAAAAATCTGTTCCTTTCAGAGAATGGGGCGCTTCTATGACATGTACTCCGAAGTGTTCTTCCAGCTGCCGCTTTCCAAATAGATATCTTTCTATCATATCAGGATCACCCGCCCGGCCTCCCGAAAGGGATATTGTTGCTATGGTATCTCCGGGATTTAATTTCTTCGGTTTGATAAGCTGGTGCATAAATAATCCTCCCTGATAAAGATATCCTTAGATGCCTTTTTCCCTCTATATATTATCAAAATCCAGTTCTGCTGAAACACCATAGTGATCACTAGGACAATATCCGGTTTTCGGTGATATTTTTCTGCCAAATAAGCGGAATGTTTTCAGCTTAGGGGATGGGTTAGGATAACTGTACTTAAGCAGTATCCAATCAATCCTGGTTCCCGCACAAGGTTTGTAGCCATGATCCTTCCAGCGGGGATTCGCTGCCAGATCTAAGGTTGCCTCCGGTTCGATACCCGTAATATTCTGATAGACTATCGCCAGATCTTCCCAATATGGTACGGCTTCCTCCCCATAAAGGCTCTGCTTACCGAGGATAAAATTCTGGACACTGCTCCCGGCCTCGCAGTTAAAATCTCCGCAGAAAACAGAGTAATCCGCTTTTGTTTTTTTATTTTGGTTCACCAGCGCAATTACCTGCTTTTCACAGCTGAGTACACTGTCCCAGGGTAAATGGACATTGATTACTTCAAGCACATAATTACCTGCTTTCACATTGACAATCTGGGCTTCACCAAAGCTGTAATCATCAAGAAAGGGATACTTACTTAAAATTGCCAATTCACATGAAGGATGCTTTACAAAAGAATAAAATCCATATTTTCCTTCCTCCGCTATATACTTGCAGGTATCTTCATCGGGTACATCCTGCAGACATAATAAATCCGCATTCTGTGTTTTAATCTCATCGCATATCTGTTCCAATCTGTCGGGCCAGCCCCTGTTATCATTCCAGATATTATATGTAGCTATTTTCATTTTCTCACCCTCTCATCTCAGTTCTCTTGATTTTTGTTTACTTTTTTAAAAACAAGCCTACGCATAAATTGTTATTTTTTCTACAATATGGCAAACAGGAACTCAGGAACGATAGTCTCCATTAATTTTCACATAATCATAGGTCAGATCACAGCCCCATGCCTTTGCCTGCTTTTCTCCCTGGTGAAGATTAATGTTAATATGAATCTCATCCTCCGCCAAAACCTCTGCTGCTTTTTCTTCAGAGAATGGCAATATTACCGCATTTCCCCTGCACACTTCAATGGTACCTGCCGCAGAAGCAACGTCTACATCCAATTTATCAATATCAAAATCGGCATCCGTATATCCAATTGCACACATGATCCGCCCCCAGTTCGCATCACAGCCAAACAATAGACATTTTACCAGAGATGACTGAACAACACTTTTTGCTATACTGACTGCGGTCTGCCGGTCAGGACATCCGACACAGGAACATTCCAAAAGTCTGGTTGCTCCCTCCCCATCCGCTGCCAGCATTTTTGTCATGGCTGCCATGACAATATATAATGCCTGTCGGAAGCTTTGATACTCTGTTCCATCCATAGTGATCTCCGGATTTCCCGCAGCACCGTTTGCCATAATGCTGACCATATCATTGGTAGAGGTATCTCCGTCTATACTCAGGCAATTATAGGTGATTTCCACAATGTCGCTCAATGCTGTCTGCAGCATTTCCGTGCTGACAGCCGCATCCGTTGTAATAAAATTCAGGGTGGTGGCCATATTGGGATGAATCATTCCGCTTCCCTTTGCCATACCGCCCAACCGGCATTTTCGGCCCGCAATCTGAAATTCCACAGCCACTTCCTTTCTGACCGCATCAGTGGTCATAATGGCAGCAGCAGCGGCTGTATGTCCTTCTCTTGACAAGCCTGCTGCCAACTCCTGCATATGCGCAGCAAACGGCTCTGGCGACAAAGGCTGGCCTATGACACCTGTAGAGGCAATTATCACTTCCTCCGGCCTGATTTCCAGTGCCTGCGCTGCCAGTTCACTTATTTTCTCCGCTATCTCCACGCCGTCTGCATTGCAGGTATTCGCATTCTTTGAATTGACAATCACCGCTTTGGCTCTTCCCCCGCTCATTCCCAAATGCCGCTTTGTCACCAGAACGGGAGCTCCTTTTACCTTATTCGTGGTATATACGGCAGCAGCCGTACACAGCCTTTCACTGTATACCATCCCCAGATCATTCTTTGCTTTATCCGGGTTAAGGCCACAGTTCAATCCGTTCGCCGTAAAACCCTGAGCGGCACAAACGCCGCCTTCTATATATTGATAGCCTGCATATTCTTCCATTTTCATATTCTTACCCACCCTATATCAATAAAATTTCATATAACATAACATCAAAAAGACATTTCCACTATATTCTATCTCTTATACTCTTCTTATCAAAAGGTTATTCTTCTATTATCACACAAAAAATATCTTATCCTTTGAATGATTTATCAAAAAACCCCAGGAAGCCCATCAAACGGACATTCCCAGGGTAACCATTTTAGTTCAAAACAAAACTGCCACTAATTTGTTATTTTCAATCCTTACCGTTCTTTTAATCAACTAATTTTGAAGAGCTAACTTCTGTTCCATCCATCTCAACAGCCATAAACAATAACTTCAATACTAATTGACTCTGTGCTTCTTTTGCTGTAAATGGTTTGATTTCTCCATCATCATAGATTGCATATAAAACATCACTGTTAATTTCCACATAATAATCTACTCCATTTGTTCCTGCCGCATCCGTTTTATATACTATAACAGTACTTGCAACACCATCAGTAGATCCATTATTTTCAACATATTTATTAATTGCTTTCAACGCCAGTTGTTCATCTGCCGTTAATTCAATAACCTGAACTGAAATATCCAAGAGCCCAATATTCCCAGAAGAATCTTTTGCTGAAAGCTGTACTTTACTGCTGCCGACAACATTGATATTCACCTCTGGGGTAACAACAATACTATTTTCCAATCCGTCATCAAAATCAGTAACAGAATAAAAATCAGCAGGATTAAATAGTTCACCCTTTTGAACCTTAATATTCTCAGGACCACTGATTACTGGTGCCGTTGTATCAATAACCTCAATTTCTATATGCCTGTTGATAGATAAAATTCCATTTTCAATTGTATATTGTAATGCCTGCTGTCCTAACTTGCTTGTATCTAATTCATTTTGAAAACGAATAATACCATTAGAAGATCTCGGAATTATAATATCTTTCGTCTGCACAATACTTCCAGCTTCGACTTTATTATTAATTACCTTTACTCCCATCATAGCATTATAAATTATAACTACTACTGTTAATACAACTACTAACAAAATAGCAATGGGAATAAACAAGCGGAGCGTCCGCTTACTTGGCACTTTCCTTCCAGTAATACTAATATCCTGTGTATTTTCTGTATCACTTACTACTTTACCACATTTGGGACAAAAAGCACTTTCTTCCTTTATTTCGCAGCCACAATTTGTACAGAACATCTCCGTAATTCTCCTCAATTATATATAAGCAATCTCTACTCCGTACTCCACTTCTTCTTTCGTAATTCCCCAAGATTCAAGCTAATCAAGTAATTCGGTTTTTGAATAAGAATAATAATCCAAACATAATTTTGCTCTCTTTACAGCCTATTCAAACCAATCAGCACACAATTACCGGCTGCATATACAGCTTCCTTTGTTGAAAAACTTCATATTCCAACTGTTCTATCAGTCTTTTATATGAATAAGCTGTAAAATCCAAATAATCATGTGCTCTTTCAAGTCCTTTTTTCCTCTGCAGTTGCTGAATTTGTATTCGAAACATCTTGAGCCGATGACTAATTCGTTTCTTTATTCTCTTGCTCCGAATCCGTATAAATCATGCTTGCCTTATTATAAACAGAAACTAAATCATCGTATGTAGAGGCGGCTTTTAAAGAATCTACCGCATCCTTCAATTTATCTTTCTGTTCATAGATAACACCTTTGAAGATAGTTGCAGCTATATTTACAGAAGACGAATCTGTATCATCTGAAAGTTTTTCCAATAAAGATTCCTGTACATAGCTAACACATGTTTTCCTCCATATTTCATTAATTGTATCATTAAATACCACCTCACTGGAAGAAGGTTTTTTCCCAAGATCAAGCTGAAACGAAACCTCCGTTATATTATCAGCCACCTGATCGAGCGGCATTTCGTTATTACTTTCTATAAATTCTGCAACATATTCTTTAACAACATCAGAATTCATGTCCTCAAGATATTGCATTCCCTGCTCATAGATTTTCTTTGACACACCTTCAATAGGTGATTTCTGAGCATTTATATTGATAAATATAAAACCAATTATAGCAAGTACAACAACTAAACTGCTTCCAATTATACTGAGTACTTTTATTTCCTTTGATAAACCTGATTTTTCTCCGCAATTCGGGCAAAATTTTGCACCATATGGTAAGTCATTTCTACACTTTTGACATTTAACGTGTTCCACATCTTTCCTTGTTATAGTTGAATTATCATCATTTATTTGTTTATCAACAATTATTTTCGCACCACAATGAGTACAAAAAACGGAATCATCCTCAATTTGTGCACTGCAATTTTTACAAATCATTATTTATTTTCCCTTGAAATATAATATACAATTAGAAATCCCATACAAATTAAAGCTAATCCAACTGCCAAAACAAAATAAGCAGTTGCATAATTACCATTGATAATATAATTATAAGCATCGCCGCCAACGTACGCATTAATTGTTTTATATGGTTTCATCCAACAACTGCCCACATTTTTTACAATACATAAAAAGTCCCCCCCATTTTTAATCAGTATGTATTTGACAATGTTCCAAAGGTAACCTTAGTCGTATACGTATAAATAAAACTGGTTACGGAATTATTGTCCGTCTCCTTATATTTTAATTCGATACCTTTCGCAGAAAGTGTTATGGTAGTATAATCGTCTATCACTAACGGAGTTCCAAAATCAGAAGCACTGACTTTTTTATCAAAGGAAATCGATTTACTAATATTATACTTTAATCCGATCTGTATTGTCGACCAATTAGTAAAGACAAATATGGAGCCATTACCCGACAGGTTGATTGAACCATCATCATTTAATCTGCATTTTATATCCAGTTTATAATCTCCCTTTTCGATATCATGGGTCCAGGTTCCTCCATCATAATAATAATTTCTTGCTTTACAATTTGATTCCGCTAAACCTGTTGTTGAACTCCATTGTCCACACAATCCTATCCAATTACTAATGCTGTTTAATTTTGTAATTAGATCTGCAGAATTGGTGCCATTATATGAGAAATTATCCGGAAGCGTTCCCAGTTCCTTTATTGCCTGATTAAGATTTCCTTCCTCCATATTCTTTTTTGCCGAAAGTAAAATACAGGCATTGGACATTTCAGAAGAATCCTGATAATCGGATATTTTTATAAAAAGCTTGGATGCTGATGTATATTCTTGAGAATCCATGAATGATTTTGCATTGTTATATACTGATTCCGCGTATAGTCCTTCTGCATCAAAAAGAGTACCAGCTTTTTCAAAGTATGCTGAAGCTTCTGCGTATTTTTTATTATTAAAACTAATCATACCCTGCGCATATTGAGCGTATTCATCATTTTTACCGCCTTTAACATACCCAAATACGGTCAGAGCTGTTTCATAATCTTTGTTCTTTACATATTCCCGCCCAATATCCAAAATCTTTTCATTAGAATCTTCATAACCTTTCGCTGCTTTAAACTCTTCTGCTGCAGATAGCAGATCACCTGCTTCCAAATACAGATTTCCCCTCGCATAGTTACATTTTTTAATCATCTCGTCGGAATTCTCATAACCTGCAGCATTTTTAAATTGTGCTAAGGCCTCATCGTATTCTTCTTTCCCGAAAAATTCAATACCTTTCGCATAATGATCTGCAATGGTTGCTTCCGCCAATTTTTCCTGAGCATCCTCATAATCGCCGGCTGCCGTATAATACTTAATAGCCCTTTCATAGTTACCGGCAGCGAATGCATCTTCGGCCTTATTATATTTCGCTGCTGGTGTAGAATTTACGGCAATTAATATAACAATTATTATTACAGCACATACGATTCCAATGATAAAAAAGAGGATATTAAGGGATATTTTCCCTTTAGAAACAGTATTTGTGAAATCAGATTCTCCTAATTGATATCCGCAGTTAGGGCAAAAGACACTTTCGTCAGGTATTTCATTTTGGCATTTGGGACAGATCATAAAGTCGATCCCTCCTCTATCTCACTCTCTTCCGTTGTTCCCAAAGTATTCACATTACGAATTAAACTTTTAACTACAGCCGCTTTATCTGTAAAATCTTTTTTGCTTGTTTCTTCTTTTGCTTTAAAATTATTAACTGAAAAATCCCCTTCCACAAGGAAACTATATCTCTCACAATATGCATAATAATAGTCTTCCATGGCTTTTTTCAGTTCCTTAACTTCTTCCTCATCACATCCAATATCCTGAAGTTCCGTATATATTTTATCAATCTCTCTCTTTCTGTCTTTTTCCGTATTGATTTCAGAGGAGCATAGTCCTTCAACATAGTCCGTGAAAAAATCAGGTCCAAGCAACCCTGTATTAATACCTGTTGAAGTATCATACATGGAACTGAGTAAATTAAAATTATTTTCGGTACCATTAATCGCATTATTCAATTCCATTGCTTTAGCTCCATATGCATTTATCAACTCCTGACGTGCACGTTCAGCCTCCTGACGTTCTCGTTCAGCAGCTAACTCCTGTTCATATCTTTCCTTTTCGACTGCCTTCTGATGAACTACAACGCCAATACCACCGCCAATACATATAACAGCAATTAAAGCGACTATCCCAATAATAAGTTTCTTTTTTCCATTGCCCGCTGCTTTTTTTTCCATACTATAGCCACATTTCAAACAGAACTTCGCATCTTTTTCCAGTTCCGAACCGCATTTCGGGCAATTTTTTTTATCAGAAACCTCCTCTAAATTTTTACCACATTTTTGACAGAATTTAGCACCTTCCTCTACTTCTGCACCACAAAATCTGCAATTCATTTATTCATTTCTCCCCTCTTGGTTTAATATGCCTATATTTATAAATACCCAATGTTGCTTTCTCTGCCTTTTTACTTTAATTTGTCATTAGACACAATTCTGTATTGACACAATACCTGATATTTTTTTAGCGTTATACTTTTTTATCAAGCATTTTCGCTTACAATGTATTGTAAACAAAATCCACTTAAAATAAAAAAACTACTGAATATCAGCAGCATATAACAGATTTGCAACTGGCTACCATATTACAGGCCCTATAGCTTTGCGTCACAATCTTTCGACTGTTTTGCTAAAATTTATACATATAACTTAACACTTTTGTAGAAAAATGTCAATTTCCGCCGAACTTTTCATTGAACATTAATCCAATTCCCGCCATAATATAAGCAGTAAATATAACCGCATATACTGTTTTTATCCATTGCTCAAATAAATATTAATTTATCATACAATATATAATAACTGCCTGCTGAATTTCCAGCAAATATTTCTTAAACTCATATCCCACAAAGTACTCAGAATCTATTACATCGCCGGATACTTCTTCCCCACGATAAAAGGGCGGGCATGGATTCAGAACCGCACCTTTATTCGCTTTTTCCATGACTGCTTTTGTCACCTGGCAACCGGAAGATTTTTCAAGTACATCCGATGGCAGCGAATCCGTGCAGACAATATCTTTGCCGATTATGGCATCTACAATATTATGATATACCGGAACTCCTTCCATTTCATATCCGTCCGCACAGCACTGGGATAACTCAAATCCCATGACATCTGCCGCCTCTTTCCATGCCAGTCCGATATTTCCTTTCAGGCCGCAAAAGAGATACTTATCCTTTGTAAAATCTTTTCTGATTTTTGAAAGCGCATACATATCTGCAAGCATTTCACAGGGATGATTTATAGCTGTAAGGGCATTGATAACCGGTACCTTTGAATATTGCGACATGGTTTCCAGCATGGTTATATCCTTATGACGCACTACAATTACATCGGCCCAATTATTCAGGTATCCTATAACATCCTTACTATTCTCTCTCTTGTCCAAGGTATCCGACGGGAATAAAACGGCTTGCCCGCCCAAAAGCCGAATTCCTTTTTCAAAGGTAACTCTGGTACGGATACTGCTGTTTGGAAAGAACAAAACTACTGTTTTCCCGTTCAAAATATCTTTATACTTCCCCTGTATAATTTCATCTGCTATATCAAATATCTCATATACATCTTTTGCCTTGTAATCGGTAAGTCTGATTAAATTCTTCATATGGTAACCCTCCGGAAAATTAATGATACTTCATCTTGTTAATTGCTATCTTGTTTGTAATGGAAAAACGTCCAAAATTGGCAGACATTATCTGAACACGGTCAAGTTATCTTCTCTGTATGATAACACTCGCTGCGCAATCCATCCCGCTTTCCGGATATCAGCATTTTACAGCATTCTAATTATACCATATCGTCTCGGAATAGTCGTAAAAATAATCTAATAAAAAAATCCTCCAAACCCCAAAAGGATCCGGAGGATTTTACCACTCTGTCTACTGCTCTTCATACTGCATAGGCACATAGGGAAGTATGCCCCATGTAATTTCATCTGCATAATGAACTTCTGTATGTATCATCGAACGATAATCTGCTGATGTAGCCTTAACGCATGGGAATTCACCGCATTCTCTGCATTCCGCCAATCCTTTCTGCGGTGCGCAGCCTTTTGCATTGCATGGCTCATCTTTACAATAGCAATTCTCACTATAGCATCCTTCGCAGCGCATGCTCCAATCTGTCTGTCCCCACATTTTAATCAGCTGAGGAATCATAATGTCCCGCATATCCTCATCTAAATCTGCATAATGAACACACAAATCACAGCGTTGGCCGCATTTGGAATATAAAGCATTTTCTTTTTTAAAAGGTTTGCGGTTGGGCTTCTTTTTAATAAGTATAAGCTTTTTGACTTCTTCTAATTGTTCCAAAGTACTTACATCAATGAACATCCATTTTCCATCATGGTAAGTTTTTGAGTTATCATAATAATCATGTATATATGTTGAAAATTCGTTCTTCTGCATTTCAAAACATTCACGCTCTTTTCTTCCAAAGATAATCAAAAATGTGAATTTATCATCGTGTGTGTACACCGTAAGAATAGTTTTCTGCCCTTGCTTAAACTTTAGTTCATCTTTGCCGTCTCCGATTTCATCCAGGCGATACTTACCGCGCATAAATACCATCGTTTCATGACTAACCTGTTCAAGAATTGTCATAAGCTTTATCCCCCTTATTTCTGTTTTTTTCATTCAGAGATAAATTTGATATAAAAAACTCATCTCCAGCTTCAGTATTTGAAGAAAAACAATATCTTTTCTTTTATCCTGCTATACCTTCAATCCAAAGTGCGCTGAAACTATCTGAACCATCTCATCTATCGAATTTCCCCCATCATTAACGATCAAAAGATAATTTAATTCCATGCATTCCTTACATACCGTATCAGCAAACAGACTGTCTCTGCCCATCCAATTTTGAAATGCCTTTTCTTTATCACTGCATCCTTCTAAAATGTAAGGCACCCATTCCCGTTCTTTATAGTGAGAAATCTGAAAGTCTTTGGTCGGGGTTATCGCCGCGTACTGTTCTTCCGGTACATGCAGCTTCTTCATAATATGAGGAAAATATGCTGCCCCTTCTGTAACAACGGCTCCCTTTTGGTTTACTTTATTTAAATCCTCCCATATATAATCAAATATTTCTTCATAAAAAATAATCTCATCTTTGCACTGCAAAACCGGATCCCGCATCCATATTTGTTCTGCATTCCATTCGATTTGCTTTTTACAAATGGGGAGATTATCTGCCGCCCCACGAATTGTATATTCTTCCAGATGATCATCAACTTTAAAGTATTGAAGTCCATATCTTTCGGATAATATTTCTGCTATTGTACTTTTGCCGCTGCATGGTGAACCGCCAATAAAATATATTTTTGCCATATGGTTTCCTCATAAACGAAGTTAACAGTTACATTTTATTATCCATCCGATACTTATAGCTGATAACACTTCCACTTGACCCGGCATAGCTAATCTGTTGTATACCTTTTGGGAAGACATTTATTTGTTTCTATTCTGTCATATTTATAAAAAACAGAGCTGCTGATCTGCAATTTATCACTAGTTCACCGGCTCTGTAACTTCCTGAATTACTGTAATATGAAGCTCTCTACTATACAAACGTTTCAATCCTAAACTCCGTCTTTTCTCCCTTCTTCTCACTAACAAGTTCAAATATATTGTCTTTTGTAGCATAAAGATTTCTGGGATCCCGACCAATGAGTAAATATTGGTTCTTATCATCTAATACAATATGTTTTCTTATTTCATCTGTTAACAACAAATCAGCATTATCCACAACAATAAGTTTTCCCTCAGCACCAATAATCAGACTCTTAATGTCTTTCTGCCAATCCAAATAATTGAAGCACAATAACTGTGGATTTTTAGCAGCATCTTCCTCAAAGAATGAAAAAACGGCTGATTTTCCCTGTCCAGAATCTCCGGTAAGAAAAGTTATATTGGTGGTGAACGTGAAATCTACCACATAGGCCGTATGAACTTTATGATAATGTTCCATAACTATCGGCTTACTTTTCATTATACCACCACTCCTTTAATTCTTCATAATCATCTATTATTTTGCTGCCAGCCGTTGTACATGCTTCCACCTGACTTATCTCAAATGGAATCATTGGTACCTCACAATATACATTTCCTTTTTGTAATCCATACAGAATTTCAAGGGCATTCTCACCACAATCCATCAACCAAAATACTTTATCCGGATTATAGAGTACATTAAGCACAGTTTTACACCCAGTAGATAATTTATCAATATTTAGAGTATCATCCCCAAACCTGGATCTTATTTTATATTTTCCGATAAGTTCAGATGAATCTATTTGTTTTATAATCTCTACTGCTTTTTCATCAAGCAAGTCGCACGTATTTTCATTAAAGTATATATCATTAAGCTGAATATATTCCAAGCTATCAGGTATGTCTTTTTTATTTCTGAAAACCCTTATCACAATGCAACCTCCAATCCTGCCTTTGGTAATTCTGTTTTTAGTGACGTTCCACTATAGATAGATTTCATTTTTTCTGTAACATCTAATCTAAAATTGTCTAATCCACATATATCATCTTCCTGACGATCTTTCCATCCACAACAAGCTTTAATCCAACAATCACCAACTTTACCTTTTGATACTTCAAATCCTGTATTACGAGTTAAGTCATATAAAAGTTTAGCTGATAATTGCTCAATATTACGTTTCTCGAGTTCTCTGTCATATTGTGTTATTTCTTCCACTTGTTTATAATTCATATTACCACTTGATATAATATTTGTAAGCGTATTTCTTGCGTTTATAGCACGCTCTCTCTTTTCTCTGAACTCATCCTCCTCTGCATATATCCAATCAAACAGTCCTGTAAATTCTAATAGTAAGTATTCAAAACAGATAAGGTTAATCTTAACAACATCTTTTCCTACTGAATATTTGTTTAGCCTGCGCTGCTCAAGATATACCTCCGGATTATCAAAAGAATTATCCATGACTATTATATACCTATCTGTATCGGAAATTTCTTTTACCGCTTTGACAAGTTCACTGTTATTCTTTTTACTTTCCACAATAACATCTGGGAACAATTCTTTCATAAATGTATACCAGAAAATAAAACTTGATTTTCCTTCTTTATCCTCAATCCATAAATGTATTTTTTGTGACATTTTTTTACCTTCCTCAGGTCTGTTACTCACCTTTTCCAATACTTCTTTAAATTGTTCCTAATAACTTAAATTCCTGGTTTTCTTTAGCTAATATATCATGTTTTCTTAATATTTGCATTAGGAATTTTAAAGTTGTCATAGTTAACTTTATCTCTGGAATACAGGAGTATGAGGAGATAACTTCATTAATGATTCAGTATTTAAATTCAATATGTTCTTCACTATAATTAGCTATATTTATTTAAGCTTCGTACAAATAAAGTGTAACCAACCATTAGTCAAACACTGACATTTTCACTTTCCATATTATTATATAGTAATTCACCTATTTCACTGTAAGCAATATATCTTCTAATGTTCCAAAACAAATTTAACTATAGAAAACGATCTTTAATTTTGCTAGAATAGATACATTATAACAAATATTTACACAAGGAGAAATCCATATGTCCGTTCCAGATGATAACGAAATAGAAAGAATGACCAAAAGTGACATAAATATAGAAATGTCCCGGCAGCCGGACGATCAGTTTATTACAGATATTATAAAAAAAGAGGCTTACGGAAAAAATACAGATTTAACACTGCGTCCCGATAAGGATGGTCTCACTCTAGCAGGAAACAGTCAATCGCTGCGGGGCGATTTTACCCGGATGCGATCACGGATCAACCCCGGCAATCTGAACAGGGAACTCCTGATAAAGGCCTCTAAAATCAAAGGGAAAGCTGAAGGCCTGACAGCAGTTGACGCTACAGCGGGATTGGGGGAGGATGCTTTCTTGCTGGCAGCAGCAGGCTTTTCCGTGCGGCTTTATGAACGTGATCCTGTGATTGCGGCACTTCTGCGGGATGCTCTTTCCCGGGCTGCAGCACTTCCTGATTTGGCGGCGATTGTCGGGCGAATGGAGCTTTTTGAAACAGACAGCCTAACCGCATTGCCTCAGCTTGGATTCAGGCCGGATGTTGTCCTGCTGGATCCCATGTTTCCGGCCAGACAAAAAAGCGCATTAATAAAAAAGAAGTTTCAGCTGCTCCAGCAGCTGGAACAGCCCTGTACCGATGAGGATGCGCTGCTGCATGCTGCTATTGCCAGTGCTCCATACAAGATAGTTATCAAAAGGCCGCTGAAAGGAGCCTGGCTGGCCGATCGTAAGCCTGATTATTCCCTTAAGGGAAAAACGATCCGCTATGACTGTATCGTACTGACAAATAGCGGAAGGGAAGGCCTTTAATGAAGACACTTCTCTTCTGCATCCTGTTCCTGGCAGCGGAACTGCTCTTTCCAGAAGCCAAATTATAACTTTAATTTGGAATATCCCGAGAGTTTATCCACAGCACGAGAAACACTTGGCTGAAAGTAAATATCTTTTCCTCTATTGCTCTCGTACATAAAGTCTTTTAACGGTTTGCTTGTATATCGTGAAAAATCTCCGTATATTGCAAATCTCACACCGTAATTAATGAATTTCTGCAATATTTCTCCCGCCATACAGGTGCTTAAAATAAAAAAGTCATCTACAATCGCACTTTTATTTAAAGCAATATTAGTACAGCCAGTTTCATATTTTACAGACATAATTAAATCTAATGCTGATTGAACATCTGTAATTAAGTGTTCATCGCTATGAATAACAGCAACAGACACATTATTCTTATTTACAACTTCCGTTTCCATTTTTAACCTCCATCAATTTTGTATTGTTTTTATTACCGACTTTGTCTGCCAACGATTACTTTTATATCACAAAGCAACAATTACCCTTGATACATACCATCCGCAGCAAGAAGCTATCGCCTGTTCCTGACAGGACGCCACCTAAGCCGTATATTATGGCATTAACTGAATAAAACCACAATCAAACCTTGAAATAACTATAACCACGTAAAATCATTGCTTCGTTATTACCAATAATCAATCCCAATATTTGCTTCTCACCCAGTAATAAAGCAGCGGACAGTGTTATTATGACCGCAATAGATTATATTGGAACTGAAAAACCTATTACGGATAATTCACTATCATTAACCAAACGACCTGCAATAACTGCGTCAATGACATTGTAAAGCTGCTGCAATAAAAGTTCCTAAAAAAATAGGAATGGAAGTAGCACTAATTGTTTTTTTACATTGCCAGAGGTCAAATCCATCATCTGACCCGCTGACTTTTTTGGGATTGTTCCTTTCAACTTCCTGTTATTCGTATAAATTATCAATCAAATGGTCAGCCATAAAATCAAAGACTTCCAAATGATTTTGTGGTAAAACATTTTTATTTTTGATATTCATAATCAGTGAATAGATAACGGAAATAGCCATATTGGCATCAACTTTAAATTTCAAAGCAGGGTGACCAGAAAAAAGTTGTCTGCTTAATTCTCCTGCTTGTTCCATTTCTTTTGCCTGTTCCTCTGATACTTTGTTCATTAAAATTGTATAGTCAGCAGTATCCGAACCGTACAAAAAAGAATTCTTATCATAAGCCCGATAGATAAGTTTCAAGGCTTTTACCACACCTGGTTTTCCTTTTTCTTCCTCCATTGCCGCTGCAGCCATTTCACAAATTTCACGCTGTACAGAGCATAACACCTCACAAAAAAGAGCTTCTTTCGACTCAAAAAAAAGATAAAATGCTCCTTTTGATATGCCAGCCTGTTTACATATTTCATCAACACTTGTTTTTTTATAGCCATACTGTGTCCAGTTCTGTTTGCAAATGTCCATCAAACTTTTTCTAATATTTTCTTTTTCTCTTTCAGAAAAGCTCCTTGCCATAATTCAATCTCCCTATATGACTTAAAATACTATTTTGGTCATAGATATAATAACACTCAATTTCCCAAAAGTCAAGCAGGACAAAAAATTTACTTTTCATACAAAAACAGACAGAGTTTTTACACCCTGTCCATTCTAAGGCATTTTCCGCCTTTAGCTGCTCCGTGATACCCTGTGCCTGTTTCATCTGCTCTGTGAGCATTTCAAAGCATTCCTGTGCATGCTCGCTCTAACAGACTGTCCATCTGCTTACTTCCAAAAACTTTCCGCAAAAGTTTATAGTCTTTGTATTCAACCTATAATAGTTATCCTCCCCCCTCAAAGCAACGGGCAAGTACCGTTTTCTTCTTAATACTCTCGTTGCAGTAATCTATATTGAGGTGGGATCGGTACTCGTAAAACCTGTTCCTTCCGCAATCGCCCTTATGCCTACGGTTGCTTATGAATTGCCGTATGAGGTATCAAAAGAAATGCTCTTAGTCGATGATGTTAACAACAAAGAATTTCTTTGCAGCCTGTTTTTATCTATGTACGAAGAACTTCCTGCCCCAAAGGAAAAAACTACCGCAAAAAAACCGCAAAAAAGCCATTAGCTATGAGTTTCTACCCACAGCTAATGGCTCTGAACAGCTTGCTGCACAACCACCTGTCAATCATTCTCTAATTCTAAAACCACTGGATTTCTTCGACATCTCAAATTATTCAAATTCAATCGTAGCCGGCGGCTTCGGCGAACAATCATAGCATACCCTGTTCACATTCTCCACCTCTGCCAGAATCCGGTTAGTAATCTTCTCCAGCACTTCCCAGTCCACCTTCTCCACGCTGGCGGTCATCGCATCAATCGTATTGATTGCCCGGATAATCACCATATATTCAAAGCATCTCGCATGGTTCTTCATCCCGACAGACTTGAAGTCCGGCACTACGGTAAAGTACTGCCATACCGTCTTATCCAGTCCGGCCTTTTCGAATTCTTCACGCAGAATCGCATCCGATTCCCTTACGGCCTCCAGCCTGTCTCGTGTGATCGCGCCAAGACAGCGCACGCCAAGTCCGGGGCCGGGGAATGGCTGACGGTATACCATGCCTGCAGGCAGTCCCAGTTCGATACCGCAGGCTCTTACTTCATCCTTAAACAGCTGCTTTAAAGGCTCTACCAGTTCAAACTGCAGATCCTCCGGCAGTCCTCCCACATTATGATGGGATTTTACCATTTTTGCGGTTTTGGTTCCGCTTTCAATAATATCCGGATAAATCGTACCCTGTCCCAGGAAATGGATGCCGTCCAGCTTGCGGGCTTCTTCTTCGAAGACACGGATGAATTCTCCGCCGATGATCTTTCTCTTTTCTTCCGGATCCGCAACTCCTGTAAGCTTACCTAAGAAACGTTCCGTGGCATCCACATAGATCAGGTTCGCATGAAGCTGATCCCTGAATATCTCCACAACGCTTTCGGATTCATTTTTCCGCATGAGGCCATGATTTACATGGACGCATACCAGCTGCTGACCGATGGCCTTAATCAGCATGGCTGCCACCACAGAGGAATCCACGCCGCCGGATAAGGCAAGCAGAACCTTTTTATCTCCTACCTGGCGGCGGATGAGTTCCACCTGGTCTTCGATAAAGTTCTTCATATTCCAGTTTGTTTCCGCTTTGCACTGTCCCAGTACGAAATCCTTCAGCACTTCCTCTTCCGGAATGGAAGGATAGCGAAGTCCGCACTGTGCCGTGGGATGGTCAATTGCCATAACCGGCACGCCGCAGCCATACAAAGCGGGGTCAATATCAACCGGTCTGCCGTCAACCACACGGTTTTCACCGCCATTTAAAATAATACCTTTCACATTGTCCAGAGCTTTCAGCTCTTCCACGGTGATATCATGGGGATGGATCTCACTGTATACGCCCATGTCACGGATTGCCCGTGCCACCACCGTGTTTTCGGTACTTCCCAGGTCCAGAATTACAATCATGTCCTGCTTCATCTTTCGTCTCCTTTTCCTATCGCCCCGGCAGGCCGGGCCTGCAGCGGATTGGGACTTCCACTCCCTTTCCGTTCTCCGCCTGCCGGGAAAAGCATTTTTCTATACAGATTCATTATAACTGCACGGAGACATTTTTTCCACGGGATTTTTAATTCGGAGGCATTCTTTCTATGCCCTGATTTCCTGCTTCATAAAGCATATATAGGACAGGGCAAAGCACACCATAGTCAGCGCCACCATACACACCAGATGCGGCCATACCAGCAGCAGGCTCTGTCCGAAGGGCAGATATCCCGCAATGGCTCCGGAAAGCTGGGAATTGGTGACGATTCCGATACTCCTGATATTCGGATTCAAAATGGTTGATGCCGCCTCCCCAAACAGATAATAGGGAGAAATCCGGTTCAGCCCCAGTTCCAGGGAATAATTGCTTTTCAGATTAAATAACCCTTCAATTCCTTCTGTGGGATAAGCGATATCGGCCACCGCGCCTGCTATCATACTCATAAAGAAGGAAAGGAAAATCCAGATGGATATCCCTGCCAGAGCCGCGGTAGCCGCATGTCTCCAAATAACGGAGAACAGGATGGACAGCCCCAGCCAGAAGGCGATATAGAAAACGGTAAAAAGCAGAAAGGCCAGTATCCTCAGCACCTCTTCCGTCTGCGGGGCAATTCCTATCACCAGCAGTCCGATGGCACTCACGAGAATCCCCAGGGAAAATACCATAAGAAAAATCGCGGCAAAGCCTGCCATAAACTTTCCGTTGATCACCGTATCACGATAGATAGGCTGCGCGGTAAGCCTGTTCAGTGTCCCCAGGGAACGCTCCCGGTTCACACAGTCAAAGCCCAGGACAATCCCTGCCAGCGGGCCGAGAAACGCCAGAAAGGTGCATATGGACGGCAGGGAATTTCCGCTTGTAGTAAACAGGGACAGGAAAATAAATTCACTGTTTTCCGTGGCCTGATCCCGGATATTGCTGAGCGCCCCGTACAGGCTGGCCATACTCGTCAGAGTCAGCAGCGCAGTCATCAGCAGGAAACGGGTGCTGCGCAGATGGTCGGCCAGTTCCTTCCTGAACAGGACAAGGAGTCCGTGGACAGAGCTATTTTCCTTTTCCCAATGCATGCCGGACAAGGCTCCTGAAATTGTCGCGGAAACCTTTTCTTTTACCTGTATCGCTGTCATAGGTCTCACCTGCCTTTTCAAAATATTTACTGTATATTTCGTCCAGATCACCGCCGCGCTGGCGGAGTCTGCGCAAATCATAGCCGTTCATCAGCAGTGTCACAATCACATCATTATGGCAGTCTCTGTCAGAATGAACAAGAATCATCTCGTTTTCTTTTGCGATTTTCTTTACGCCTTCCACCGTATGAAGCAGGTTTTCCAGCCTGTCGTCATGGGGATAGGCCTCCAGCTCCAGAATATAGTTTCCTTCGCTCTGCAGCTGCACCGCCAGTTCACCCACCGAACCGCATGCGATGAGTTTTCCTTTTACAAAAATACCCACACGGTCACATATCTGCTGCACCTGGTGCAGCTGGTGGGACGAAATCAGTATGGTTCTCTGATCTTCTTCTGACAGCTGCCTGATAAGGGCGAGAAGCTCCCGCATGCCTTCAGGATCGATTCCGAGCGTGGGCTCATCCATAATAATAATCTGGGGATCCTTCATCAGAACGTCCGCAATTCCCAGCCTCTGCTTCATACCGCGGGAATAGGTGCCGGTCTTGCGATCGGCAGCATTTGTCATGCCCACTCTTTTCAGCATTTCGTCAATTCTTTTTTCCAGTTCTTCGCCCTGCAGGCCATTGAGGCGGCCCGTAAACCGCAGGTTCTGCCTGCCGGTCATATCCGGGTAAAAGCCCACATTATCCGGAAGGTACCCGGTTATTTTTTTCACCTGAAGGGAATCCCTTGTGCAATCATAACCGCAGATCTGCGCACGTCCCCCGGACGGCTCTGTCAGCCCCAGAAGCATCAGCGTGGTAGTTGTCTTTCCTGCCCCGTTCGGTCCGAGCAGTCCGAAGACCTCGCCCTTGCGGATTTCCAGAAAAAGCTTGTCCACCGCGGTAATTCCGCCGTAACGCTTGGAAAGTCCTTCTGTTTTAATTATTGTTTCTGACATAATCATCGTCTCCCATACTTATGGAATACCCAGCCAAGGCCGACAAATACACATACGATCAAGAGAACTCCCACCACGCCCCATATTGTCTCCGTCTTTACGGAAATACGGAATTCCGCGCTGTCCGAGGTATCGGAATTTGAGGCTTTGACAGAAACCACGTAGTCGCCGGAAAGGGCGTCTTCTCCCGGAGTTATGTATGCGGTCACTTCCACGGAAGCACCTGCTTCAATGACATCAATGACCGGCTGGCTGAAGCTGACATTCCAGCCGTCAGGGGCCGTGGATGACAGATTCACATTTGTCAGATCCGTGTTTCCGTTATTGACGATTTTCAGAGCCACTTCTTTTTGCTTATTGGCATAGGCTTCGGTGCTCAGCCGGCCGCTGGGTGTTGTCACGTCCATGGCATATTTTCCGGTAATGGTTGCCGTAAGATCGGTCTTGAGATTCTCCCCTGCGGAAACGGCCGCACAGGATATGGTATATGCCCCTGCTTCCGCATCGGCAGCAGGCGTTACCCCTACCGTAATCGTCTGGCTTTTACGCGGCTCCATGGAAATACTGTTGACCGGGCTGCTCTCTCCGGAGGGTGTAAAGGTCACGCTCCAGCCGGCAGGAGCATTGGATGAAAAACTGTAGTTCTGCTCCGTGGCGCTGTTATTCACCAGTGTGGCATCAAAGCTGAAGCTGGCTCCCGATGCCCCTTCCTGTTCAGGGTATTCGGATCGGAAGCTGCTGCCTCCCACCTCTTCCTCTGTCACCTTCAGGTTCAGTGTGAGCGTATCGGAGGCCTCTCCCGCTGTATATGCCCTCAGGACTACCTCATAATCTCCGCCTGCCGCTTCTTCCGGTATGGTCAGGTTATAGACTGCCTTTCCGTCATTATCACCGCTTTTTACATATACCCGGCTCACTTCACTCCCGTTTCCGGTAAAATAGCCTTTCCAGCCCTCCGGCAGGGATACCGTCTCCAGGGACACCGACATACCAGCCCCTGTGGTATTCGAAAAATCAAGGGAAAAGGTCAGTTCATCCCCTGCCGTCACCGACATTCCCGGATATCCGGTGCTCATCTGCAGCCCTCCCGCCGCAGATACCTCCCTGCCGGCTCCCAAAAGCAAAAGTACCGGCAAAACCAGCGCTGCCATTATATGCATGGCTTTTTTCCTCCGCGAACCTGCAAATCCATTCATAATTCCTATCTCTCCTTTTTTCTTATTCTCGCAAAAGCAATGGCTAAATTTGAAAACCAATTTACCCACTGCCCGCGGACTGCTTTTTGTATTTGAAATTATATACGTCCAAGTATAAATGAACTTAAAAAAAGACTCCGCAAACGGCCCCCGTTTACGGAATCTGTGTGAAAATTTTGTGAACTTTGTCAAAGCTGTATGTTTTTCCCGGCAATCCCCGGCAGCACCACCGTAAACACCAGATTTCCGGCTTCATAGGCCGCCCCGATTCTGCCCTTGTGGCCTTCCGTCACCGCCCTTGCAATAGAAAGTCCGATCCCATAACCGCCGCTTTGGCGGGAACGGGAACTGTCCGCCCGATAGAACCGGTCAAACAGATGAGGGACCTGGGCCATATCCATATCCCGGCATGGATTGGCCACCTGGAGCACCACCTGTCTGCCTTTCTGCCGCAGCCGCAGCGCCACGGTGCCTGAGGGATCACAGTATTTTACCCCGTTGTCCAAAAGTATTGTCATCAGACGGATGATAGAATCCTCCTGGCCTCTCATACACACACCCGGTTCGATTTCAGCATTAAGCTGCTTTCCCTGCATTTGGGCCAGAGTACGGAAGGAATCCGCATTGGCTTCCGCAATCTGGCTGACACTGAATTCGGTAAATTCGCTCTCCTTCACATACTCTTCGGATTTTGACAGCTCTATCAGATCTTTAATCAGACTGTCCAGCCGCTTTACCTGGTTGCGGATACTCTCTGTCCATTCATCCTTTCCCTTTGTAAGCTCCAGAACGCCGGTGTTGGCGGATATGATGCCAAGTGGTGTTTTCAGTTCATGGGAGACATCCGTCAGAAAACGCTTCTGCCGTTCTATATTTTCCGCAAATGGCCGGATCACCCTGCCGGAAAGAAGCAGAAGCAGGAAAAAAACCAGAGTCACGCAGCATACGATAACCAGCAGCGTCACCTGAAGCACGTTGTAGACCGACTGCAGCTGGAGAAAGCAGTTCAATACCACAATGGTGCTCTCCTCCCCCTTCTCATAAACCTGATACCGGTAATAGCCGTTAAATCCGCTTTTCTTCCCATCCCTGATTATTTCACTGACCAGATCCACCACTTTTTCCCGATCCAGGGCGGCGATGTGCTCCATTTCCACTTCCCGCACCTCCCGCTTCTTTGTCAGATGAACAATGCAGTATCTGGTTTCAAAGGGGGTTTCTTCCGTAATCTGGAAACCGCCCGCCACATCAGGCCGTTCTCCATCCGAAAGCGGAAAGGTTCCGTCATTCTGATAGAGAAGTTCGATCGCCGTATCCGCCAGCCTTGTTATCCGGTACAGATTTCCCAGGTTTATGGATGCCCCTATCACACACAGCGTCCCTGTCAGGGACAGCATGGCAATCATTAGGAATCGTCTGCGCAGCGCCTCAATCATTCTTTTTCCTCCACCTCCAGCATGTAGCCCCGTCCGCGGCTTGCTGTAATTTTAACATTGGCGCCCAAAGCGGAAAGCTTTCTGCGCAGGTAAGAAATATATGCCCATACGACGTTGATTTCACTCTCGCTCTCATAGCCCCAGATCCGTTCCATAAACTGCTCCGTAGAAATAAAACGCCCCTGCTGCCTCATGAGCAGCTCCATCATCTGGAACTCCTTATTTCCCAGACGGACAGCCATTTCATCACGGGAGAGTTCAAAGGTGGAACGGTTCAGGCTGATATTCCCCACGGTCAGTATATGGGAAGTGAACACCCCGTTTCTGCGGGTAAGCGCCCTCACCCTGGCGATAAATTCTCCCACATCAAAGGGCTTCGGCAGATAATCATCCGCCCCGCAATTCAGCCCCTCTATCCTGTCTTCCACCTGCCCCTTGGCTGTCAGGAGCAAAATAGGGGTGGAAATGTTGTTTTCCCTCAGCTGCTCCAATACCTGCAGGCCGTTAAGCTTAGGCATCATAATATCCAGCACAAGGCAGTCATAGGTTTCCGCCAGGCCATAATCCAGCGCCGCCTGGCCGTCATACACAATATCCACGGAATAATGCTCATGCTTTAGAATGGCTTCCAGAGCCTGCGTCATTTCCCGTTCATCGTCCGCTATTAATACACGCATTTATCCCCGTCCCTTCCTTCCTGATTTTCCCGGATCATTTCCCTGATTGTTGACAGGGAAAGGTCTGTGGACGCGATTTCATCCGCGCACCGCTTCAGTTCTTTTTTCATAAACTCCTGATTGGATATATCTTTTTTATATTTCAGTCCATGCTCAATACTGGCCCAGCAATCCATGGCAATGGTTCTCAGCTGCAGCTCCAGCCAGAGGCTGTTGTCCGCTCCTGCTTCTCCCATAAAGCGCAGGGGAAAATGGATGATCATGTGGTAACTGCGATAACCGTTGGGCTTCGGACTGGCAATATAATCCTTTGCCTGAAAAAGTCTGACCCCCGGAATTTCCATAATCAAATCCACCATGCTGTATACATCCTCTACAAAAGGACAGATAATACGCACGCCGGCTGCATCGTACACTTTCTGCAGGGCATTCTCCCGGCAGACCTCCAGGCCCATACGCCGCAGCTTTTCCGTCATGCTGTCCGCTTTTTTAATACGCGCCCGGCAGGAGGACACCGGATCCCGTCCTGTAACGGCTTTCTGGTACCGCCTCAGCATTTCCATACAGGATAGAAATTCCGTAAGCGTTCCCGTAAGCAGTATCAGCTGATCCCCGTATAGATCCTTTTCCTTTTCGGTAATATCCATTTCAAAATATTCCATAAATACTCCTTTATTGTAAAATTTCCATGTTTTCCTGTCAATATCTGCGGCTCCGTACGTGTGGTCTGTGTGCGGATCCGTGTTTGCGGTTTTGGAATGTCCTCATTCCCGGTATGCCTTCGGTTCTGTCATACCGCCCCTCTGCTGTCTCTTCCTTAATTTATATCTCTTTCCGGCTCCCGGCAAAAGTTCTTACAGCCATCGTTCTTCAGTCCAGCTTCAGACTGCACAGGATCCCTCCCGTCCCATCAGGCCGGAAAATAACATCCACGCTGGCGGTATTCCTTGCCGCACAAATCCGGATATGATTATTCTCCAGTACAGCCGCATCCGTGACCTGGCTTGTCAGCATTTTCAAAACAGCCTCTCCCAGTTCTGTTCCTGAAGCGCTGTACATCCTTATTTCCATTGTTTCATCTTCCTTCCACCCGGAAATTTCAAGTATTCCTCTGTCATCCGCAACCCATTTTCGTGTTTTCCTGCCTTCCTCCGCTTCTATTTCACCGCCGGGCAGTGCAGCTCCTTTTGCATCCTGCAGCGTTACACATATCCTTGCCTGTCGGTTTTCTTCCTCCTCCTTTTCCCCGCAGGCCGCCAGTATACAAACAGCGGCCAGCAGTAAAACGGCGGTTTTCACGGCTCTTCTGTCCATATATTTCCTCCATTCCTCCACTCTATAACGCAGCCTGATACTTTATTTAATAGGAAGATACTAACAGACATACTATAAAGACACTTAAAAAAAGCCGAGCTGACACCCGGCTTTTTTCTCCTTCCTTATTTCATGTAAAAGCTGTAGATAGAGAGATTTATATTATACAAGGCCTTTCGTATGAATTTCAAAGGATACGGTACAATAATAGTGTAGTATTTTAAATATGGAGGAAAACATCATGCGAAAAAAAGACCAACTGAAAACGATTACCCCCGAGCTGATACGCCAATACAGTGTCTATCTGCAGGAACAGGAAAAAAGTACCGCCACCATTGAAAAATATATCCACGATCTGACCGCCCTCTATAAATATCTGGAAGGACAAGAGCTCACCAAAACCGCCCTGCTTCGCTGGAAAGGCCATTTGACAGAGTATTACGCTCCTTCCAGTATCAATACCATGCTTGCCGCAATGAACGGTCTCCTGGATTTCTGCGGCCTGGCTGCATTAAAAGTGAAACCGCTGAAAATTCAGAGATCTCTGTTTTCCGACGGTGAAAAGGAGCTGACCCGTGAGGAATATATACGGCTGATACGCGCCGCCGAACAGGATGGCAGCGAACGCCTGTCCCTTGTTATCCAAACCATCTGTGCCACAGGTATCCGTGTGTCGGAGCTGCAGTTCATCACAGCAGAAGCCATTCAGTCCGGCAGGGCGGAAATCAGCAACAAGGGCAAGCGCCGTACCATTTTTCTGCCCGGCAAGCTATGCCGGCTGCTGAAAAAGTACCTGAAAAAAGAAAAAAGAACAACCGGAGCCGTTTTTGTCACCAGGACGGGAAAACCGCTCAATCGTTCTAATATTTGGCGTGATATGAAAGCCTTGTGTGAAAGTGCAGATGTAGAACCGGAAAAGGTATTTCCTCACAACCTGCGCCATCTGTTCGCCCGGACCTACTACACACTTGAAAAGGATCTGTCCCGGCTGGCTGATATTCTGGGCCACTCCAACGTCAATACGACACGCATATATACCATGGAGAGCGGCACGGTCCATGCCCGGCAGATGGAGCGCATCGGGCTGATTATCACATAATTTCGGTTCTGTTGTGGGGATATAAAAAAGAGCACAACAGATTTTCGGTTCTGTTGTAGCCACATTGATCGAATAGGCTTTATACATATTAAACTATACCCTATTGGCATGGAAATTGGCAAGTATTTCTCAAAGATTATCGATATAAGATATTCCCGGACATGAAAACCAGCGAGAAAAAAAGGAACTTTTATCTCGCTTGCTTTGTTGTACCCTGAATTCGGAAAATTTTATTTTATACGCTAAAAATATACCGGCAGATGGTTTATTTAAACCTACTGTTAATCAGGCAATACATTAGAGAAATGTGGCTACAACAGAACCGAAATTGTGTAGTAAACCGTCTCCTGCAAGATTAAGAATACAGGCCGGTTTTCTCCTGCCTTCCATCCGGTTCTGCCGCTCACACCGTTTTAATTATTGGTCTTTGCATCAGGGCAGACAGACAGCACCAAGGAATCGCCAAATGCTGCTATACCAAAGAAACAGTAGGCAATTATGCAGAGGAGGAATACCCAATGTCGGATAATTTGAACTACGAACAGCTGAGCAGTGAATATAACCTGCTTATGAATGTTTTGGAGGTTAGCGTCAGCAAGCATTTGGCGGACGAACATTTCACATGTATTTGGGCAAATGACTATTATTATCAGATGATTCGCTATTCCAAAGAGGAATATGAAGCCCGTTTCCACAACCATCCGGATGAGTTTTTTGCCAATAATCCGGAAGGGTGGCAGATTATAACGGAAAAGGTCAGAGCCTCCATCGCCAACCGGGAAAACAGCTGCACGGCATATATTCCCATGTTCTACCCCAACGGAGAAAAGTACTGGGTAAAGCTAAAGTCTGTTTATACCGATGAATACATAGACGGCTGTCGCGTTTCTTATACCACCATGACGGATATCACGGAAATGATGCAGACGCGCCTGGAAAAGGAACAGCATTTCCAGCGGGTTTTTGAACAGGTAAGCCAGGAGCAGGATATGCTGATGAGCGCCCTGAATGTCAGTGTCAGCAAGCATCTGATGGACGAGCATTTCACCTGTATCAGGGCAAATGAATTTTACTACCGGCTGATTGGCTATACGAAAGAAGAATGCCATTCCATTTTCCATGACCATGTGGATGAATTTTTTGCAAATAATCCGGACAGCTGGAATATCCTGCATAAAAAAATCGAAGCTACGATTGCAGATAATGATGACAGCTACAGTGCTTTTCTTCCCATGTACTATCCCAACGGCTCCGTCTATTGGGTTAAGCTGGTGGGCTTTTTCACGGATGAATACATTGACGGCAGGCAGGTTACCTACGCCACCATGGTAAATGTAACCGACATGCTGCAGATACAAAAGGAACGCACCATTGCCTATGACAACATTCCCGGGTTTATCGTAAAATACCGGGTTACCCCCGATTCCCTTTTAATGCTGGAAGCCAGCGACCGGATCGGGAACTTATTTGATGTGAAAGATCCGTCCTCCGCCGATCCTCTCCGCGTACTGGCGCCGGAAAGCCGGGAATTAATGCAGGAACAATTTTCTCATCTGCGCAGCAGGGAGCATTTTGAAGCAACCCTGCATATGAAGGACAAATCCGATCAGGATCGCTGGTTTCAGGCCAGCTTTTCCTGCATAGACACGATCGCCGCCGATCCTGTCTATCTGGCAGTTTTTATCGACATTACCGATGTTACCGTACTGCGTGAACTCAGATGTAAGCTGGAAGAACGCACGGAAATGCTTAACAATGCACTGGATAAGGCGGAAAAAGCAAACCTTGCGAAATCAGACTTTCTCTCCCGCATGAGCCATGATATCCGTACCCCTATGAACGCCATTGTGGGCATGACAAAAATCGCTTTTTCCCATATAAAGGAACCGGAAAAAATGGAGGACTGTCTGAAGAAAATTGAGCTTTCAAGCCAACATCTGCTGAGCCTGATCAATGATGTTCTGGATATGTCCAAAATCGAAAGCGGAAAAATCACGCCCAATATCGGTCCCATGCTTCTGCCTGAGCTGATAGAGAATGTGGTCACCATCATGCAGCCTGATATTAAGGCCAAAAACCAGCAGTTCTCAGTCCGCCTGCAAAACATAATACATGAAAATATCTACTGTGATGCGCTGCGGCTCAGACAGGCTTTTATCAATATCCTCTCCAATGCCTGCAAATTCACACCCATGGGAGGTTCCATTGCCATGGATATTGAGGAATGCGCCGCAGACGAGGCGGATCGCGTCATTTATACTTTTACCTTTGCCGACACAGGAATCGGAATCAATCCGGAGTTTGTCGATAAAATATTTGATGCGTTTTCCCGTGAGTATGACAGCCGTATGGAACAGGCTGAAGGCACCGGTCTTGGAATGGCTATAACGAAGAAAGTCATGGATATGCTGGGCGGTACTGTCTCTGTGGAAAGTCAGGTGGGCAGAGGAACGACATTTACCGTAGTGCTTCCTGTTCAGGTATGCCGAATAACACCGGCAGGCATACAGCTCCCCCACGCCAGAGTGTTGATTGCCGATGCGGACAGGGAGGTTTGTGAAAGCAGCGCCCGCTTTTTAGGAGAATGCGGAATTTCCGCGGACTGGGCGGCCTCCGGACATGAAGCTTTATCCAAAGCAGAGGAAGCCCACGCAAGCGGCAGGGATTACAGGGCCGTCATATTGGATGGGCAGCTTACGGATATCAGCGGTGTGGATACGGCCCGGCTCATTCGGGAAAAAACCGGGGATGCCTCGCCAATATTAGCTATATCGGCCTATGATTGGTCAGACATAGAACCGGCGGCAAAAGCCGCAGGAGTCCGTGGTTTTCTGCAAAAACCTCTCTTTCGCTCCACTCTTGCCGCCAGCCTGAAAAAATATCTGCTGGATCAGGACGCGGATCAGACTGAGGATGTACAAAAGCAGAACTTTGATTTTACAGGAAAAACATTTTTGCTGGCAGATGACAATGAGCTGAACCGTGAAATTGCGGAGGTGCTTCTCACATCCACCGGAGCCGTCATTGACTCTGTCTGCAACGGGTTCCAGTGTGTTGAAAAATTCGCGGGATCCCCGGAGGGCTATTATGATCTGATTCTGATGGATATCCAAATGCCGCAGATGAACGGTTATACCGCCACGCAGAAAATACGGGAGCTATCCCGTTCCGATGCCCGGACAGTGCCCATTTTAGCCATGACGGCGGATGCTTTTTCAGAGGATATCGAAGCGGCAATGGCTGTTGGAATGAACGCTCATTTGGCAAAGCCGCTGGATATAAACCTTGTTATCCGTACGATTTCCAGATTTCTGAATCGATAAGAAGCGGCCATGTTTAACCGCAAATATTATTTTTAAAGAGCTGATAATTCATTATGCAAAATGTGATTATCAGTTCTTTTTTTTTCACCGGCGGTAAGATGCTTTATTCCGGTGTAAGATGCTTCCCTGAAGGGCAAAGCGCACGTTTTTTCCAGAGTAATATGCTATACTATCCTTAGAACACATATACAGGAGGTATCTTAATGAGAGTGGAAATTAAAGTGGAACCGGACTGCAGGGATCCATATGCCGTTCTTCATATCGCCAGGCTTACACCCTCCCTGCAGACTGCTGTAAGCCTTTTGGAAAGGGAGGGGGATGAAATCCTTTTTTCCGCCCAGCGGGATGGAAAAACCTATCTTCTGGATCCGGATACCATAGACCTGATCCGCACGGAAGGCCGGGAGCTTGTTCTTTATGACAGGCAGAAAAAACGGTTTCTTCTCAGCAGGCCGCTGTATGAGCTGGAAAAACAGCTCGGCAGCAGTTTTGTAAGGATTTCCAAATCAGCCATCGTCAATATACGGCAGATCAGCCATGTAGAGGCCTCCTTTAACGGTACCATGGAGCTGGTGATGAAAAACGGTGCGGAGGAAGTGATAACCAGAAGCTACCGGAAACAATTCAAAGAACGATTGGGGGTATGAATATGAAAAAAACAATGATTAAAGCAGTTAAATATTTATATTGGGGAATTTCCTGGGGCTGTACCTTTTTTGTCCTAATATGCCTCGTACTTTATCTTATGGGCGGAAGCGCTTATCTGGAGCAAATCATGGAGCAGTTTCCCAAACAGGCATTAGGCTCCGTTATCGTAGGAATCGCATGCGGAAGCACAAGTATTGTTTATACCATAGAAAAGCTTTCCCGCAGCCTTCAGATCCTGATTCATTTCACGGTGGGCCTGGGAGTCTATTTTCTTACCGCCCTTTATCTGGAATGGATCCCCAGGCAGTTAAGCTGGAGCCTTGCCGCCTTTTTTGCCGTCGGAATCCTGAGTTTTATCGTGATATGGGCGCTCTTCTATCTCTATAATAAAAATGAGGCCCAAAAATGGAATCAACGGCTGAAAGAACTGGAAAAGGAAGGCAGAGAGGTATAAACATGAACTGGCATTTAGAAAAAAAGGTACGCAATAATCCTGCGGCAAGAAAAGCATTTAATGAACTGGCGATACAGGTTTTTCAGCTTTCCTTTGAAAGCTGGTATGAAAACGGCTACTGGACGGATGCCTACATCCCCTATACCCTTATGGACGGGGATACAGCCGCTGCCAATATTTCCGTAAACACAATGAAAACAATCTGGAACGGGCAAATAAAAAATTATATCCAGCTTGGTACGGTAATGACAGCCCCGTCCTGCCGGAAGCAGGGGCTGTCACGCTTTCTGATGGAGGAAATAAAGAAAGACTGGGAAGGGCGCTGTGACGGTATGTATCTCTTTGCCAACAACACCGTTCTTGACTTCTATCCCAGATTTGGATTCAGCAGGCAGGAACAGTATCAGTGCAGCCTCCCTGTCCTCCCCCAAAAAGGAGTGATACGGAAACTCTCCATGGACAAACCGGAAGATCGCCGTATATTGAAAGAGCATTACCAAATGTCCAATCCGTTCTCGCTTCTGCCCATGCTGGATAACTATCCGCTTTTAATGTTCTATCTTCGTTCCTTCCTTAAAGACTGTGTTTATTATCTGCCAAAATACGATGCTGTTGCCGTTGTGGAAAAGGCAGAGGAAGAAAATACCATGATCTGCCATGATATTTTCTGCAGAGCAGATGTAAATTTCCGGGAGATTCTGAATTCTCTGTCTTTCCCGGATACGAAAAGGGTCATTCTTGAATTTACTCCAAAAGAGACCACAGACTGCGTACAGACTCCTCTGGATGATGACGGCACTCTGTTCTTCCTTACAAAAGAGGACAATCCGTTTCAGGAGCAAAAGCTGCGCTTCCCCGGATTGTCCCATGCATAACGGTGCCTCGGCGCCGTTTTCTTTATTTATATGACGGCTTTACCTCCAATTTTTCCGAAGGCCCTTGGGATAATGGTTTTTCATAATCCCTCCTGCCAGTTTTCCCCATCCGATACTGTAGCCGTCAACAGTTATCAGATACCAGCCCTTTTCACCGGTTAAAGGAAACGTTTCCCCGTTCAGCCAGGCAAATGCAGGGCCGTAATCTTTGTTTTCTTCCCCGGAAACCAGCTCCGCGGACAGACATACCTCATTCGGCTTCAGGGCCAGCGCCAGCGCATGCGAAGGCTCAAACCTGTTCTTTTTCATCGTCCCCAGATGCAGTCCGGGCCGCAGCACCTTCAGCCCCTTCAGGGAAGGCATTCCCGGAGGGAGCAGATAAAGCTGTTCACCGAAGAAAAGATAATTGCCTCCCTGCCAGCCTTTCAGGGATTGTGATGCAAACGTGAGGAATTCCCCGCATTCTTTTTCTGAAGCCCCTCTGTTTCCGTCCTTCCGGAGCGGTAAAGATGAGATATCCGAAAGTGTCCCTTCTTTTCTCAGGACTGCCAGAAAATGTCCTTCTCCCTTCAGCTTATGAGGCCACAGCCGCATGGTAGCCTCTATTCCCGGAGCAGGTTCCGGTATCCAGTCCGGCCTTCCCGGAGAAAAGCATTCCGGCTTCCCGGGCTTCACTATGGAAAACGCCGGATACCGCTTCAGGAAACGGCTGATTGTCCCTTCATTTTCCTGCGGGGCAAAGGTACACGTGGAGTATACCAGCAGCCCTCCATTTTGCAGCATCTGCGCGGCGCTGTCCAGAATGGTATCCTGCCTCTCCGCGCACAGCTCCACATTCTCAGGGCTCCATTCCCCGCAGGCCTCTTCGTTCTTCCGGAACATTCCTTCTCCCGAGCAGGGCGCATCTACCAGGACTTTATCAAAAAAACCGGCAAACCGTTCCGCCAGCCTCTCCGGCGTCTCATTGGTCACCACCGCATTCCGGATTCCCATACGCTCTATGTTTTCCGACAGGATCCTGACTCTGGCCGGATGGATTTCATTACACACCAGAATTCCCTGCCCCTTCATGGCAGCCGCCAGCTGGGTGCTCTTTCCTCCGGGCGCGGCACACAGATCCAGAATGCGCTCTCCCGGACGGGCATCGGCAAATGCTGCCGGGGCCATTGCACTGGGCTCCTGTATATAATAAACACCAGCCTCATGAAGAGGATGCCTGCCCGGCTGCACCGTCCCCTCATAATAAAAACCGGTTTCCGTCCATGGCACCGGACTGAGCGAAAAAGGCGCTTTCTTCAAAAATTCCTCTGTTTCCGCCTTAAGTGTATTGATCCGAAGCCCCTGATGCCGCTCTTCCCTGAGCGCCTCATAAAAAGCTTCATATTCTTCTCCAAGCATTTCCTGCATTCGTATGATAAACTTCTCCGGAAACATATTTTCGTTCCTTTCCTTCGTATAATCTCCAAAAGAAACTTTATCAGATTTTCATTTCAAATTCCAGTAGAAATTACAATACAAATAAAAGGAACAGCAAAACATAGGTCCATTTCAGGTTTCTGTTCAGCAACAGATAAAGAGAACCGAACAAAAGGCCAATCACCACACCTTCCAGGCCTATAGCCAGATTACCTTTGGTGAAAATATGGGCAAGTCCCCAGGTCAGCCCCAAAATAATGCCCCCATAAGGTATTTTCCTGTTTTTAAACCAGGTTTCAAAGGCAATCTGGGCAAATACAAGAATCAGGGTGAAAAGAGCGGTTTCAAACATATAGTATATGTATTGGAAAAGGAACAAAAGCGGCCCGCGGCTCTTCCATTCCATATAAACCTTAAAGCCTCCCCAGTCCATGACGGAGGTGATGATTTTGCAGGCCGACCCTGCGATCACAAGCCCCCATTGCCAGAGCTTTACCGACCGGAGGCTGTCTGTGCCGTCCCCGTCACGTTTTATCAGCTTCAGACCATAATTTCTATCCGCCGACCAAAGCAGATACCCAGCCACGCTTCCCCATATAATACATGTGATGCACCAGTGCAGCACCGACTGCCAGGTATTCCACTGTTCCATTGTTCTTCCATAAATCATAGGTTCCAGCCAGAAAGCCAGAAGCACCTCCAGGCCGAGTCCCGCAAAAGCATCCAGACTCAGACTTAATATGAGCCATCCTTTTTTTCTTTCAGTCATCCTTTTTTTCATCATTATCCGTTCTTAACTCCTCAAGAATTTTATTTGCTTTTTTGATTTCTCTGAAAAGGGACATATAATAGATCCCTGCCAGAATGATATAGGGGATTGTAAAAGATAAAAACATATCCCGGTAAGCATGTTTCCCTAAAACACCGAAATGTCCGTATATCCACAGGAAAAGCATAATGGCGCCCAAAATCACCAGATATTGCCCCAGAATCACCAGAGGCAGCGGAAATCTGTCCAACCTGTAATGCTGGGATAAAACAAAGGTGGCCGCAAGGGAAACTACAAACATGAAAATAAAATTCATTTGATCTATTCCCCATTTGTAATGCGTGAAAGCCTCCAGGAGGATTTTCCCGATGGAAAGCATAGCATACACTTCACAAACAGTAGCAAAGTAATTTTTTCTGTCAATTATTTTCATTTCTGCATTCTCCTTTCTTTGATGAACTGAAGAAATTCGTTTTTATATGACCGGTTCAGCACTACCTTTTCCCCATTATCCAAAAGCAGCTGCATCCGCATATTCATATCCGCCGTCAGCTGACGTACCTTGTAAACGTTCACCGCCGCTGATTTGCTGATACGCACGAATCCCAGGGGGCCAAACCGTTCCACCGCGGACTGTATGCCAAGCTCCACCTGGTATACCTCTTCCTTCAGACAGGCGAAGCATTTCCGGTCCACTGTCTCAAAATAATAAATTTCCTCCGGAGACAGACAGGCCTGTACTCCCTCCCGTTTTCCCCAAAGCGTGTTCCCGCTTTCCGTCAAAGCAAGGATTCTCCTGATTTCATCATTATATTCCCTGTAATGGACGTCCATATAATCTTCTTCAAGCCCGGGATCCCGGAACTGATTGATCTTCATACTGTTTCCACCTTTGTTTCATTTCTGCCGGCTACCCTATGATTATAGCAGACACTTTCGTTCCTGCAATACCGTAATGCGCAAACTGCATCTCAGAGTGCGTGAACTGCATTCTGCTGCAGGAATACAAATCTGTTTTCCCTCGCATTCTCATAAAAAAAGACTGGGGCAAGCCTCCGGAGGTTCCCGAGCCCATACGGGCGGGAAGCCATCCGGATTTCCTCAGTCTTTTCCGGCTTATGATTCTATTTTTCTTTTGTAGCGGCCTTTTTTACGTTTCTTTTTCTTCTGCCCGCTCTTGCGACCATAAGAAGGATAAGAATAACCGCAGCAGCGATTCCTGCCGCATAATACATAATCTTGCTCTCCGTTTTTCCATATACTGCAAAGGATGAACCCGATGGAATGGATGCCGTCAGATAACTTCCGTCTGTTTGTGTTTTAGCCTCTTTCCATTTTCCATCCGCCAAAATCCAAATCTGTGCGCTGTCAGCTCCCTCCGGAATCAGGAAATGAGCCGTCAGCTCCGTCCGGTTCTGGTTCTCCGGTTCGTTTTCCAGCTTCCAGGAGTAGGCATAGGCACAGGCCGCCTCTTTGGAAGGGGGTGTGCATGCCGTAAGCTCCAGCTCCGTATTCTCATAAAAATTCCCTTCAAGCAGAAGCAGCGGTTTTCCGTTTTCCGACTCCTCGGCGGATGCAAGGCTCAACGTCCACCTCTGTTCCACAGCTTTCAATATCATATTTTCCGTCACGTTGCGCAGCGGGAATTCTTTTTCCCATTTCAAATAACCGTCCCTGGTGGGAATTCTTGGTACATCCTCTTCCCGAATGACTCCGCCGTAAGGAATTGTCATTGTTCTGCAAATATCACCGTCATTCTCAAAGGTGACCGTAACTGTGGTAAAGCCCTGGGGAATTCCTTCTATCTTCATGATTTCCTCATAGGTGCAGCTTTCGGCCTTTCCGTAATAATTAATATTATCAATGCCGCCCCACTCCCCGGAAACAAAATAGTTGGATGCAATTTCCGCTTCCTCATTCACATGACCGGAAATACTTCCCACATATTCCCCTCTGTCGGTTTCCAGAGTACACATGGCGCCGCAGCCGCTTATGTTAAAGCCATCTCCGCAGATGCCGCCCAGATAATCCACTCCGGATACTTTACAGAAAGAATAGCTTCTGCTGATACTGCTTGTGCTGACGCCCGCAATTCCTCCCAGCTTTTTCCCGCTTTCAGCGCTGATATTCCCATAATTTTCACAATCGTAAATCAGCCCCAGTTCTTCACTGCCGGCTATTCCGCCGCAGTTATTTTTTTTCGCAGTTATTTCCCCGTAATTTATGCAATGGATAACCACATCATTGGTGGTGGAACGCACTGCCACATCCGTCAGCCTGGATAAATCCAAATCCAGCTCCGGATCGAAATCGTACTCCACATTCATTGTTCCCGCAATTCCTCCCGGATTGATATCCGCTTCCACGGAACCGCTGTTGGTACAGCCATAAATCACACCCAGCGTTTTTTCCGTTATATTTCCTGAGGATACATCCAGAAGGGAATCGCCGTTCCCCATGAGGATATTCAAATCCGAACTCACGGAATCCGTAATGTGCTGCTGGGTATTCATCAATCCTTTCATGCTGTTTGTCAGGCTTTGAATCCCGCCGTCTATGGAATCCGTCAGACTGTCAATGGTATCTCCGGAAAGCTTGCTCTGATCCGTCAGTTCATTGGAAATATTTCCTGCCGCATCGGATACGGAATCTCCGGTGTCCGATATGGTATTCTGCATGTTTTTCATGTTGCCGGATATGGAAGAAAGCTCATCCTTCATCTTATTCAGATTCTCTTTTATTTCCGGATCCGCTTCGGGCATACTGATCTTATTTTTTTCCTGATCCAGTTTGCCTTTTATATCCTCCAGGCCGTCCTTAATATCATCCTTGTCAATATCCGGAAGCTTTCCGGTACCGTCGGAAGTGCCGCTGCCGCCTTCCGTACCGCTGTCACTGCTTCCCGTGCCGCTATCACCGCTTCCCGTGCCACTATCACCGCTTCCGGTATTTCCTTCTGCTCCGGTCACAGCAGCGCAGGTAACTGCCCTTCCATCCCCGATGTTTTTCTCGGGAACTGCGCTTCTACTCTTTCCTATCGGGAAATCCGCCGCATATACCAGATTGCCTCCGTACCCAGCCTGCCTGATTACGCCTCCGGCCCTGACAGCAATACTGTCAGCTGCTGCATCAACCCTTCCGACACTATCCACTCTGGCACTGTCCGGCTCCTTTGAGGGATTCTCATTCCTCTCGCTTACTGATTTCTTATTCTCTCCACCGGAATTCTTATTTTCTCCGCCGTTTTCCGTATTTCCGCTGCCTTCCGTATTTCCTCCGCTTCCGGTATTTCCGCCGTTTCCAGTATTTTCACCAGTATTTGTGCTTCCGCTCTCCGTTGTACCCGAGCCGCCTTCTCCCTTATTGCCGCCGGTATTATCTCCTTCATTTCCGCCGCTTCCGCTTCCGGTATTTCCATTTTTATCCTCGTCCGTACCGCCCTGCGTTCCGCCTCCTTGTGTTCCTCCGCCTTCATTTCCGCCGGTTCCCCCGGAATTATTTCCGGAACCGCCGTCATTTCCGCCATTTTCTGTTTCCCCCGGCGTCGTTCCTCCGTCATTTTCATTGTCTTTATCCCCAATGCCCGGAATATCCCCCGGTTTGATATTTTCAATCTTATCCTTTACATCATTCACCGTACCATTTACGGCATCGATTGCGGAATTCATATCCTTGCGCATACCGTCCACCATCCGCTGCATGGTCTCATTCCCCAGACTTCCGATATTGTCCAGTGCGTCACTGATGTCATTAAGATAGTTCTTCGTCTGCTGTTTATCATCGGATATACTCTTCTGAAGGGAACTCACTTCCCGGTTCAGGCTGTCAATCGTATCCTCATACTGCTTCTGAAGGGCCTTGGTATACTGTCCCGCATCGCTGGATGTCTGGCTGAGTGCATCGGACATCTGAATCACAAGGCGGTTCATGTTCCCAAGATCATCCTGCAGCTTTTCCAGACGATCCGACAGGTATTCCGATTCCATATAGGGCTCTGCCTGGCCTGCAATGCCTCCCGCATCTTTTCTTCCCAGAATGTCCCCTTCGTTTTTGCAGTCCATAATGGTTCCGCTCTGTCTCCCGGCAATGCCTCCCACATTGTAGCCCACATGAGGATAACCTATCTTACCTTTATTGGTACAGCCCGTAATGGTGCCGGAAGAAACGCCCGCAATACCGCCGCTGTCATTTCTTGTTACCACATTCTGGGTCAGATTCAGTTCACCCAAATCCACTCCGTCCAGATTGAGTGTTGTCTTCAAATCCTCTCCGTTTATCGTGCTCTCGTTATTGCAGTCCTTGATAATGCCTTTATTTTCTCCGCAGATTCCTCCGGTTCCGTTAGTCCCCGTTACCGTTCCTGCCGAGCTGCAGTCCACGATCTTGCCGTCAGCCTTGTTATAGCCGACAATCCCTCCCACGGATTTCGAAGCGGAGACATCACCTGTAAAACGGCATCCCGACAGCGTGCCGAAATTCACCCCGGCCAGGCCGCCGATATTTTCTCCGCTCCCTTCCATTCTGATATATCCTTCAACCGTCAAATCTTCTATTCTGGCATTCCTGCCAAGATAACGGAAGAATCCGAAATCAGAACCCTTACGGGAGAGAACAAAGCCGGATATTTTATGTCCGCCGCCTTCCAGGGTTCCGTTAAAATAAGGGATTCCCTGAAAATCGACTCCCTTCAAATCAATATCAGCCGTCAGAGTAAATACTTTTCCATAGCTGTACCAGTCGTCCCGGCAATCCTGCGCCAGTTTTACCAGATCCTCCTGTGAAGCAATTTCCACCGCTGCAGCCGTATCTTCACTGACAGTATCTCTGCCGGCAGCTTCCTCTCCAACGCTTTCTTCCTCCTGTATACTATTCCCTGTCCCGATATTCGCGGCCAGACAGGTTTCTGCATTTGAAAGCAAAAGGGAAACGGACAGCAGAACTACCGCCGATACCCTCCCCAAAACCCGGATGGCCTTTGAGGAATGCCTGTTTCTTATTCTTTTATTCCCTGTATATACTTTTCCTCTCATTTCTCTTCTCCTCCATCCTCCAGCATTTCAATCTCCGTCTGCTTCCCGGGAATCCGGGTCTCCAGAGAGGCATTCATCCGGCCCTGGAAGCTGCCCTTGATTTCTGCGTCAATTTCACCCTGGATAAAACCTTTCACATGGCCGTTTACCGTCATCCGGCCTCCGATTTCCCTGGTATTGTATTTGGACAGATTGATGGTAAGAGCTGTTTTTTCTATAATAAAGTCGCCGAACAGCAGAATCTGGGGAAGCACAAACAGAACAAGGATAATGGATATTAAAGTTCCTCGTCCTAAAGCGATTCCGATGGATGCCACGGTTGCATCCGAAGCAATTTTGCCTATCAGGAACCCGGCGCAGGTCAGTATGGAACCGGAGGTAAATATCGTGGGGAAAGACTGGTTCAGCGTCTCCACGATAGCGTCCCTGATTGGCATAACCTGCTTCAGCTGCAGATACCTGTTGGAAATAACAATAGCGTAATCGATGGTAGCCCCCATCTGTATGGCGGAAACGATCAGGTACGCGATAAAAAATACCGGACTGTCGGAAAGGGCAGGTACGGAAAAATTAATCCAGATACTGCCCTGGATCGTCAGCACCAGCAGCACCGGCAGTCCCGCCGACTGGAAGGTAAAGAACAGGATCAGCATGACAAACAACGCCGTAAGTATACTGATTATCAGGTTATCCGAACCGAAGGAGGACATCAGATCGTGATCGCTGGTAGAATTGCCCACCAGAATGATTTCCTTCCCCGGATAATACTTCTGACAGACAGCCCTCACTTCATCCAGGGCCGCATAGGTTTCCTCCCCTTCCACCGGCAGGCGCAGGGACAGCACAAAACGGGAATAATCCGTACCCTGAAGCTGCTGCTTTGCATCATGAAGCGTGTCATACAGTTCATTCAAATTTTTATCCATTTCCGAATCCAGTGTCACATAGCCCTGCTGATACTGATCATACAGGAAAAGAAACATATCAATAATAGGCACCTCATATTCATCAATCCCTGTAAATACAGGGCCGTACTGCTCCTGATTGTAAGCATAGGCAACGTAAAGAAGCCTTACGATTTCAATATCAAGATCCGTCAGTTCGGAAAAATTTCTGGGTGAAATCTTATCCGTAAGCATATAATCATCATTTATGGAAACATTAGCCAGCCCCAGGACACTGTCCACATAATCCAGCTTTTCAATTTCCTTCAGCGCCCCTTCTTCACTTTCGTAACTGCCCCCAGGAACCATGACCACAAGCTGGTTGGAAACGCCGAAAGCCTCTTCGATCTTTTCCTGGGCAATCTTCGATTCACTTTTCTTTGCACTTTCCACGGAGCTGGTATCATAAATATACTGGCAGTTATTTGATTTCAAAAAAGCGAAAACCAGTACCAGCACAAAAAGAGGCGGAATGATATATTTTGTTTTATTTGCCAGCTTCCCGGCAAAAGTAATGTTGGGAACATAACATCTGTGATGGGAACGGTCGATCCCTTTTGCAAAAAGGAGCAGAATACCGGGCATCAGCATGAACACGGAAATCAGGCTGAAAATAATAGCCTTAACAAGCACGATTCCCATGTCATAGCCCAGCCGGAACTGCATGAACATCATGGCCACCATACCTGAAATAGTCGTCAGGGAGGAAGCGCTGATTTCAGGTATAGCCTTGGACAAAGCCACCTTCACCGCATTTTCCGCATCCATGGTCTCGTGCTCCTCCATAAAGCGGTCACACAGGATAATGGCATAGTCAATCGCCAGTGCCAGCTGCAGCACAACGGCAATGGAGTCTGTAACGCTGGATATGGTCCCCAGCCAGTAGTTGGTACCCTTGTTCAGGATTGCCGCCACGCCAAAGGTTATGAGCAGGACGGGAATTTCCATATATGCCTTTGTGGAAAGAAGCAGAACCGTAACAATGATAATTACTGCCAGAACCAGAATCAGGTTCATATCTTTTTCCAAAGCCTTGCTTGAGGCCTCTTCGGAACCAACCTCAGTGGACACATAGGTATCATAACCGGAAAGCATATCCCGGATTTCCTCCATGGCATCCTTACTGATTTGTTCCTCCTCTTCCGCAGAAAAAGTAATATCGTAAAGCGCATTAGTCCCTGCATAATGATCTTCTGTATCATCAAAGGCAACCTCTTTTACCCCATTTACCTCTTCCAGATTTTCCACCAGTTCTTCTGCCCTGGTATATGTAATATTGGAAATCATAACCCGCGCGCTTCCATAAGTAAGGAACTGCTCTTCCATCAGGGAAAGTCCCCGGTTGGTTTCACTGTCAGCGGGCAGGTACTTGGTTATATCCTGATTCACCGATACTTTGTTCATAGACGCCACGCTGTAAATTACAGCAATAAAAAAGAGAACATAAATTGCCTTCCGTTTGTTTACGATAAAAGTCGCAACCGTAAGCCAAAAATTCCCTTTTTCTTTCTTTTCTTCCATTTGATACACCTCTTACTTTTCCATTTCTTCGAATCGTCAGAGGAAATTATAGCCCTGCCGTCAGGGGAAGGCAAGAGGATTTCCCGTTTCCCTTTTACCCATTTTGTTTCATTTGTCCAAAAAGGAAACGGTAATTCAAAATATGTTACACCCCTAAAAGGAATTTATAAAAAAAGACGCCTTCCTGTAAAGGAAAACGCCCTTTTTCATCTCATTCGTTTATTTCTTAAGTCTTACCACATTCCAGCTGTGCTTTCCGAACAGAGTCGTAAAGTGTCCTCCGTCCATTTTGGATGCTTCACTGTGTCCGGGTACAACACAATCCGGAGCCGCCTCTGTATTCACGGCCTTCATATCCTCATTGGTCAGCACGATATGCTCCGCCACCTTATAATCCGCAAACTGCCTGAAATCACAGCTCACTTCCAGATCTTCCTCCAGATCCTTGTTTACCGCAAAAATAGTGAGTTCTTCCTCTTCTTCATTCCAGATACATACACTGTCCAGACAGGAAACCTCTCCATAAGTCCTGCTTTCATAAACAGGAGCCTGTACCTGCGTATTCAGAACAGTTCCCCTTCCGAATACGGACGCGTGCATATAAGGATAAAAAATAGTCTGTCTCCATGCCCCGGTATCGGAAGTCATGATGGGGGCGATAACATTTACCAGCTGAGCCAGGCAGGCTACCTTTACCCTGTCCGCATGACGCAGCATGGTGATGAGCATACTGCCCACCAGCAATGCATCTTCAAAGTTATATACATCCTCAAGCTGATGAGGAGCCTGTACCCATTTTTCCAGCTGAGCGTCCGCATCATTGCTGTGATACCAAACGTTCCATTCATCAAAGGACAGGTTAATCTGTTTCTTGCTTCTCTTCTTTGCCTTCACACAGTCACAGATGGAAAGGACGGAGCTGATAAATTCATCCATGCCCTTGGAATTTGCCAGAAATTCCGTTGTATTATTGTCCCTGTTTCCATAATACTGATGCAGGGAAAGATAATCCACCTGGTCATAGCACTCGCTAAGCACTTCCTCTTCCCAATAACCGAAGGTATCCATGGTCAGGGATGAACTTCCACAGGCTACCGTTTCAATGGTAGGATCCATAAATTTCATCAGACGGCTTGTTTCCGCTGCAATACGACCGTATTCCTTTGCTGTTTTGTGTCCCATCTGCCAGGGGCCGTCCATTTCATTGCCCAGACACCAGAGCTTGATATCATGAGGCGCTTCATAGCCGTGTTTCTTTCTTAAATCACTATAGTATGTACCGCCCTTAAAATTACAGTATTCCAATACATCCTTAGCTTCTTCCGGTCCTCTGGTCCCCAGATTCACAGCCATCATGATATCCGTGCCAGCTTTCTTAGCCCAATCGGCGAATTCATTCAGACCGAACTGGTTGCTTTCGATAACAGACCATGCCAGATCCACCTTTGAAGGACGTTTGTCCTTGGGGCCGACACCATCTTCCCAATGATAACCGGATACAAAATTGCCGCCGGGATAACGCACGATAGGAACCTTCAGTTCTCTTACCAGATCAATGACATCCTTTCTCATCCCCTGTTCATCGGCAAAAGGACTGTTTTCCTGGTAAATGCCTTCATAAACAGCCCTCCCGAGATGCTCAATAAAGGAACCGAAGATTCTTTTGTCCACCTCTCCGGTAAGATAATATTTGTCTACAATCAATTCTGCTTTTTTCATACCATTCTCCATTCCGCCGTGTCCCGGCAAGCTTACCTATATCTGTATTTTCATCATAGTCTTTGAAATAAAAAACCGCCAGTTCTTTTTCTCCGATATATTTGACTTTTCTTCCGGTTCTATGCTATCCTCATGAAAAGAACTTCCGCCGTTTTTATACCGCAGACATTCCTCAGGAGGATACCCATGATCACTCTTCATTTTTGCGAATACAACCGTTTTAACCAGGACTATGATACGATTTTCCGCCCCGGCGGAAGCGGGGATTATCTGTTCCTTCTGCTGAAAACCCCCATGAAAATCTATCTGCAGGAGGAACTCATCATCACCAAGGAAAATGCCTGCCTTCTGTTCACTCCGCAGACCCCTCAGCATTACCAGGCCGTAAAGCGTTTCTGCAACAGCTATCTTCACTTTTCTTCCGATTTGAGTCCTGCCAGACAATATGGCTTTCCGGAAAATGAAATCTTCTATCCCTCCAACCCTGCCGAGATTGATTCCTTTATCAGAAGCGTACAGATGGAGTATTTCTCTCTTGCAGAATACCGGGATGAGTATATTCATTGCCTGATATCCCAAATGTTTATTTCCATCTCCCGGGATCTTCTCCACCGCGCCGACCGGAAGGAGGATGGCGAAAACCTCTATCTTCTTTTCCAGAATCTTCGCCTGAAAATGCTGTCAAACTGCCAGGAAGAATGGACCATCGAGCGTCTCTGCCAGGAAGTGAATCTGGAAAAGAGCCAGTTTTATGTTTATTACCACCATTTCTTTTCCACCACCCCGAAGACTGACCTCCTCCATGTACGCATGGAAAAGGCCAAAAGCCTCCTGAGCAACGAGGCCCTCCAGGTACAGGAAGCGGCCCGTCTCTGCGGCTTTACCAGCCTGCAGCACTTCACCAGGTATTTTCGGAAATACTGCGGCTGTTCCCCCAGGGAATACGGCCTTTCCTGCAAAAAGAAAGAGGAGCCTGTACCTGGCTCCTCCCAATAATTACCGAAATTTAATCACCCATATATGCGACAAGCCTGTTATAAATCTCCGGATAGTCCCGTTTTAAATGTACAGGCATCATTTTCCGATCCAGAAAGCAGTGGCTTGTTTCCCCTGCCGCATGCAGCTTTCCGTCCTCCTGTCCGTATATTTCATATTTCAGCCCCATCTTAATACCGTTAAATCCATTGGGGATTACCTTAATCCTGAAATTTTCCGCATATCTGAAAGAAATCCTGTACTCACAGGAGGCCCCCAGGACTGGGATCAGGATTCCTGCTTTTTCTATCTTATCATAGGGCAGCCCTATCTGCTCCAGCACATCCGTCCTGGCTTCTTCCATCCAGCGGATATAATTGGAGTGATGGACAATTCCCATCCTGTCGGTTTCATAATATTGAATTTTTCTTCCGTATTCCTTAACTTCTGTCATGCTTCACCTCGTACTATCCCTTTCCTGCTCACACAAAATGCATACTCTCCTCAGGCCTGCGCACACAGTTTAAACAGGCGGGCACCCTGAGATGTCCGCCTGTCAATGTAAAATCTAACTTAAGGCATTACTTATGCCGGATAAGCTCCGTTTTTGGTATCAGCCTGGGTCATATCAACCTTTTCCTGCTGAGCCTGACGGTATTTGAAGAAATCAACTGCAACCTGAGGGAACAGTGCATAAGTAAGCACATCCTCATCCTGCTGCTTCCATTCTTTCATTTCGGACTCGATCTTTTCCAGCTCGTTAGGAATCAGGTCGGCAGGACGGCAGGTAATAACCTCTGCATCTCCGATAACCTTCTTCTGTACTTCCGGATTGAAGGGCTTAACAGTAACACCATATTTTCCGGAAAGCAGATCCTTGGTCTGATCAGTAGCAACCTTATATCTCTCACCCATCAATACGTTGAATACAGCCTGTGTACCAACGATCTGGGATGAAGGAGTAACAAGCGGGGGCTCACCCAGGTCTTTACGCACTCTGGGGATTTCCTGAAGCACTTCATCATACTTATCGCTTGCATTCTGCTCTTTCAGCTGGCTAACCATGTTGGAAAGCATACCGCCGGGTACCTGATACATCAGGGTCTTGATATTTACACCCAGAACCTTGGGATCCATCAGTCCGGTCTTCAAGCATTCCTCTCTGTAAGGTCTGAAATAATCAGCGATTTCAGCTAACAGAGCCTGATCGTATCCGCAGTCATAAGGAGTTCCGCGGAAGGTTTCAACCATAACTTCTGTTGCAGGCTGGGAGGTACCCAGTGCAAAAGGAGAAATTGCACAGTCGATAACGTCTACGCCTGCTTCCACTGCCTTTAAGTAAGTCATGCTGGCAACACCGGATGTATAATGGGTATGCAGCTGAATAGGCAGCTTGGTAGCTGACTTCAGGGAACGGATCAGCTTATCTGCTTCATAAGGAACAAGCAGTCCTGCCATATCCTTGATACAGATGGAATCAGCACCCATATCTTCAATCTCTTTTGCGATGTTCATCCAGTAATCCATGGTATAAGCATCGCCCAGTGTATAGCTCAGTGCAACCTGTGCATGTCCTTTTTCCTTATTGCAGGCTTTCACCGCACATTCCAGGTTGCGCAGGTCATTCAGACAGTCAAAAATACGGATTACATCAATACCGTTTGCGATGGATTTCTGTACGAAATACTCTACAACATCATCTGCATAGTGACGGTAACCCAGGATATTCTGTCCTCTGAAAAGCATCTGAAGCTTGGTATTCTTAAATGCTGCTCTTAATTTTCTCAGTCTTTCCCAGGGATCTTCATGCAAGAAACGCAGGGAAGCATCGAAAGTAGCGCCGCCCCAGCACTCCACTGCCTCATAGCCAACCTTGTCCATCTTCTCTGCAATAGGAAGCATTAATTCGGTAGGCATTCTTGTGGCGATCAGAGACTGATGGGCGTCACGTAATACGGTTTCCATAATTTTAATGGGTTTCGGGTCTGACATTTCCTTTTCCTCCTAAATTTCTAATAAAGTTCAGTAATCTGAATGGCTGCTTCAATCAGAATACTCCGAAGATAGCCATAAAGGTACCGGCAGCAACTGCCGTACCGATAACGCCGGCTACGTTAGGTCCCATCGCATGCATCAGAAGGAAGTTGGAAGGATCTGCTTCCGCTCCTACCTTCTGGGAAACTCTGGCGGCCATAGGCACTGCGGACACACCTGCAGAACCAATCAGCGGATTAACCTTGCCATGTGTTATCACGCACATCAGCTTACCGAACAGAACACCTGCCGCCGTACCGAATGCGAAAGCAATAAGGCCGAGGACAACGATTTTGATAGTGTCCCAATTCAGGAATGCTTCTGCACTGGTGGTAGCTCCTACAGAGGTACCCAGCAGAATAACTACGATGTACATCAGAGCATTGGCAGCAGTTTCCTGCAGCTGTCTTACAACACCGGATTCCCGGAACAGGTTACCTAACATCAGCATACCAACAAGGGGCGCCGTGGTAGGAAGAATCAGACATACTACGATGGTAACAATGATAGGGAACAGGATTTTTTCCAGTTTGGAAACCGGACGCAGCTGTTCCATTTTAATTTTTCTTTCTTTTTCCGTGGTAAGCAGCTTCATAATAGGCGGCTGTATAATCGGCACCAGGGACATATAGGAATATGCTGCTACTGCAATAGGCCCCAAAAGCGTCGTCTGCCCGAGTTTACCACAAAGGAAAATGGAAGTAGGGCCGTCAGCACCACCGATAATAGAGATAGCTGCCGCTGCCTTGTCGTTGAAGCCAAGGGCAATAGCTCCGAAATATGCGGCAAAAATACCAAACTGTGCTGCTGCACCCAATAAAAAGCTCTTAGGATTGGCAATCAGGGGACCGAAGTCCGTCATGGCGCCTACTCCCAGGAAAATCAGGGACGGCAGGATTGCCCATTCATCCAGTTTGTAGAAATAATAAAGCAGACCGCCAACTCCATTGGCTGCATCTTCCGCATGCAGCATAATATCCGGATAGATATTAACAAGCAGCATACCGAAGGCAATCGGAGTAAGAAGCAGCGGTTCAAATCCCTTGGCTATAGCCAGGTAGAGAAATAAACAAGCTACTGCGATCATCAGGTAGTTTCCCCAGGTCAAATTGAAGAACGCCGTCTGATGCACCAGATTGTCTAATGTGGTTACTATGTAATCCATTCTGTTGACCTCCCATGTTAATTCAGCCAAAACTCATAAACTCATTTTCATGGGCTTTGGTAGGACGTTTTACGTTCCTTCTGATTAGTTTAATGTTGCAAGCAGTGCTCCTGCTTCAACAGCATCGCCAACAGCTACGTCAATACTTGCTACGGTTCCGTCGGAAGGTGCAACAACAGGGATTTCCATTTTCATAGCTTCAATGGTAACAACTGCATCTCCGGCCTTAACTGCCTGTCCAACCTTTGCATCAATGCTGAATACTTTACCGGCTGCTCCGGCTTCAATCTTCACACTGCCTGCTGCTCCTGAAGCTGCCTTAGGTGCTGCTGCGGGTGCAGGAGCTGCTTTGGGAGCTGCCTTAGGTGCTGCTTTGGGAGCCGCTGCGGGTGCTCCTGTGGAAGCGCCTTCTTCTACTACTACATCATATACGTTTCCGTTAACGGTAATTGTATAGTTCTTCATGATGAAAATTCCTCCTGTTAATTCATTTATTAATAATTTGCTTTCCATTTGCTGGTATTGGCACGTCTGATGCTTCTTACTACGAATCCGTCTGTGGATGCAGCGCCTTCGCTTGCTGCAATCGCGGCCGCAATAACTGCTACCAGTTCATAATCATCAGTTAAATCTTCTGTAACGGCTGCTGCTGTACTCACCGGTGCTGCAACTGCTGCCTCCGGCTCCGCCGTATCTTCATCCTTTTTCCCGGAGAAGGCGGCCTGAATCTTGGGAATGAAAACAAAACAGGAAATAAGCAGACTGATAAGAATCAGAACAACGAAAACAGTTCCCATACCAAGTATGGTATTCAGCGCCGCTTTTTCCATCAGCTCTCCGAAGGAATACTGTACATTCGTTGTTATGCCCGTCAATGTCAGTTCACTGTCCAAAAGGATTTCCACAACTGCGTTGTGGTCGGTTCCCTCTATCATCACATTGATAGTGGCCCCATCCTTGTCCGTAATCACTTCGTGATCCGTAATGGACTTGAATTCGCCGATGTCTTCCATCGCAGAGGTCCAGCTTGTCAGAGCAGCGGAAACAACCGCATCGCCTGCATACTGTTCCTGCATATTCTGATCCACTATGGTCCTTACGGAATCCAGAACCTGGTCTGCATAGTTAATGGCTCCCTCTTCCGTTATACCAAGTGTATTGGCAGCAGATTCATCTGCGGCTTTGCCACAGGCCGTCATGCCGAAGATACAGATGATAGCCATACCTAATACTAATAACCTTTTTTTCATATTAAGTATCATCCTTTCTTATACTGTACCGTGTTTTTTTGCAGGGCGGTCTTCTCTCTTTGTGAAGAGCATTTCGAATGCGCCGATAACATATTTTCTTGTGTCGGCGGGTTCGATAATAGCATCCACATATCCTCTCTTAGCAGCAGAAACTGCGCTGGTCTGCAGGTAAGCATATTCCTTTGCACATTCGTTCACTGCGTCAGCACCCTGTCCGTCGCAGATAATTTTAGCTGCCAGCTTGGCATCCATGGTTCCGATTTCAGCATTCGGCCAGCAGTAGGTCATGTCTGCTCCGATAGCCTTGGAGTTCATTGCAACATAAGCGCTTCCGTATGCCTTTCCGATGATAACATTTACCTTCGGAACGGTTGCATCCGCAAATGCATATGTAAGCTTTGCCGCTGCCTTGGCGATTTTCTTTTCAGAACACTTGTCCGCCTTAAATCCGTTGACATTGGTCAGGGAAAGGACGGGGATATTGAAAGCATCACAGAAACTGATAAATTCTGCTGCTTTTTCACATCCTGCAGGAGAAAGAGCCGCATCAAAGGTTTCTGCCTTCTCACCTTCTTCATTGTATACTTCACTGCGGTTTGCCACAGCGCCTACGGTAACGCCGTTCAGCTTCATGAAGCCGGTTACCATCTCTTTTGCATAGGCAGCCTTAACCTCAACGAATGCATTATCATCAGCAATTGTGGAAAGCGCGATGGAGGTATCTCCCACGCAGTTAGCTAAAGACGCGTCAGCACGGTTCAGATCGTCCGCACATTCTACGAAAGAATTGTCATCTTCATTGTTAGAAGGAAGCATACATACCAAATCTCTGATCTGTCCGAGCATAGCTGCCTCATCACCAACAAAGTCAACGATACCCGCTTCTTCGCTCTGGAAAGCAGCGCTGGAGGTATCACATTTGGAAATTTCATTTCCTGCAAGTGCATTGGGGGTGTTTACAAACAGCTTGGCCTTCTTTTCTTCCATAAAAGTAAAGTCGGTCAGCGCCGGGAATAATGCAAGCCCTCCGCCGCAGGTTCCGAATACTGCAGTAATCTGGGGAATCACACCGGAAGCCATTGTCTGCTTCTTATAGATCTCACCGAATGCGTTTAAAGCATCTGTAGCTTCCTGCAGTCTGAGTCCGGCGGAATCAATCAGCCCTATTACAGGAGCACCTGTCTTCATCGCCAGATCATAGAGGCCGGCGATCTTCTTTGCATGCATCTCACCGATACTGCCGCCTAATACAGAAGCATCCTGGCCGTAAACATACACAAGATTGCCGTCAATCACTCCATAACCGGTAATACAACCGTCGGAAGGAGTCTCTGTCTGTTTCAAATTAAAATCAGTCGCCCTGGCTGTTACCATAGCGCCAATTTCAACGAAACTGTTGTCATCGAGCAAAGCGGTAATTCTTTGACTCGCTTGTGAAGTAATACTCATTTTTCAGCCCTCCATTTTATATTAATAAAAAAGTTAACTTTAATCTACGGCTGTACAAGCACTGCAGGCTGAAATCTGCTGCCCAGTAACAGTGGTTCCGATCAGGAACCCTCCCCACCGTCCTGCGGCCTGTACTCATAGCACCCGTATTTTAGTAGTATAACACGAAACCCAAAAAAGGACTAGATGGAAAACGTAAATTTTCCCTTCTTTTTTCACAGCGGGAACAGCAATTCGACATACCTGTCTGTCAACATGCTGCTCCCGGGCGTCATGGAGGAAGGAATGAGCGCAGTCCCGACTTTCCTTACAGCCAGAACAGCTCCAGAATGCGATCCAGACAATAACGGTAGGTCAGCTCCAGGACATCCTCCGCCGTTGTAATCGGCAGCTGGGCATATACCTCTCCATTCACATAGTAGGTTTCCCAGCCCACCGTTTTGCCGGCCTCCACAGGAGCCGTCAGAGAATCCGGCACCTCCAGCTCCATATGTACCTCATCCTGTTCGGAAAGCAGCAGGGATATATCCTGTTCCTGTACCTGCAGGACAGTATCCTCACAGATTCCGCCTTCCACCGGTACCGGAGAAAGATCCGCCTTTTCGTAAATATTCCTTTTTTCAAAGTTGGAGAGCCCGTACTCATACAGCAGCTTGGCGTCATGCCATTTCCAGCTTTTATGGTTCGGCCACCCGCAGGCAAGCAGGGCAATGGTAAAGGTCTTCCCGTCCCGGGCAAGGGCTCCCACATAGCAGTAGCCCGCTTTGCCGGTAAAGCCCGTTTTCCCTGACAGCGCGCCCTCCATCATATTCAGGAAGGCATTATGGTTGTTGCAGGAAAACTGTCTGCCTCCGGCGGCCCACTGTCCGTCCTCACCCAGCTTATAATCGGAGAAGGAGTAAGCCGGTGTCCGGGTAATGGTAAGAAATTCCTCTTTTTTAGGAGAATCCATAATACAGTAGCTCATGATGCGGGCCAGGTCACTGGCAGTGGTGGAATGCTGTCTTTGTACCTCGTTGCCGCTGTCATCCTGATAGGTGAGAATGGCATCCAGCCCGTTGGGGGTGACAAAGAACGTATCGGTACATCCGATTTCCTCCGCCTTGGCATTCATAAGGCCCGCGAACCGCAGAATAGCCTCCTTGCTTTCCTCTTCTGAATTATCCGCGCTCCGCTTGCCTCCTCCGGCAAGGCAGTTTCCCACATGCTCCGCAATGATCGCCGCAGAATCGTTGTGGGATTCCAGCATCAGGGAATAGAGCAGGTCTCCCAGACGGAAAACATCTCCCTTCCTCACCCCCAGATGTACCTTGGGCATTCCCGCTGCATAAGAGGATACGGAAACATAATCATCTGGATTGGCCTGCTCCAAAGCAAGGATACAGGTCATAATCTTGGTGGTACTTGCCATGGGCAGCACCTCTGTCCCGTTTTTCTGCAGCAAAATACGCCCGTTGTCCGCATCCATAAGGACAGCGGACAGGGCGTATAATTCACTGGTTGTACCATCTTTGTCATTCTCCTGTGCACAGGCCTCAATAGTCTGTACAGAAAACAGGACAACCGGGCTCAGAATCAAAACACAGGATAGAAACATGGCCTGATAAATTTTAGTGAAAAAAAATCTCGGGCGAATGGTTTTCGAACGAAAGGATTTCGAATGAAAATATTTCATTTGCATACAGATACCTGTTCACTTTGTATTGTTATATTTTATTTAACGGTATCCGTTTTTATGTGCACTACTTTTCCCTTTCCTTCCGAAGACCCTTACTCCCTTATGGAATCCACAGCCGCAGCCGTTTCCACAGCGCGTGCAAGCCTGGCGGTTTCTTCCTCAGAAGCACCGTTGATATTGATATTGCGGTTTACCTTGGCATCATAGGTTCCTGCCTTTACGATTTCCGCCATATCTATTCCCACCGTATCCTTCATCGTTTCAAAAAGCTTGGACATGACTACGGGAACGTTATCCGCCACCGAAGCCACACCATTGCTGTCTCCGCCTCCGATAATAGTGATCTTGTCGATCTGGGAAAGAGGCTCGGCAATCTTTCCTGCGATTTCAGGAAGCACGTTAATCATCATCTCCGCCATAGCGGCATTGTTGTATTTCTGATAAGCAAGCGCCTTCTTTTCCATGGCTTCCGCCTCTGCGATACCCTTTGCCCGGATAGCTTCCGCTTCCGCTTCACCGACCATACGGATACCTGCTGCTTCCTGCTCCTTGGTAAATTTCTGCGCTTCTGCCGTGGCTTTCATTGCCATAGCTGTTTTTTCGGTTTCGAATTTCTCCGCTTCCGCTCTCTTCTGTCTTTCATACAGTTCAGCCTCAGACTGCTGCTGACGGGCATAACGGTCGGCTTCGGATTTCTTCTTTACCTGTGCGTCCAGCGCCATCTCCTGTACCTCAGCCTCACGCTGCTTCAGGATAACTTCCTTTTCCTGTTTGGCAATGCTGGCCTCTGCGGTAGCCACTTCGATGGTTTTTCTCTGCTGCTGCTGCTGAATGCTGTATGCAGCGTCCGCTTCCGCCTTCTTGGTATCCTCCAGCTTTTTCAGTTCAGCCTTCTGAAGGGCAAGCTCGTTGTTTTTCTTGGCAATTTCACGTTCCGAATTGATCCGGGCGTCATTCGCCTGACGGTCTGCATCCGCCTTGGCAACAGCGATTTCCTTTTCCGCTTCCGCCTTGGCAATGGCCGCTTTTTTCTTAATCTGGGATATGTTATCGATTCCCAGATCTTCAATTACGCCGTTTCCATCGGAAAAATTCTGTACATTGAAGCTGACGATATCGAGTCCCATTGCCGCCAGATCCGGTTCCGCATTTTCTTTTACCAGGTTGGCGAATTTCTGGCGATCGCTCACCATTTCTTCCAGACGCATACGTCCCACTATTTCACGCATATTGCCTTCCAGTACTTCTCTGGCAATCGCTGCGATATACTGGGTATTCTGATTCAGGAAGTTCTCTGCCGCCACGGCAAGTTTATCAGGCTCGCTGCTGATTTTAATGTTTACCGCCGCATCCACCTGGATATTGATATAATCCGCTGTGGGGACCGCATTGGTAGTCTTCACATCAATGGCTATCAGCTTCAGGCTCAGCTTATCCATCCGTTCGAAGAAAGGAAGCTTTACACTGGCCTTCCCGATGATGATTTTCTTCCGGAGACCCGAAATAATGAACGCCGTATCCGGGGGTGCTTTCTTGTACCCGGAAAATAAAACAGCAATGACTAAAATGATGACTGCTCCGGCAATGATGTAACCTATCATACTTTCTCCTCCTTTTGTGCGTGCCTCTTTCGGGCACCATGTTTATTGCAGCCGCCATACACCGCGGCTGTTTTCCTATGACCGCTCAGGCGGCCCTGGAAACATATCAGTTGGGACAGCCTGCGCATTTACTGCCCGGGCCGTACAAATACATAGCAGCGACATTATAAATGCAGCTGCAAACTGGCTTCTTCCTCGGCCTCCACCTTAAATTCCTCCAGCTTCATTTCATTCAGTTCCGGCAGTTCCTCCAGTGATTTCACCCCGAAGCTGCGCAGGAACTGCTCTGTTGTCCCAAAAAGCAGGGGCCTTCCTGGGGCATCCATCCTTCCCAGCTCCGTGACCAGTTCGAATTCAATCAGCCTGTTCACCGCATGGTCGCAGTTAACCCCACGGATCCTTTCGATATCCAGTTTGGTTACAGGCTGCTTATAAGCGATAATGGATAAGGTTTCCAGAAGGGTATCCGTGAGCACATACTTACGGGGAGTACTTGCCACCTTTATGAGGTATTCATACATATCCCCTCTCGTGCACATCTGGAAGGAATCCTCAAATTCCGCAATGGATACGCCTCTTCCCTCCTTTTCCCATTTTTCTTTCATTTCGTTAATGATCTGCCTTGCAGTATCTTCGTCTTCCTCTATCACTTCAGCCAGCTTGCCAATCTCCACGGATTCCCCCATAGCAAAAAGCACCGCTTCCATGGCAGCCTCCTGCTGTCTGCGCTCCATCCTATTTCTCCTCTCCGTCCACGTCTTCCGCCTCTGTCCCGCCTTCGGCCAGAGATGTCAGTCCATGAAATTCCAGCTCCCCTTCCGGAAGCTCTTTGGTCGTTATAATAATATCATCCTCTATGGATTCCTGTTCCACAAAAACAGCGCCTGTCTTCATAAGCTCCAGCACCACCAGAAAAGTGACTATCACATCCATCCTGCTCCCCTGGTTTTCCAGAAGCTCCCTGAAATTCATTCTTTTATGGCTCTTTATGTATCCGGCCACATAACTGGCCTTGGCATCGATGTTGACCTCATCCCGTTCAATCCTGCCGAAATGGCTGCGGACAGGATCCACCTTGTCCTCCTGCCGCTTAAGACAGGTCTGGAAAATCTGATGAAGGCGTGTCAGCGTAACGTCCGCCAGCAGTTCCTCATAATCCACCGGCGCCTTATATTTTGCCACCTCCGCCGGTATCGTGGGAGCCTTGTAAAAATTCTTACGGGCATCCACCTGCATGTCCCTCAATTCATAAGACATATATTTATAGGCCTTATACTCCAGCAGTTTCTGTACCAGCTCGGCCCTGGGATCCTCTTCCTCTCCCTCTTCATTCACTTCCTTCGGGAGAAGCATCCTGCATTTGATATCCAGCAGCGTAGCCGCCATCAGCAGGAATTCACTCATTACGTTCATATCCTCGGACTGCATCTGGCGTATATAATCAAGATACTGTTCCGTAATTTCCGCAATGGGTATATCATAAATATCCACTTTGTTCTTTTCTATTAAATGCAAAAGAAGGTCCAGCGGGCCTTCAAATACCTGCAGCTTTACCTCAATTGCCATCAGCTTCCTCTTTCCGGATCCAGACGGACCACAATCAATTCTCCCGGATTGAATACACGGACGGGCAGCGTGTGTGTTCCCAGCCCTCTTCCCAAGATCATACGGCTTTTTTCTTCCGCGGAAGCTTTTTCCTCCGTATAAAGCCCCCCGTCATATCTGGGAAACAGGCGCAGGGAAGGCGACAGCACTCCGCCGAGCACCGGAAGCCGCATGATCCCTCCGTGCACATGGCCCGACAGCACCAAATCCGCTCCCCAGGCCGCATAGGCCTTAAAATAATCCGGGTTATGCGCGATCAGGATATTGTATTCGTCTGAGGAAGGACGTCCCAAAAGGGAGTTCAGATAAGAAACCTTCATTTCCCTGCGGCTGAGCTTTTTATAATAATCCATATCTATTTCCGCCCCGAATATCCGGATACCCGCGTCGGGAAGGAGAACGTTCCCGTTTTCCAGAAGCACAACCCCCGCACGTCTGAGCTGTCCGGCATAATCAGCATAGGCATTTTTGTATTTATACGTATCTGTTTTCAGGCGGTATTCATGGTTGCCGTTAGCATAATAAACCGGGTATTTTCCGGCCAGAGCCTTCATGGTCTCCAGCGCCGGCGTATAGTTTGCGGGCATCTGTGAGGTCAGCATATCACCTGCCACCAGGATGCTGTCCGGCCTGCAGCCATCCACAGCGTTCAGCAGCCTGCTGTTATGCTCCCCGAACTGCTTGTTGTGCAGATCGGAGAGCATTGCAAAACAATAACTTCTTTTAAGCCCCTTACAGGGTATATGGTACTCTATCGTAACAAACCGGTTAACATCCCGTATGATAACAACAAGAAAAAATAAGACCACCAAGGCCGCCAGGCCTGCAACAATCTGAATCACTATTTACTCCTTTGCCTCTGAGTCTCTTCTTTCAGAAGTATATCATATTTTCTTCCATTATAAAAGAAAATATCCCAGAACTTTCAAAACATAATCTTTGTATACAGCCTCTGCAACCGATTCCGCAAACAGGACCGGAACCGTTCCTATCGTCTCCCCGTTCAGCCTGTAGACGGCTTCTCCGGCCTTTTCTCCCGCTTCTATGGGCGCTCTGGCCGCTCCCGGCAGATTCAGTATTTTTTCCACCGCGCTCAGGTCATTTCCCTTCACATCCAGATAGGAAAATCCTTCCTTGTAAACCAGGCCCACATCCTCCGCCACGCCGCCGTCCACAATAAGACGGGGCAGCGCATCCTTATTTTCATCCTTATACAGAGCGCTGACACTGTAGCCATAATTCAACAGGGTGGCCGCGTCACTGAAACGGACCTTATAATCCGGTGCCGTCATCACCACGGCTATCAGGTCGATATCATCCTTACGGGCCGTTGCGGAAAGACAGTACTTCGCCTTACTCGTGGAACCGGTTTTCAGGCCTGTGGTCCACTGATACTGCTTCAGCAGCTTGTTGGTGCTGGACAGGGTAAAGGTGGAACTTCCCCTGGCCGTATTGTGCGTAATATCTTCCATCCAGATCATGGTATAGTTAAAAACGGCAGGATGTTTGGTTATCAGTTCCCTTGACATCGCTGCGACGTCCCTTGCGGTAGTGTAATGGTTATCCGAATCCGTCAGGCCGCAGCAGTCCTCAAAATGTGTCCCCTGCATGCCGAGCTGCTCCGCCCTTTCATTCATGCGGGAAACAAACTCTTCCTCGCTTCCTGCGATGAATTCCGCCATGGCTACCGCCGCATCGTTCCCGCTGGCCACCGCGATACATTTGATCATGGTGTCCACAGTCTGCATTTCACCTTCCTCCAGAAACACCTGGGAGCCTCCCATCGACTGGGCATGGGCACTGGTCATCACTTCATCCTCCAGCTTTATGTCCCCTCTGTCCAAAGCCTCAAAAATAAGAAGCATCGTCATAATCTTGGTAATACTCGCCGGGGAACAGGAAGTATCCGCATTCTGCTCATATATCACCGTCCCGGTGGATGCTTCCATCAAAATGGCGGAAGGCGCCGAAATGGACACCGGGGCCCCTTCCTGGGCATATCCTTTTATTTCCGGCATTCCTATCAGACATATGACCAGCATGAAGGAAATAAGCTTTTTCGCTATTGCCTTTTGTTTCACACAATTCATAAGGGAAACTCCCCTCCACATAAGTTCTATAACACATTTTATGTACGTGCGTGGGGATTATTCCTGGAGTGTGCTTTAATTTCCGGTCTTCGGCAGATTTCGGGCATGTCCCTGCACAAATCGGGCTTCCGACGCAAAAACGGACCGCCGGAGGGCATGATCGCCTTCCGGACAGTCCGTATTATTAATGGCTTAATAGCCGGCAAATCGGAACAGCTGCTTTTCTCCGGCTGCCGCGCCGCCGCTTTACTGCGCCGCTGCCGCCTGTGCCTGCGCGATTACAGCTGCCGCAATCGCCGGATCCACAGGAAGTCCTGTAGCGGTATCAATCATATTGCCTGTTGCCGGATCCAGCACCCATGTGGAAGGATCCACACCGGTCAGATCAATATCCGGAGCAACCACTTCCTGGCCATAACCGGAAGCATCAAACACATAAGTCTTTCCGTCAAGTACCAGCGTTTTGTTCATAGCCATGCTGCCGTCTTCCTGGAAGTAGCGAACACCCTTTTCATCGGTAAACCAGCCATACTGCATGGAACCGTCCGCACCGAACAGGTAGGTGAGGCCCGCAATGGTAACATAACCCTTCTGCATGAAGCCGTTGACATCGAAATAATAATTCTTGCCCTGGATCGTCACCAAATCACGGAGCATATGGCCGTCCTTCGTATCCATATAGAACGTATTCACACCGTCTGTCAGCCAGCCGTTATTATAAAGGGTACCGTCCGCATTCATGAAATAACGGTTGCCTTCATAATCAACCCAGCCGTACTGCATACGGTAATTGTTATAGAAATAGGTCTTGCCACCCCTTGTGGTAAAGCCATAAGGGATAATGATATTAGAATAATCCTTAAACTGGAAGTTCAGGTCAACCCTTCCCTGAATGCCGTTCACCGTACCGCTGCTGGTAAACTGCCAGAAGGCCGGATTCGGATATTCACAGGCATCCGCATACTGGGCAGCCCAAACATCGAAGGGAACAGGCCCGATACGCTGTGTCAGCCAGTTTTTGCTGGAATACACCATGGGGTAATAACCCGCACTCTGGATAATGGTACAGAAAACTACGGTAAGCGCAGCCAGCTGTTCCGGCGTCATAGATTTATGTACCGCATCCTCCAGGTCAAATACAACCGGCATATTCACCGTAAAGGGAGCGATGGCAGCCAGCGTGAACTGGGCCTCCGCCATGGCCGCTTCTACCGTTGTCGCATAAGAATAAAGATAAACACCTGTTTTCAGCCCGGCGGCATTAGCGCCCACCATGTTCGCCGCAAAATAAGGATCCAGGCCGCTTTTGGCGCTTCCTACCTTGATAAACGCAAAGCTGTAGCCATCTGCCGCCACGGCGCTCCAGTTGATAGCCCCCTGGTATTTGGATACATCGATCCCCTTGCCTATCACTCCGGCTGCTTCCGCTTCCACACCCGAAGATAAAAATGTTCCAACACCAATGACAGCCGCCAATACGAGGCTGACAATTCTTTTCTTCCAGTTCATCTGTAACTTTCCTCCTGCTCTTCTGTACCAATGTCCATTTGTTCCATATTCCCGGAAATTCCTGCCAATTCTGAACAATAGAAAGGCAGGGGCCTGAAGGTCCCCGCCTTATACGTCAGAGTTAATACCATCTGGCCTTAAATTCCTCGTATTTTTCCATCAGCCTGTCTCTCTGCTCCATCACATTAAAATGAAGCGCAGACAGAAACTGATGTAAAAAGTCAATCGTAAATAATATAATAATAATCCTGAGCACCCAAAGCCCCGGTCCATATGTATACCATGTAGCCATATTCATTACGGCCTTATGCAGATATCCAATAATAATGACCGCATAAAATCCCCAGGCAATCGTACTTTCCAGGCAGACAATGCCCTGATAATTAAAGGGCTTCTCCCTGTAATCCCACCATACCTCTCCGAATATACGCAGCATGGCTCTTCCGACCAGGTATTCAAATACCGTGGCAATAAAAGCTCCTGTCAAATACAGCAGCACCGGATTCCCGGCAAAAGGACGCAGCAAAAAATAACCGACAAGTGCTCCGAACCCATAAATAGGACAGAACGGACCTTTGGCAAATCCTCTGTTAGTCAGTCTGTGGTTACAGATTGACATATAGATCGATTCCACAAGCCAGCCCAGAACACTGTAAATACAGAACGCCGCGACCAGATGCCAAACATCAGCTCCCAGTATTCCATTTATCCACATATTGTCTTTCCCTTCTGATAATCCGGACTTATCATCCTCATAGAAAGCCTCCCGCCCGGCTGTCTTTCCACTGCCGGACCGGCGCATTCTCTACCGTATAAAACACAAGTCCTTGGTAATAAATGCCAAGGACTTCCGTTTTCTTAGTTATATTTACGTTTTCTAGCCGCTTCGGATTTTTTCTTACGTCTTACGCTGGGCTTCTCGTAATGCTCTCTCTTACGGATTTCCTGCTGTATTCCAGCTTTTGCGCAGCTTCTTTTAAAACGACGTAATGCGCTGTCCAAAGTCTCATTTTCTTTTACGATAATGTTAGACATAGCTCACACCTGACCTCCCTTCAGTCCCTTCAAGTTCACGACTGATTGGGTTTTTTATGCATACCAATGCACAAGAAATATTATACCAAAAATTGAAAGGACGTCAACTACTTTTTTAATAAATTAAGTATATTTTATGAAAAAGTGAGTCAAAACGTTAATTTTCATCAATTTTTGTTCATTTTTCCTATTTCCGTGCCGTTACCAGTTACTTTATTTGTCCGTCCAGAACTTTTTCGACTTCGACAATCGCCTGAGGTATTCCCGCCGGATTCTTTCCGCCAGCCTGAGCCATATTGGGACGGCCTCCGCCGCCTCCACCTACAAGAGCGGCAATTCCCTTAATCAGATTTCCCGCATGGGCTCCCTTTGCCATGGCTTCTTCCGTTGCCATCGCCACCAGGTTTACTTTGCCGTCCTTTTCAGAAGCGAGTACGACTACGCCCTCTCCCAGCTTTTCCTTCAGCTGATCGCCCAGCTCACGGAGTCCGTTCATATCCACGTTATCCGCTTTGGCTGCCAACAGCCTGACACCCCTGACCTCTTTTACCTGATCCATTACATTGCCCAGTGATTCCCTGGCTGCCTTGCTCTTCAGGGATTCATTCTCACTGGAAAGCTGTTTTACTTCTGCCATGAGGTGGGTAAGCTTCTCCGCAAGGTTTGCGGGAGTTGCTTTTACAATTCTGGCCGCTTCGGCTAACTTTTCTTCCACTTCTTTATAATAAGCAAAAACACCCGTTCCCGTTATGGCTTCAATCCTTCTCACGCCTGCCGCAACACCGTTTTCAGACAGTATCTTGAACACGGCAATGTCACCGGTATTAGCCACATGGGTACCGCCGCAGAGTTCTGTGGAGAAATCCCCCATCTGAACCACACGTACGCTGTCGCCGTATTTTTCCCCGAACAGAGCCATGGCGCCTGTTTTCTTCGCCTCGTCAAGAGTCATGACAGAGGTCTGTACGGGAAGATGGGCTGCGATTTCCTCATTGACAATCTTTTCCACCTTATCCAGCTCTTCCTGGGTCATTGCGGAAAAATGACTGAAATCAAAACGAAGCCTGCCTGCGTCCACATAGGAGCCTGCCTGTTCCACGTGGGAACCAAGCACCGTACGCAGAGCTTTCTGAAGCAGATGGGTTGCACTGTGGTTCTTACAGGTAGCCGCTCTTTCCGACGCGTTTACGGCAAGTTCCACCTTGTCCCCGTTTTTAATCATTCCTTTGGTCATCCTGCCGATATGGCCTATCTTGCCTCCGGCCAGATGAACCGTATCCTTTACTTCAAATTCACCGTCGGCACAGCGGATCACACCGGTATCGCCGCACTGTCCGCCCATGGTTCCGTAAAAAGGAGTCCGGGAAACAATAATGGTTCCGTTTTCTCCGTCCGTAAGGGCGTCAACCACGGCTTCTTCCGTTGTCATGGCTGTGACCTCCGATTCCCATACCAGCTTATCATAGCCTACGAATTCCGAACTGATTGCCGGATCCAGGGATTCATAAACCGTAACGTCCGCGCCCATATAGTTGGTAACCTTTCTGGCAGCGCGGGCTTTTTCCTTCTGCTCCTTCATGGCAGCCTGGAAACCGTCTTCATCAATGGTAAGGTTTTTCTCCTCCAGAATTTCCTTCGTGAGATCCAAAGGAAAACCATAGGTATCGTAAAGGCGGAAGGCATCCTCGCCTGACAGCTGAGTCTTCCCTTCCTTCATCATAGTATCTTCCATATCGGAAAGAATACTCAGGCCCTGGTCAATGGTTTTATTAAATTTACTTTCTTCCTGTGTCAGCACATTGAAAATAAAGTCTTTTTTCTCTTCCAGCTCCGGATAGCCGTCCTTGCTTCCCTCGATCACGGTATGGCTCAGGTTTGCCAGGAAATCCCCTTTAATTCCGAGAAGCCTTCCGTGACGTGCCGCGCGGCGGATGATACGGCGCAGGACATAGCCCCTGCCTTCATTGGAAGGCATGATGCCGTCCGAAATCATAAAGGTGGCGGAACGGATATGATCCGTCACAATACGGATGGAAACATCCCAGTCATGGTTTTCCTTATATGTCTTTCCGGCAAGCTCGCATACTCTGTTCCGCAGCGCCTGGATGGTATCCACATCAAAAATGGAATCCACATCCTGCACCACGGCCGCCAGACGCTCCAGCCCCATGCCGGTATCTATGTTCTTCTGATCCAGCTCGGTATAATTGCCGTGCCCGTCATTGTCAAACTGGGTGAATACGTTATTCCATACTTCAATATAACGATCACATTCGCAGCCGACCGTACAGCCCGGCTTTCCGCAGCCGTATTTTTCCCCTCTGTCATAATAGACTTCGGAACAAGGGCCGCAGGGACCGGAACCATGCTCCCAGAAGTTATCCTCCTTGCCGAAGTGGAAAATACGCTCCGCAGGGATACCAATTTCCTTATTCCAGATATCAAAGGCCTCATCATCATCCAGATATACGGAAGGATAAAGCCTGTCCGGATCCAGTCCGACCACTTCGGTCAAAAATTCCCAGCACCAGGCAATAGCCTCATGCTTGAAATAATCACCAAAGGAAAAGTTGCCCAGCATCTCAAAAAAAGTTCCATGCCTGTCCGTCTTTCCGATATTCTCAATATCACCGGTACGGATACATTTCTGGCAGGTGGTCACTCTCTTCCTGGGAGGGATTTCCTGCCCTGTAAAATAAGGCTTCAGAGGCGCCATACCGGAATTGATCAACAGTAGGCTGTTGTCATTATGGGGCACCAGAGAGAAGCTTTTCATCACCAGATGGCCCTTGCTTTCAAAAAAGTCCAGGAACATCTTCCTCAGTTCATTTACTCCGTATTTATTCACGTTTCTTTCCTCCAAAATCGCTAATCTATCCTATTATAAATTTAATTTTTTCCCTTGTCAACGCCGCCCTGTTCTTTTCCCGGCACACTTTACAATTCCTCAGCATAATGGAGCGAAGACACGGAGCACGGAATCAAACAGGCCGCCTATAATGCCCTGCTTGCAGTCCTTCAGCGTAATCTCCCTGCTCACCTCAATCGTATCCAGGCTGTCTTTTTTCAGTTCCTTCAGCCCGCTTGTCCGGTATAAGAGAGTCGCACATTCAAAATGAAGGTACAGGCTTCTGAAATCCATGTTCACACTGCCCACGACACCGAATTCATCATCACTGATATAGCTTTTTGCATGGATAAAGCCGGGAGTATATTCATATATCCGGATCCCTGCTCTTAAAAGCGGAGGATAATTGGAACGGGTGAGACGGAAGATCGTGGGCTTGTCCGGTGTTCCCGGTGTGACAATTCTCACATCCACTCCCCTCTTGGCGGCCATGCACAAGGCATTGCGCATCACGTCATCCACAATAAGATACGGCGTAAATATGTAGACATATTTCTTCGCCTGATTCAGGATATCCAGATACACATTTTCTGCAATTGTTTCATTATCCAGAGGAGAATCGGTATAAGGCTGTACAAAGCCTTCTCCCTCAAAGGGTTCCGGATGGTACACATGGGGCTTGAAGCAGCTGATATCCGTATCCTCTTTCCGGAAAGCATTCCACATTTCCAGAAACATCTCCGTAAAGTTCCATACGCCCTCGCCTTTCAGCCTTACCCCGGTATCCTTCCAGTAACCAAAGCGCACCTTTTTGTTAATATATTCATCGGCCAGGTTGATCCCTCCGGTAAAGGCGGTATGCCCGTCAATATCAAGGATTTTCCTGTGATCTCTGTTATTCATGACCAGGGAAAAGAACGGAATCACCGGATTGAAGGCCATACATTTAATCCCGCATTTCTTCAGCCATTTGAAATAGCCGCCCGGAAGCAGGGTCACGCAACCCATATCATCATATATCATCCGGACATCCAGGCCTTCATCCGCCTTCTGCTTCAGAATTTTCAGAACCTCTTCCCACATTTCCCCTTCGGAAACGATAAAATACTCCACAAAGATAAAATGTTTGGCAGCCCTTAACTCATCCAGCATATCCACAAACATTTCTTCCCCGCTGGGATAATAGGTAACATCGGTATTTCCGTAGACGGGAAAATCACCCACCCGCCTCACATAATCAAAGGTCCCCGCCGCACGTCCGTGAACCTTGCCCAGGCGATCCTGTATTTCAGCTTCCTGAAGCAGGCTTTCCTTAAACAGTTCATGCTGCTCATTCAGCTTTCTGCGCATCCCGCGGGAAGGCTTTTTATCCCCCGAGAACAGATAAAGCAGGCCGCCGAACAAAGGCAGTACCATAATCAATACAATCCAGCCGATTTTATAAGCCGAATTATCATCTTTTCCTATAATATACAAAACAATAACAATACTGAGTACCGTAAAAGCTGTTGTTATCCAACTGGAATATTTCGCAAGCTCCTCCAGCATAAAAACAATCCAGAGGATCTGAAGCAAAATAAGCGCAACCGTAACCACAATACGGTTGACCACCAGTCTTTTGTATTTCCCTTTCATCTGCTATCTTCCTTTCTGCTTTCCGTTCTGCCTTGCAGATGCTGCCCCCTCAACCGGAATCTTTTTTTCGCTTTGATTTCTCCTGTTTACATCATTGCGGATAAGCTTATATACGGTCGCCGCAACAGGGACTCCAAGGAGCATTCCTCCTATACCGCCCAATCCGCCGCCCACCGTAACAGCCGCCAGCACCCAAATTCCCGGAAGGCCGATGGAAGAACCCACTACCTTGGGATAAATCAGATTGCCTTCCAGCTGCTGGAGAACTACAATAAAAATAATAAACAGCAGCGCCTTCAGAGGATCCACCGTGAGAATCATAAATGCCCCGACAGCGGCTCCCAGATAAGCTCCTACAATGGGAATCAGAGCTGTCGCCCCGATAAACGCGCCTATCATGGGCGCATAGGGGAAACGCAGCAGCAGCATCCCTACAGTACAGAGTGTACCCAGAATTACGGCCTCCGTACACTGTCCGATAATAAAACTGGAAAAAGTCTCATCCGCAGTCCTGTAAATATTCCTTAACCTTATAATCGTATCTTCTTTTACATAGGCACGCAGGATTCTCCCCGCCTGCGAACGCAGCTTTTCTTTGCCGGAAAGGATATAAATGGCAAATACCAGCCCGATAAAAAAATTCACCACACTGCCAACCACAGCTCCCACCGCGGTTATTGTGGAATTCAGCACATCCCCAAGGCCCGATTTTGCAAAGTCCACCGCTTTGTCCATCATGCTGTTCCAGTCCACATCCTTGATACCTGCCGCGATGTTCATGGCATTGTTTTTCTCAAGCCATCCGGCGGCTTCCTCTAAAAAGACCGGAACATTCCGGCCGATCACTCCGAACGCTTTTCCCAGTTCAGGAAGGACCAGTCCTCCAATCAGCGCAATAATTCCCATCACAAGCAGAATGGAGAGAAGGATGCTCACGCCTCTTCTGCTGGAATTAATCCATTTATTACGGGAACCCGGAAAATAAAACCGCTCCACACGCACCATAATAATATTGAGCACATACGCCACCGCCGCTCCAAGGACAAGCGAAAAGAATACATTCCACAAATTGACTGCCATTCCTGCGATATCATCAAAATACCGGATAGCAAGAATAAGCAATGCGGCCAGGCAGATGTAGATAATTACAGCACTGTCCGTCTTTTTCTTTTTCATAATACCTCCAATCAAAATGGCCGTTAAAGTTCTGCTTTGCACAGCATTAACTTATATTACCATAAATCTTTCCAGAAATAAAGAACCGTCAGCAGCAGACCTGTTATGTTCTGCACTGACGGTAATACCAGTGAAAAGTCCCTTTATAACTGTTTTTTGAAAAGTAAAGTGCTTCATCCGCACAGGAATATAAATTTTCGAAGGTATCCTTTCCTTTTTCCCGGTAAAGGCCGATGGAACAGCTCAGCAGGATTTCATTTCCGTATTTTTCCGACATGAGCCGATATGCCTGCATGACCCTCCTGGCCTTTTCCTCCGATTCTTTTCTTGAGCTGCTGCCATTTTCAAAAACGGCGAATTCATCACCACCTAACCTTCCTATGACGGCCGATTCCCCGAATACCTCTCTGAGGATTCCTGCCATACCTGCAATCACCCGATCCCCGGCCACATGTCCGTAGGTATCATTAACCGCCTTGAAATCATCCAGATCAATCATATAAAAAGTGCCGCCGCCGACTTCATTAAGCTGCAGCTTCACATATTTTTCAAAACTTCCTCTGTTGTACAGGCCGGTCATCAAATCCCGTTCCGAAAGTTTCTTGTAATAAGCTGCCTCCTTGCGGTCCGCACTACCATGATATTCATCAGCGGCTGTGCCTGTCAGGTCTTCCGCCCTGCATGGCAGGAAATCCTCCTCCGGCAGGGAAAAATGGATATGTAAGGCATGAATCTGTTCCTTTTCCAGCTTCCAGACCACGCTGACTCTGACATCAGCCTCCGACAGCCCGGCTCTGCAGTCCTGTGCGTCCTCACCCGCATCCCCTGATCCAAAAATCATTTCAAGCCTGATATTTCCGCATACCAGAAAGACTTCTTCAGACAACGGAATGCATTGGAACCATTCTTTCACCGGCCTGCAGATATAGTTCCGGCCCTCTTTCCATTTATCATTATTCAGTGCATTTTCTATTTGTTCTACAGATGTGTAGAATTCGTCAGAATGGCTTCCGATCACCACGGCATTATTTGTAAAAAACCCGGTAATTTCCTGTATTTTATCAAGATTACGACCGCCCATACAGGTAAGCATCAGTTGTTTTGTTAAAGCACATAATTCCTTTTCAATCATTCCAACACCTTTCCCGGGCACATCTTCTTTTTGCTCTAATTATAGAGCAATTATATCCTACTTTTTTAATAAAATCAATAATATATACCAATAATGAGATCGGGAGCTTCTAGTTCAGCCTCCGTCTCCATTTTCCACCCGCCATCCGAGTCTCTTGGGAACCATTTGCCGAATAATTATTTTATTTGAAGTAAATGAATAATATGGTGAGTCTTGCATAAGTCTCATACATGAGGCAGGTCACTTTGCAGTGTCCTTATGGAATCGGAAGCTATGGCTGACACAGCCTTAAGGAGTATTTAAAAAGGCGGGCAGGAAATGGCGGCGGGGGCTGAACTAAACACTAGGGAGTAGTTTTTATGCAGAAAGTAAAACACGATGTTTCTCTGGGTGCCAATATACGCACTCTCCGCAATTCCTGCGGCCTTACGCAGGAACAGACAATAGCAAAGCTGCAGCTTTTAGGCTGCAGCCTTACAAGGGGATCCTATGCAAAAATAGAAGCAGGTATTCAGAATATCAGTGTGCAGGAGCTTCTGGCCATGAAAGAGGTTTTCCACGCGGATCTCAAAGATTTCTTCCGGACTGCTGATGAAGATTATGGTTAGCAGTCCGTCATTCTCCGGCTCCTTCCCTTATCCGTTTCTTTCATGCCGCCTTTTCCCGGATGCCCCTTACAATAGGTTATAAACAGAAAAATGCCGAGGCTAAGCCAAATGACTTAACCTGCGGCATTTTTGCCTTTATCCCTATTCAGCAATAAAGTGACTTACACGATTCCCTGTGCGGTCATAGCGGTCGCAACCTTTTCAAATCCTGCAATATTGGCACCTGCCACATAATTGCCTTCCATACCATAGCGTTTTGCAGCATCATCAAGATTATGGAAAATATTGATCATGATGCCCTGCAGCTTGCTGTCCACTTCTTCGAAGCTCCAGCTGAGACGTTCGCTGTTCTGGCTCATTTCCAGCGCGGAGGTGGCAACACCGCCGGCATTTGCAGCTTTTCCGGGAACGAACAGGACACCGTTCTTCTGCAGATACTCGGTAGCTTCCAGAGTGGTGGGCATATTAGCGCCTTCACATACTGCCTTCACCCCGTTTGCAACAAGGCCTTCCGCATCGGAAAGGGCAAGCTCATTCTGGGTCGCGCAGGGAAGGGCGATATCCACCTTAACGCTCCATACGCCTTTGCCGGAATGATATTCCGCATTGGGTCTGTAGTTCAGATAATCGGATACTCTTCCGCGTTTTACTTCCTTGATTTCTTTCAGCGCCGCAAGATCAATTCCTTCCGGATCATATACCCAGCCGGTGGAATCAGAACAGGTTACTACCTTTGCGCCCATCTCCTGAGCCTTCTGGATAGCATAAATTGCCACATTTCCGGAACCGGAAACTGCGATGGTCTTGCCTGCGATATCGATGCCGTTGCATTTAAGCATTTCTTTTGTCATATATAACAAACCGTAGCCCGTTGCTTCCGTTCTCGCCAGGGATCCGCCGTAGGTCAGGCCCTTTCCGGTAAGAACGCCTTCGTATACGTTGCGGATTCTCTTATACTGACCATACATATATCCGATTTCTCTTGCTCCGGTTCCAATATCCCCGGCAGGAACATCGGTATCCGCTCCGATATGTCTGTAAAGCTCTGTCATAAAGCTCTGGCAGAATGCCATGATCTCTCTGTCAGATTTTCCCTTCGGGTCAAAATCGGAACCGCCTTTACCGCCGCCGATAGGAAGTCCGGTAAGAGAATTTTTAAATACCTGTTCAAATCCAAGGAATTTAATAATGCCCAGGTTAACAGAAGGATGCAGACGGAGGCCTCCCTTATAAGGGCCGATAGCACTGTTGAACTGAACACGGAAACCTGTATTGACATGTACCTGTCCCTTATCATCAACCCAGGGAACGCGGAACATAATCTGTCTTTCCGGATTAACCAGTCTTTCCAATAACGCATCTTTTCTGTAAGCTTCCTCGTTGGCTTCCACTACCACTCTGAGGGATTCCAGAACTTCTTTAACAGCCTGATGGAATTCCGGCTGAGCCGGGTTCTTCTCAACTACCTGCGCAATGACCTCATCTACATATGACATATGTAATTCCTCCTTAATTGTTTTAACCTGAAAAACCCAGGGCAGACTTCTGACCTGAGTTTTTCAGACGCCGTTGTCCGGCTATTATTATATAATGGATAAAGCCTGCACGCAAGTACTTTATTACGTTAACTTGACGAAATTTGCTGAAAAACACCAGATTATAAATACTTTTTCAGTTTTTCAATGCTCTCTTCCTCAAAATCCATGAGTTCCCGGGCCAGTTCCGTACTCGCATTTCCCGCATTCCCAAAATGGTTCAAGGCCTTCCACATGCTTGTCAAGCCTCTGTTTTCTTCCTTTATCATAATCTCCGCTATATGGCTTGTACTGGTATTGAGAAGTGTATTGGCCTGTATGCTGCCTTTCAGCATCAGATCCGATACCCCGTTTGCCTGATAGGTTTCCCCTCTTCCTTCCAGCATCTCCTGCCTCGCCTTATCCCTGAGCTCCGAATACTTCAGTTCCTGCCTGCTCAGCTGCAGAGCAAAGGCATCATCTGACAGCTTCGGAGTCAAGGTCTCTATTGCCTTAATTCCCATCTCCGCATTTTTCTGAATTTCTCTGTATATCGCCGCATCATCGCCGCGCATCTTTCTGCCTCCCTTCATCCTGCCGGTAAAATAAAGTATAAAAAAACCGGGAATACTTTGATAATACAAAGTATTCCCGGTATATGAATTCCTTATTCCAAAAGCTGTAAACAGATTCTCACAATGCTTTCCTGTCGTTATTTCAATATATCGGTCTTAATATAACCGGTTTCACCCTTAAATTTAACCTTTGTCCAGCCGTCAGCCTGTTTCATCAGGATTTCCACTTCATCCCCGTAATAACCCACACCAAGCCTGTCGGCTGTTTCACTGGCTGATTTCCGGATATTCACGGTAGTGGTGAGACGGTAGGTTCCGCTGCTCGGCACTTCTACAGAAGCCGCTCCGTCACCGGCGCCCGGCGCAGCATGATTGGAATCCGTATTTGTATCATTGCCGTTGTCCGTATTTTCCGGTTCCCCGGCATTATCAGCAGCCTGATCGTCTCCGCCCTGTTCATCATCAGCAGGGGCATCATTCACTGCCTCTAAAAATTCAGATTTAATAAAAGCTTCCTGTCCGTCATATTCAATTTTGGACCAGCCGTTCGCCCTGTTCTCCAGGAGTGCAAATTCTTCTCCGACCTGGGCCTTGCCGAGGCTGTCCGCCGTCTCGCTGTCTGATTTGCGGATATTTACCACATCCGTGGCCTTCACCCGGCCTGCCGCCTGTTCTTCCCCTGCGCTGACAGGTTCTTCCGTATTGCTCTCTTCCTCAGTTTCCTGTGCCGCTGTTTCCGCTTCCGCCAGGGCATCTCCCACTGCGGTTTTCAGATTCTCCGATAATTCGGTAAGGAATGCGGCCAGCTCTTCATTTTCCGTGACAGCCTCATTATATTCTACCTGAACCCGGTTGAACAGATCCACAACATCATCCTGTTTGGTGACGTTCGTCCGGTATTCCTTCATGGATTCATCCTCGGAACAGTCATGAATATAATAGCTTCCGTCATCCTTCTTGCATACGATATAAGTATTAAGACCGGTAACCTTCTGCTCTATATCATGGAACTTGGCATAATAAGTAACATAGACCACATAGGAATCCGCTTCCGGCCCCGGTTTGGTATAGCAGTTAATATCATCATAGCTTTCCAGGTACTTGCTCTTTTCCTGAATGCGGAGCAGTTCGGCCTGGTCTGAATAATCCTTCAGGGAATTAATGGTTTCGATATCCCCTGTGGCTGCCGCCTGATAATATTTTTCCATCAGGGCATTCACTTCCGGATCTACATTTTCTTCCAGCGGCACATCGGGCACCGCGGTCTCTGTCTGTGTTTCCGCAGGCTCCGAAGACTGGGCTCCTGCCTGCAGGTTGTTATTTTTACCTGACCTGCTTCCTATCAGGGAGCCGAGCAAAATGCCGATTCCCAAAAGCACAACGGCAATTACCACGATAACTGCCAGCGATTTCTTATTCTTCTTTAACAGCTCCACAAATTCATTAGGGGATCCCTCCGGATTGGATCCGTCCTTCTTATCTTTAAGTTCTTCGCTCAATATCACACCTTCATTCTTAATACTATAGCCGTAAATTTACATCCGTCAAAAGTTTGGCATATCTTTCCGGAGGAAACATATGCCAGAGTGACACAAATGCACCCGACAGGAATCGAACCTGCATTAAAGGCGTCGGAGGCCTCCGTTCTATCCATTAGACTACGGGTGCATAAGCTATATGATGACGCATTAATTAATTATTACAAACTTGTTACATGCATCACTCTGACATATATTAGCATAACTTTCCCCGGATGTCCAGACCACATTTTGGAAAAATAGATTTTTTAGATCATTTTAAGAATTAGACAGAATTTCAAAGAATTGTTATCCGGCCGCTTTCACGGCTGAAATAATAGACACTATCTGATAAAAGCTCCTCCTGCGGCACGTTCTGACAGTTCACCTCATGAACCATGTCGTACATATGTTCTCTGTCCTCTATTCCTGTATCGGTCAAAAGAATCACTTCATGTACGGAGCTTGGAAAAATAAAGAAATCACAGCCAAGGCTGTCTGCATATTTTTTCAGCACTCCCGGATACAGAATCGACGCCGCGCCGTAAAAACGCTGTTTATTTGTCAGAATATACATCTTTCTCTCCGGGTTTTCCTTTTTCGGCCATCCGACAAGAATTTCCGCAACCTCATCAAGCATGGCCTGGCAGCCGTCACTGTCTTCCTCCGGGGTTTCCTCCATTTTATCCTGTATCGCTTTCCGGATGACATCGAACATAAAATCATCCATAGAGGAGAATTCCACAGGCAGCACACGGGGCATATTATCTATGGTATCCTGATAGAGCTGTTCCTCCGAAGCCTGCCATAATTCTATATGGCTGTCGTTGATCAGGACGCAGGCACAGCCTATGCGGTCGCTCATCATGATACAGCAGTATACAACAGCCATATCAAGAAATCTGCGGTGGGGAAGCTTTTCCAGAAGCTGCCTGTTTTTCTCATAATGAATCAGCCTGCAGGCCAGCTTGGGCTTCACTTTGGCGTAATCATTAAAAAAGTCCATATTCAGATCCTGATCCGGCTTATTTTCTTCATATACGGCGCATATCCGGCGGACTATTTCGCCAAAGGGCTGTCCCTGGCTGTATTCCTCATAAAAACCGTTCAGATAAATGGTGGAGGCCACTTCGCTGTCCTCGCACATAAAAATCAGACCGCTTAAAGTCACTCCGTTATTTTTGAGTACATTGCTCACCGTCAGGCGGAGATTTTCACCAAAATAAGCCTGTACGGCGTTTTTCACTTTTTCCAGAAACTTTTCGAATTCCATTCCATTTCCTCTCTTTTTTTGAAATATGGCAGCAGTCTTCCCTCTTCGCTTTCTCTTCGAATTGTCAAAAAAAAGACAATGAAAGCTCTGCCACGCAGAAATCTCATTGTCTTATAGGCTAATAATAGAATGATGCCTGTCTGTATTATGCTCTGGAAAGGTAATCACCAGTCCTGGTGTCGATCTTAATCTTGTCACCCTGGTTCACAAACAGAGGCACATATACAACAGCTCCGGTTTCAACAGTAGCGGGTTTGGATGCACCTGTAGCGGTATCTCCCTTGAACCCGGGCTCTGTATCGGTAATCTCCAGTTCTACAAACAGCGGAGGCTCCACAGCAAAAACACTGCCGTTATGAGAGCATACCTTGCAGATCTCATTTTCCTTTACGAACTTTAAGGTATCACCAACAGTCTCGGCATTCAAAGCCACCTGATCATAGGTTTCCATATCCATAAAAGTAAATAAATCACCGTCGGAATATAAATACTGCATATCTTTTCTATCAATACGTGCCTGCGGGAATTTTTCAGTAGGACGGAAGGTTTTCTCGACAACGCCTCCGTTAATAATATTCTTCAGCTTGGTTCTGACAAAAGCAGCGCCTTTACCGGGTTTCACATGCTGAAATTCAATTATCTGAAAAATATTGCTATCTACTTCAATCGTAATACCATTTCTGAAATCACCTGCAGAAATCATAAAAAATCTTCCTCCTAAATTTTCGCGTTTAATTCCTTACTAGTTTATTTTGACGTAAATCTTCAATGTAACATGCTAAGTTACTTGAAACTTTAT